>Ga0335076_10003691_pt1 | contig 15408 bp, 17 predicted proteins | sample Lox_Sample_25_FD_206717 | JGI IMG/M metagenome (GOLD analysis project Ga0335076, IMG submission 206717) | Soil microbial communities from Loxahatchee National Wildlife Refuge, Florida, United States - Lox_Sample_2.5 | ecosystem: Environmental > Terrestrial > Soil > Wetlands | place: USA...
TAGCTAGGCAATTCTATGCCGGCATCGCCATTGTGTAAGTCTTTGATTTAATGGTGCTGCAAGAGAGGATTGAACTCTCGACCTCTCCCTTACCAAGGGAGTGCTCTACCACTGAGCTACTGCAGCGTCTTTGAGCCGCCAACGGGGCGAACAAGCGCCGGTTTCCTGCCATAGGCGAGGGGCCGTGGCAAGGCGACGCCGCCCGATCGGCCCTGGTCAGCGCCAGCCTGCGGCCAGCGCCAGCGCCCGATCGACGATCGCCCGAAAAGCCTCGGACGGCGGCATTTCCAGGTTGTCCCTCTGAACCCCCTCGAGATAGGCGTTGAGCGCTTCCCTGCCCTCGCCGGTCGCGATCCGGTCATAGAGCGTCTCGGCATAGGCGAAGAGTTCGCCCTCGTTGCAGTCGGCGGGCAGGTCCCAGGCGCCTTTCATGACATCGAGGATCTCGCCGATCCGGGCAGACTTGTCGCTCATGCCATTGTTTTTATCCCGGTTGCGCGGAATCGCCAACGAGGCGCCGCTTGACGCCGGGCTCCTGATGCGGCTGTTTGCCCTCCCCTCGCCGCAGGAAAGGAGCGCCTTGACCGGTTCCCGCTATCGATGGCTCGGCGCCGCTGCCCTGGCCGGGCTCATGCTCTTTGCCTCAGGCGCTTCGGCCGACGAATTGGCCAGGTTTGCGAGCGCCGGCCGGGGCCAGCCGATCCAGGGCTATCTGACCAAGCCCAAGGGCGCGGGCCCATTTCCTGGCGTTGTGCTGCTGCATACCTGCCTCGGTCTTCCGGCGGGCCGGGCGGGGCTCGGTGAGCGGATCGCTAGTTGGGGCTTTGTCGCCCTGTTTGTCGACGACTTCGCCGGACGCAGCTTGAAGGAGACCTGCACGGTCGATTTCCCAGAAGGCGTCGCCGACGCCTTTGGCGGGCTCGCCTTCCTCGCCAGCCAGCCTTTTGTCGATCCGAAGCGCATCGCCGTGGTCGGCTTCTCGCAAGGCGCCGACACCGCGCTCAAGATCGCCGCCGCCCCGCCTGCGGCCGGCGCGGGCGCGTTCAAGGCGGCGGCGGCCTTTTATCCGCCATGCGCCAACGAGGCGGATGCGACCCTCGCCATACCGACCCTGATCCTCGTTGGCGCCAAGGACGACGTGACGCCCGCGGCCGATTGCGCGAAGCTTGCCAATCGGCAGGCGCCCGGAAAGGTCAAGCTCGTCGTTTATCCGGGCGCTGCGCACGCGTTCGACCTGCCGGAGTTCGGCGCCGGCCGGCAGGTCATGGGAATGACGCTCGCCTACGACCGCAGCGCCGCAGAACGCGCGTGGGCGGAATTGCGCGATTTTCTCAAGGCGCGGCTCGCCCAGTGAGCCCGTCAACGGCGGCAAAAGGATTTTCGCCCGCTGCGCGACCGCGACCGGTCTCGGCGAATTCTTCTCGCGAATTGGCGAGCGCACTTCCGCCAACCGATCTCACCTTGGCCGAGTCTCTCTCCCGCATTAGTCCGTAGACCCCACCGTCTCATGTGCGCTGAAACGGCACATGAGCTTGACAGCGATTGAAGGGAGGCGAAGATGCCGCGCTGCGGGCAGGCGAATGTCAGCCTGACGGCAAGGGGGATTTCCAAATGCGGAATGCATTGGTCGCGGGTGCGGCGATGATGACGTTTGCTGCTGCGGCATTTGGCAGCGCTGATGCAGCAACACTCCTGTTCACTATCTCCGGCGACGATCCGACGGTGACATTTACGCTGCCCGCGAGTCCGGCGCCTGTCGCATCTGTCCCGGGGAGCTACTTCGAAATCGGCTCGACTCCAGCCGACGTCGGCGGAAGCCCGGGAAATCTCAGTTTCATTCTCTTTTACAATGTTCCCGGACCAGGTGAGTACAATATAGAATATCAGGTCTCAGGCGGTGCGATCTATTTATTCGAGGGCGCACAATTATACACAGGGTCGGAAGCAACGCCGACGTTCACCACCGGTTCGTTCACCTTGTATAGCGTGCTTCAGCCTGGACACGTCGACACGTTGACGATCGCCGACGTTCCCGAGCCCTCGACCTGGGCGATGATGCTGCTCGGTTTCGGCGGCCTGGGCTTCGCCGGCTATCGCGCAACCACAAGGCGCGCTTCAGTCAGCGCGTAGGGCTGACCAAACGCGCGATGATGAAAGGCCGCCGTCCGGCGGCCTTTTTATTGCCAACAGTCGGTCGCGATTGGCGAGCAGGCGGCCGTGTGGCCGATGCAATGAGGATTCCATTCGGACCCGGCTTGCTTTAGAGACGCGCCCCAAAGCGCGGACGCTTTGCCCGCGATTCGGGAGTCTCTCATGCGCAGACGCGAATTTCTCCTTGGTGCTGCGGCGGGGCTCGTCGCTTCCTCGCCGCTCGCGGCCTTGGCCGCCGAGGGGCCGCCACTCACCGGCAAGGGCGAGTTCGTCGCCTGGATGACCGCTAATCGTCCGGCCGAAGATCCCAAATATCTCGAGCGGCGCTGGGACCGCTATCAGGTGCTCCTGCAATTCAATGATCTCTGGACACCCGCCGACAAGCGGGCCTTCCTGCTCACGCCGCGCCAGGAATTCTGCCTGCCCGAGAACCGCGAGGACGCCTATGTCGGGCACTATCTCGACATCGGTTTCGGCGTCACGATCACGCCGCCTGGCACGATGGGCCGGATGACCAGCGCGATCCAGGTGCATGGCGACAAAGTGCTCGAAATCGGCACCGGCTCGGGGTTCCAGTCTGGGCTGCTCACCTATCTCACCAGCCGCGTCCATACGATCGAGATCATCCCCGAGCTCGCGGCGCGGACCCGCGGCGTCTACGACCGGCTGATCGCCGCGGGCTATCACGAATATGGGAACATCGTGACCAAGAGCGCCGACGGCTACTACGGCTGGGAGGAGGCGGCGCCGTTCGACAAGATCATTGTCACCTGCGGCATCGACCACATCCCGCCGCCGCTGCTGCAGCAATTGCGCCCGAACGGCATCATGGTTATTCCCGTAGGCCCGCCGGGCGCGCAGCATATTCTCAAGGTGGTCAAGAAGACCGGCGATAGCGGCGCCGAGAGCGTGTCGCGCTCTGACATTTTCGGCGGCAAGGTCATCCCGTTCGTGCCGCTCAGCGGCGGCCACCAGAGCGAAGGCTGACCGGTGGTCGAACCGCTGCGCTCGATGAATTATGAAGGCGCGACGGCTCAAAAAGGGGAGTGAACCCATGCGCAGCGCTCCAAGCATATTTGCCGCAGTCACAATCCTCGGCGCGGCGTCATGGGCCTCGGCGGCAGAGCCGGTCGTCACCGCCGCTGGCACGATCAAAACGGTGGACATGCTTCATCATTCCATAACCTTGACCAACGGCTCGACCTACAAGCCCGCCAGGGGGATCAATCTCGAGAGATTCAAAGCGGGACAGAAGGTTAGGCTGACCTTTCGCCGGTCCGGCCCCTCGCCCGAGCTCGAGCTCTCGGCGATTGCGCCGGCAGAGAATTAGGCGCGATCAACAGCGAGAGGCGGTCGCCTGGCGGCTGGGGCGCGCCACAGCGCCGAGGGGGAGGCCGGATGCGCGACGCAAGATCGGGATGGGCGCGGCGCGCGGCGGGCGTGCTCATTCGCGTCCTTGCTTCCCTCCTCGTCATCGCGCCGGTGAGCTCATGGGCGACGCTCGCGCTCTGGTTTCGCCTTCCGGCCCCCGAGGGGATAAGGGCGCTCGCGGCGGGCCTGTTCGCCCTTCTCGGGCTTGCGACGATCGCGGCGCTCTTCCTTCGCCGAAGCGTGATCGCCCTCGCCGTCTTCGCGCTCGTCTTCGGTGGGCTCGTCGTCTGGTGGCGCACGATCACGCCGCCTCTCGACGGCGACTGGGCGCCCGACGTGGCGCGGCAGACGACGGGAACGGTCAACGGCGACATTCTGACCCTGTCCGACCTGCGCGACTTCGACTGGCGAAGCGACAGCGACTTCACCGAGCGGTGGAGCAAGCGCTCCTACGACCTCTCCAAGCTCAAAACCCTCGATCTCTTTCTCGCCTATTGGGCCGGGCCGGAAATGGCCCATGTGATCATGAGCTTCGGCTTCGAGGACGGCGACCACATCGCCTGGTCGGTCGAGGTGAGGCGCGAGAAGGACGGCCAGTTCTCGCCGGTGGCGGACGCCTTCAGGAACCATACGCTGGTCTACCTCGCCACGACCGAACGCGATTCGGTCAGGCTCCGCGCCAACATTCGCGGCGAGGACGTGCGCCTCTACCGGCTCTCGACGCCCCCGGAACAGGTGCGGGCGCTGCTCGAGGAATACGCGCTGCAAGCGACGGCGCTCGCGAAGCAGCCGAGGTGGTACAATTCGATCACCGCGAATTGCGCGACGGTCGTGTTCAAGATCGTGCGCGCGGCCGGAGGGACCTTTCCGCTCGACTGGCGCGTCGTCGTCAACGGCTTCCTGCCGGGCTACCTCTATGACCGGCGGGTGGTGGTGACGTCGATTCCGCTAGCCGAACTCATGCAGCGGGCGGCGATCAGCGAGAAGGCGCGGGCTGCCGACCAGTCGCCGGACTTCTCACAAGCGATCCGCGTCGGCGTGCCGTCGCCGTGGGAGGAGGCGGGCAAGTAGAGTCCCACCCATGCCATTGAGCGGGACCAAGAATCGGATTGTGATGGCGCTGGACACGCCAGGGTTTCGGGAAGGCGCCAAGAGCAGCTCCGCCCCGAATTTCCCCCTGTGATAGATTTGCCCCGCAAATCGAGGACGGGATGATCGAGATCCGCAAACTCGTGGCGATCATGGCGGTCGACGTGGTCGGCTATGCGCGCCTCATGAGCGAGGATGAGACCGGGACCGCCCGCGCGGTTCGGGATCATCGCAGCGCCGCTCAGCCGCTCGTGTCGGCGAGAGGCGGACGCATCGTCAAGACGATGGGTGATGGATTGCTGCTGGAATTCCCATCCGTGGTCGATGCGGTGGAATGCGCGATCGAGATTCAGCGTCTGATGATCGAACGCAACGCAGAAGCCCCCGACGGGAGGAAGGTTGTGTATCGTATCGGCGTCCATCTCGGCGATGTGCTGGTCGATGGTGACGACATACTTGGGGAGGGCGTGAACATCGCCGCTCGACTGGAGGGCATATGCGAGCCCGGCGGCGTCTTCATCTCGGGTGCGGCCCACGAGCAAGTGCGCGGCCGAATCGACGCCGCATTCGCGGACCACGGCGAGAAACAGCTCAAGAATATCTCGCGGCTTGTGCGGGTCTTCGCGTATGAGCCATGCCCCGCGGCTTCCAAGCGTGACGCGCCGAAAGCGGGCGCGAGCTTTCCTCGCCTTTCTCTGTTGGTGCTCCCTTTCGAGAATATCGGAGGCGGTCCTGAACAGGACTATTTCGTTGACGGGGTTACGGAGAGCCTGACGACCGACCTTTCACGAATACGCGGCTCTTCCGTGATCGGACGCAATACTGCTTTTGCGTACAGAGGGAAGGGCGTTTGATCTCAAACAGATCGGCCGCGATTTGAACGTCCGCTACATCCTGGAGGGGAGCGTTCAGCGAAGCGGCCAGCGTATGCGGGTCAATGTCGAGTTGATCGAAGCCGAGACCGGAAGCCAACTCTGGGCGGAGCGCTTCGACAAGCCGGTCGGCGATCTATTCGATATGCAGGACGAGATCGTTTCGCGATTGGCCAACTCGCTCGAGGCGCAACTCGTCAAGGCCGAAGCGCGACGCTCGGAGAAAGTGAAAAATCCAGATGCTGTGGACCTTTTTTTTCAGGGCTTGGCATGGGCAAACAAAGGCTACACGCCCACCAACTTGAAACAGGCTCGCGACTTCTACGACCGCGCCCTCGGGATCGACCCCGATCACACGGGCGCCTTGGTCGGCCGAGCTTGGGTCGACGCTATCGCCGCGACGAATTTTTCTCTCCCCGATGCTCGGGAGCGGCTGATCGCAGCTGAGTCGGCGCTGACGAAAGCGCTCTCGCTTGCGCCGGGAAACGCTGGCGCCCACCTGATCATGGGCATCGTTTATGTCTACACCAACCGCCAACTGAGCGGAATCGCGCAATGCGAAAGAGCCTTGGCCCTCAACCCGAATCTCGCCGGCGCGCACGGCAACATCGCGGTAGCAAAGATGTATCTTGGGCGCGCGGAGGAAGCCGAAGCCCATATCCGCGAGACGCTGCGTCTCTCGCCTCAGGACACATTTGAGTACCTTTGGCTGATGGTTCTCGGCGCGGCCAACTTCCTGTTGGGAAAGGACGACGAAGCCATAAGCTGGCTGAAACGATCGATCGAGGTCAATCGGAACTATCCTCTCTCCCACCTTGTTCTGGCCGCTGCCCTCGCGCATCAAGGCCGGAGTGTGGAAGCTCATAGTGCGGTCGAGTCGGGTCTCGCGCTGCACGCGGGCTTCACGATAGAACAGGCGCGATCCGTTCGAGCCAGCCTCAATCCCACCTACCAGAAGCAGTGCGAGCGATACTACGAGGGCTTGCGCCTGGCCGGGGTGCCGGAGCGGTAGTTGGGAGAATGTCCGCGATTCTCCTGACTGCCGCTATGGCCCCGCCCTTTTCACCGCCGTGAGATGCGCGTCGAGCGCGGCCGGGTTGGCGATGAGGGCCGCGCTCGGGGCGGCGTAGGCGATCGCGCCGCGGTCCAGCACGATCGCCTCGTCGGTGAAGGGCAGGATCTTCTTCGGCTTCTGCTCGACGATGATCATCGACAATCCCGCGCGGGCAAGCTCGCGCAGCGCGGCCAGCAGTTCGTCGACGATGATCGGCGCCAGCCCCTCGGTCGGCTCGTCGAGCAGGAGCAGGCGCGGATTGAGGACGAGCGCGCGGCCGATCGCGAGCATCTGCTGCTCGCCGCCCGACAATTGCCGGCCCATGTTGCTCCGCCGCTCCTGAAGCCTCGGGAACAGCGCATAGACCCTGTTCGCCGTCCATGGACCCGGCCGCTCGACCGCGGTCAGGTTTTCTTCGACGGTGAGCGAGCGAAAGATGTTGCGCTCCTGTGGCGTCCAGCCGACACCCCGCCGCGCCCGCAAGTGCGGCGGCAGCGCCGCGATGTCCTCGCCCGCAAGCGCAATTCTGCCGGTGAAACGGTCGGTGACGCCGATCAGCGAATCGATCAGCGTCGTCTTGCCGACGCCGTTCCTGCCCAGCAGCGCCAGCGACTGGCCGTCCTGAAGCGCGAAAGAAAGGCTCTGGATCACCCGCGCCTCGCCGTAGCCGGCGCTTAAGGACTCGACCCTGAGCAGCTCAGCCATGGGCGTCCTCGCCGAGATAGACGGCGCGCACGCGCTCGTCCGCGGCGATCGCCTCGGGCGCCCCCTCGGTCAGAAGCCGCCCGGCGACCAGCACCGAAATGCGGCTGGCGAAGTTGAACACGAGGTCCATGTCGTGCTCGATCAGAAGGATCGCGACGTCGGAGGGCAGAGCGGCGAGCGCGGCGAGGATGTCCCGCCGCTCCTCCTCGGGCACGCCGGCGGCGGGCTCGTCGAGCAGGAGCACGCGCGGTCGGGCGGCGAGCGCGAGCGCGATCTCGAGCAGCCGCTGCTTGCCGTAAGCGAGCTTGCGCGTCGGCTGGTCGAGGTCGCCGTCGAGGCCGAAGCGTTGAAGCAGATCCTCGATCTCGGCGACGATCGCGGGCCGGCCGCCCGCCACGCGCCAGAAGTCGCCGCCCGAGCCGTTGCGTTCCGAGATCGCAAGCCCAAGCGACTCGGCGGGCGTCAGGTCGGGGAAGAGCTGGTTGATCTGGAACGTGCGGGTGAGACCGCGTCTGACCCGCGCGTGGGACGGCAGATGCGTGACGTCGTGGCCTTCGAGCAGAACCTGCCCCGCAGTCGGCCGGATCACTCCGGTCAGGAGATTGATCAGCGTCGTCTTTCCGGCGCCGTTGGGACCGATCAGGGCCTGCCGCGCGCCGGGATCAATCGAGAACGAGACGTCGTCGGTCGCGATCAGCGCGCCGAAATTGCGGGACAGCCCACGCGCTTCGAGCGCCGGCGCACTCATGCGACGCCCCGGCGCGCGGCGCCGGGCGTAATCTGGGCGACCAGCCGCCGCAGTCGCTCGCCGATCCGTTCGCGGCCGGAAAGCACGAGAATCACTAGGGCGAGGCCGATCCAGAATTCCCAATATTCCGGCGTCGCCGCAGAGATCACGTCGCGAAGAACGATGAACGCCGCCGCGCCGATGAGGCCGCCATAGAGCCAGCCCGCGCCGCCGATGATCAGCATCAGCATGACGTCGGCCGAGCGGTGGAAGTCGAACAGGTCGAGCGAAACGATCTGCGTCGTCTCGGCGAGTAGCGCGCCGGCCGCGCCGGCATAAGCGGCGGCGAGGGTATAAATCGCAACGATGCGCCGGCTGGTGGCGATCCCGAGCGCGCCGGCGCGCAGCCGGTTCTCGCGGATCGCGGCGAGTGCGAGGCCGAAGGGCGATTGCGCCAGGCGTCGCGCGATCGCAAACAGAATGAAGAGGACGGCGAAGCTGTAGAGCGCGGCGTTGCGTTGGCCCGTGAAACCGATCGGGAAGAAACCGAGCAGCCGGCCGGGCGAGAAGTTCAGGCCGTCGGCGCCGCCGGTGATCCAGGCGTTGCGGTTGGCGACTTCACCGAGCATGAGCGAGACGCCGAGCGTGACCATGAGCCTGGTAAGATCCGCGCCGCGCAACAGGAGCGGCGCGGTGACGAGGCCGACGATCGCCGCGACCGCGGCGCCGAAGACGAGCCCGAGCGTCGGATCGGCCAGTCCCTGGCTGGCCAGGATCGCCGCTGCATAGGCGCCGAGGCCGAAAAACGCCGCGTGTCCGAGCGAGACGATTCCGGCAAATCCAAGGATAAGGTCGAGCGAAAGTGCAAAGAGACCTGCAATGATGACCTCATTGATGATCCCGGCCCGCGCCGGCAGGGCGACGATCGCCGCCAGGACCGCGAGCCAGAACACGATCTCGCCCCAGCGCCAGCGGGCGCGGCGATGGAGATGCGCGGCGAGGCGGCCGGTCGTCGCGCTCGCGTCGGCCGCGCTCATCGTCCGTCCCCGCGCGCGAAGAGGCCCTGCGGCCGCACGATCAGCGTCACCACCATCACGGCGTAGATGATGAAGGCGCCGATCGAGGGAACGTAATATTTGCCGGCGACGTCGAGTGTGCCGAGCAGGAGGGAGCCGAACAGAGCGCCCAGAATCCCGTTCGACCCCCCGACGGTGACGACGATGAGGAAGGTCACCAGGAATTTCACCGGAAACGAGGGATCGATGCCGCCGACGACATCGGCGGCCAGCGCCCCGCCGAGGCCGGCGAGCCCGCTGCCGATGGCGAAGGCGATCGCGAAGATGCGGTCGACATCGACGCCAAGACCCTGGGCGACGCGGGCATCGTCGACCGCGGCCCTGAGTTGGGCGCCGAACCGGGTCCTGACGAGGAACGTCTGCAGGAGAAGCGCGATGATCCCGCAGACGAGGATGATGAACAGGCGATAGACACCGATCCCGACGCCGTGGAAATCGATCCGGCCGCTGAGCCATTGGGGCAGATGAACCTGCTGCGGCTCGTCGCCGATGAGGTAAGCGGCGATCGGCATCGCCATGAGGACGAGGCCGATGGTGAACAGCACCTGGTCGAGCGGAGTTGCGCCATAGAGCCGGCGATAGAGAGTGCGCTCGAGCGCGGCGCCGAGGATCGCCGGAATCAGGAAGGCGGCGGGAAGCGTCAGCAGGAACGGGACGCCGGCGCGGTTCATCATCAGCGCCGTGACATAGCCGCCGACCATCGCGAAGGCGCCGTGGGCGAGGTTGATGAAATTCATCAATCCCAGCGTCACCGACAACCCGCTCGCCAGCACGAACAACAGCATGCCGTAAGCCACGCCGTCGAGCAGGATGGTCAGCATGGCGCACGATCCCCTCTCCCTGCGGGAGAAGGTGGCCGGCGAAGCCGGCCGGATGAGGGTGTCGCATCAGCGCGGCAAAGGAAAAACGCGCCAATATCGTTAAGTGACGCTTGGCGGCGCCAGGCCCTCATCCGGCGCTTCGCGCCACCTTCTCCCAGAGGGAGAAGGCGCCAATGGCCGACCATCGGTCGTCCCTATTTCTTACCGGCCTTGTACGGGTCCTTCACGTCGGGGATGGTAGCGAACTCGACGTTATAGAGCGCGCCATCCTTCTTCTCGACCTTGCGGACATAGATGTTCTGGACGATGTCGCGTGTCTCCGGATCGATCGTGACCGGTCCGCGCGGGCTCATCCAGCTCATGCCCTTCATCGCCGCGATTAAGGCGTCGCCGCTGGCGTCGCCCTTGGTCTTTTCCAGCGCCTGATAGACGAGCGCCATGCCGTCGTAGGCGCCGACCGCCATGAAATTGGGGCGCATGCCATTGTTGGCCTTCTCGAACGCGGCGACGAAGGCCTTGTTCTCGGGCGAGTCATGGTCGGCCGAATAGTGATGGGTGGTCACCGCGCCGAGCGCCGGGTCGCCGATGTCGGCGAGAAGGTCGTCGTCGGTCACATCGCCGGTGCCGATGAGCTTCATTCCCGACTTGTCGAGCCCGCGCTCGACAAATTCCTTCATGAACACGGCGCCCTGGCCTGACGGAACGAAGACGAAGACCGCATCCGGCGCGTCGTCCTTCACCCGTTGCAGGAAGGGGGCGAAATCCGGGTTCTTGAGCGGGACGCGGATCTTTTCCGCGATCGTCCCGCCGTTCTTCTCGAACGTTTCCGAGAACCACTTCTCGGCGTCGACGCCGGGGCCGTAGTCGGCGACGATGGTGACGACCTTCTTGATGCCGTTTTTGGCCGCCCATTCGGCCATCGGCACCGACGCCTGGGGAAGCGTGAACGAGGTGCGGACGATATAAGGCGACTTCTCGGTGATCATCGCGGTTGCGGCGGCGGAGACGATCTCCGGCACCTTCGCCTCGGTCGCGACCGGCGCGGTGGCGAGGGCGAGCGGGGTCAGCCCGAAGCCCATCAGCACCTTGGCGTGGTCGTTGCCGACCAGCTCCTCGGCGAGCCGCTTGGTCACGTCCGGCGCGCCGGTGTCGTCCTTGACCTCGAGCACGATCTTCTTGCCGGCGACCGTGTCGCCGTGTTGCTTGATATAGAGTTCTGCGCCGGCGCGCTCCTGCTTGCCCGTCGAGGCCTGTTGGCCGGTCATCGGCAGAATCATGCCGACGGTCACGGTGTTGTCGTCGGCCAGCGCCGGGGCGGCGACAAGCACGGCGCCCATGGCGGCGCACAGCATCCAGATTTTCGACATTTGAACCTTCTCCTCCCACTCGGCCTTGACGCCGGCCGATCGGCAAACTTCGTATGTCCTAGCCTCTCGGGCCTTCCTGCGAAAGTCAGACCTTCCGCCTATTCTCTCAGCCCTCGCGGACGGCAGGATCGAGCGCGGCTAGGATCCGATCGGCGAGAACGCGGTAGTCGGCGGCCTCCGCAGCGGTCGCGGCCAAGCCTAGCTCGCCGACCGTCTGCTCCCAGCCGACCGAGGCGCGCGACATCTCTCCGTTGAGCCCGAGCAGGTCCACCGTGAGGGCGACTTCGCGCATTTCTGCGGCGCGCCGGACGCCATGGGTCATCACCCGCTCGAGCATATAGGCCGAGCGCTTCCTCCAGCCGAAGCCGGGGTAGGTGTCGTCGAGCGACTCGAGCACTGTCTCGATGACCCCCGCCCTCGTCCCGGCGAGTACGCATTCGCAGACAAGGGCCTCGAGCCCCTTCATCATGATCGAGCGGACCATCTTTACCGCCGAAGCGGCGCCGACCGGACCAGCGTGGATTTTGGCCGACATGTCGAGCGCGGCGAGCGCCGCCGCCGCGGCTTCGGCGTGGGGCCCGCTGATCAGGAGCGGCGTGCGATGCAGGCGCGGATGGACCGGCGCCATCACCGCGACGTCGACATAACGTCCGCCCGCGGCCTCGACGGCTTCCGCGGTCAGGACCTTGGTCTGCGGCGCGCAGGAGTCGCAGTCGAAAAAGAACGCACCTTTCATGAGCCCAGGCAGTGCTGCGAGCGCCGCCTCGCGCGCCTGGTCGGCGGTGACGACGGAGAACACCGCCTCGGCGCCCGCGACCGCCTCGGGCGCGCTCGACGCGCCGATAGTGTCGGCCGCCGCATAGTCGGCCCGTTTCGCCGCCCGCACTTGGGCGTCGGGCGAATCGGTCTTGATGTCGTAAGCGGACATGCGCGCCTTAAAGCCGGGGACGGTCCGCCAGCCGTCGAGGAAGGCGCGCGCCGCCTCGCCGAAACCGATGAAAGCGATGGAGCCGGAGGCGATGGTGGCTTGTGTCATGCCGTCCTCAGGGCTCCGCTTGCGTGCGTCCTGGCGATGATGACAAGGCGGGGGACGCCGGTTAGCTTCATTTTAGGAGGAAACAGCGGCAAATGAATACCGTGTCCATCACGCTCATGGTCTCGCCGTTCCTGCAACGGCGGCGCGCGGTCCGCGTCCGGATGCGGAGGCGGGGATGAATCGTCCGCTCACCGGCCTGTCGTCGATGGCGACCCGGCACATCCTCGCCGAGCTCGCCCGCGACTATGAGGCGCAGACTGGGAGCAAGGTCGATATACGGTCGATGGGCGGAGTCGAAGCGGCGAAACTGGCGCGGGCTGGCGAGCGTGTGGACCTTATCGCGCTGGCGTCGAAGGTCACGCGCGAACTCGAGGCCGAAGGACACATCATCAGCGGCAGCATCATGGAGTTCGCCCGCTCGGAGGTCGGCCTCGCGGTCCCCGCCGAGGCGCGTCGACCAAGCCTCGCAGACGGGAACGCGGTGCGGCAGGCGATGATCGAGGCCAAGCGGGTCGGCTACTCGACGGGTCCGAGCGGCGACCATTTTCTCGCGCTTTGCGACAAGTGGGGCCTTTCCAACACGGTCGCCGCCCGCGCGCTCAAGGCGCCGCCCGGCGTGCCGGTCACGACATTGGTCGCCAGCGGCGAAGCCGACCTCGGCGTTCAGCAACTGAGCGAGCTGATCGGGCAGCCAGGCATCGAGGTCGTCGGTCCGCTGCCGCCGGACATTCAAGCCGTGACCGTCTTCTCGGCCGGAGTGTCGACGACGTCCGCCGACCCCGAGGCCGCGCGAGCTCTCGTGGCCTATCTGGCGTCGGCCGTGACTGCCGAGACCAAGCGCCGCCACGGCATGGAGCCGGCATGAATGCGCGGGAGAGCGAGTGATGAGCGTCGGACGCAGCGGCCTCGGGCAGGACGCCCGGATGGCGGTGAACGCGAGCGTCGCGAAGACCGTGCGCGCGGGACTGATCGGCGGTCTCGTGGGCGGCGTCAGCATCTGGGTTTACGAGGCGATCGTCTGGGTCGGGATCCAGGGCCAGATGCCGCCCGCCGGGATTCCCCGGAACGCGACCGGACTCGTGTTCGGGAAGGATGTGCAGGAGGCGCTTGGCCCGTTCGCCTATGTCCTCGGGACCGGAATCCACTTCTTTTTCTGCTTCGTCTGGGGCGCGCTATTCGCGTTCCTCTGGCCCTTTTTCCGCGCGCGCGGATACGAGGCGACGCTGGTCGCCCTCATCTTTGCCGTGATCGTGTGGATCGCGATGCATTGTGCGATCGCGCTCGTGTCATCGGATCATCCGAACTATCTTGATCCGAACGTCGTCATCGGGGGCATGATGTCGCATCTCTTCTACACGGTCCCGCTCGCTTTGGTTGTCAAACGTCAGCTGTCGCTTTAGGCGAATCCGCCGAACTCTTCGCCAGACATGAGGCGCTCCCCATGATCATCGACTGCCACGGCCATTACACCACCGCCCCCAAGGCGCTCGAGACGTGGCGCAACCGCCAGATCGCCGGCATCAAAGATCCCGCGCAGGCGCCCAAGGTCGCGGAGCTCAAGATCAGCGACGACGAGCTCCGCGAGTCGATCGAGGCAAACCAGCTCAAGTTCATGAAGGAGCGGGGCTCGGACCTGACAATCTTCAGCCCGCGCGCGAGCTTCATGGCCCATCACATTGGCGACTTCGCGGTGAGCTCGACCTGGGCTGCGATCTGCAACGAGCTGTGCTTTCGCGTCTCCAGGCTCTTTCCCGACAATTTCATCGGCGCGGCGATGCTGCCGCAGAGCCCCGGCGTCGAGCCGAAGACCTGCATCCCCGAACTCGACAAATGCATGAAGGACTACGGCTTCGTCGCCATCAATCTCAATCCCGACCCGTCCGGCGGCATGTGGACGAGCCCGCCGCTGACCGACCGCTGGTGGTACCCGATCTATGAGAAGATGGTCGAATGGGACATCCCGGCGATGGTCCATGTCTCGACCAGCTGCAACCCCTGTTTTCACACCACCGGCGCCCATTACATCAACGCCGACACCACCGCGGTGATGCAGTTCATCCAGGGAGACCTATTCAAGGATTTTCCGACGCTCAGGTTCGTCATTCCGCACGGCGGCGGGGCCGCGCCCTATCACTGGGGCCGCTATCGCGGGCTGGCGCAGGAATTGAAGAAGCCGCTGCTCACCGAGCAACTGCTGAAGAACATCTTCTTCGACACCTGCGTCTATCATCAGCCGGGCGTCGACCTGCTGACCAAGGTCATTCCGGTCGACAACATCCTGTTCGCCAGCGAGATGATCGGCGCGGTGAGGGGGATCGACCCGGAGACGGGGCACAACTACGACGACACCAAGCGTTACGTCGAGGCGACCGCAAACCTGAGCGCGGAGGATCGCCATAAAGTCTACGAAGGCAATGCAAGACGGGTCTATCCACGGCTCGACAAGGCGCTGAAAGCGAAGGGGCTCTAGCGGCGGCGCCTTTTGCTGCCTTTCCCGATCAGCCACGCAAGGACGGAGAACACCAGAACCGGGCGTAGGCGTTGCTGGCGCAGTGTGTCAGCAGGTCATTCCGTGGCGACGTGCGCGAAGGGAGGACTCTGCGGGCGCAGATTCAGCGGGGGCGCCCGTAACTGGTTGAAGCAATCCGGCGATTTGGGTATGTTGGGACTGCAAGCCGGAGGGCAGCGCGATGAGCGAGACCCGCAAGCTCGCCGCGATCATCGTGACCGATGTCGTTGGATTCAGCCGGCTCGCCGGCGCCGACGAGCAGCGGACGCTTGCTCGCCTGCGCGCGCTGAGGGGCGATCTTGTCGAGCCGGCCGTCGCCGCCCATCACGGCCGCATTGTCAAAGGCACTGGCGACGGTTCGATAGTCGAATTTCGCAGTGTGGTCGACGCAGTGCGTTGCGCCATCGAAATGCAGAACGGCCTTATCGAGCGCAACGCGGGGGTGCCTCCGGAAAGACGGATCGAATTTCGCGTCGGCATTCATGTTGGAGAGGTCGTCGAGGAGAGCGACGGCGACCTCATGGGCGATGCCGTCAATATCGCCGCGCGGCTGGAAGGGAAAGCCAAGCCGGGAGCTATCTGTCTCTCAGGGGATGCCTATCGACAAGTCAAGGGACGGGTTGAGATGGA
>Ga0335076_10003692_pt1 | contig 15405 bp, 11 predicted proteins | sample Lox_Sample_25_FD_206717 | JGI IMG/M metagenome (GOLD analysis project Ga0335076, IMG submission 206717) | Soil microbial communities from Loxahatchee National Wildlife Refuge, Florida, United States - Lox_Sample_2.5 | ecosystem: Environmental > Terrestrial > Soil > Wetlands | place: USA...
CCGGCCTGTGCGGCTCAGGCCTGGTGGACGCGGTGACCGGCCTGGTCCGGCTGGGCCTGCTCGACTCGTCCGGCCGCCTGGTCCCGGAGGAACGGGCCGCCGAGCTGGCCCCCGGCCTGGCCGACCGGCTGACCACGCTGGGCGCGGAACGCGTGTTCGTGCTGCACTGGCTGGGCGAGCCCGGGGACGTGTCCCACTCGGTGTACCTGTCCCAGCGAGACGTCCGCGAGCTGCAGTTCGCCAAGGCGGCCATCGCCACCGGCTGGCACATCCTGCTCGAGGAGGCCGGCCTGCAGCCCACCGACGTCCAGCAGGTGCTGCTGGCCGGCTCGTTCGGCAGCTACCTGTCCCCGGCCAACGCGATCCGCCTCGGCCTGGTGCCCGCGGTCGGCGTGCTGCGCGTGGTCAGCGCGGGCAACGTGGCCGGCGAGGGCGCCAAGATGGCCCTGCTCAGCGTGCGCGAGCGGGCCGGCGGCCTGGCCCTGCTGGAGGAGGTGAAATATGTCGAGCTCTCCGACCGCCCCGATTTCAACGACCGCTTCGTCGACCAGCTCGCTTTCCCTTCTTAACGCCAGTGCCCGCCCCGCGCCGCCGGCTGGTGCCGCGGCCGAGGAGGGCGCACGCCTCACCCGGCCCACGCCGCCGGCCGGCCACCCAGCCGACATATGTAGAGTTACGCCGCAGCCGGGGCCGGCCGGACCGGACGCAGCCTACATATGTCGGATACCGCCATCGGCCGTGATCATCGCCTGCGGCGCGCTGAGCGGGCCCATCCGAGAGATGATCAAGCGGCGCAACTGGCCGGTCGAGCTGTACAGCCTGCCGTCGCTGCTGCACAACCAGCCCGCCCAGATCGCGCCGGAAGTCGAACGGCTGGCCGTGGCGGCACTGGATCGCGGCCTGCCGGTCGCGGTGGCGTACGCGGACTGCGGGACCTATGGCGCGCTGGACGAGGTGTGCGGCCGGCTGGGCCTGCGGCGGCTGCCCGGGCTGCACTGCTATGACCTGCTGGCCGGGCCGTCCCGGGTGGCGGAGCTGTTCGCGGCCGAGCCGGGCACGTACCTGCTGACCGACTTCCTGGTCCGTTCGTTCCGCCGCTCGGTGCTGACCGAGCTGGGCCTGGACCGGTACCCCGAGCTGTGGCCGGACTACTTCGGCCACTACCGCCGGGTCGTCTGGCTGGCCCAGCACCGCGACCCCGCACTGGAGCGGGAGGCTGCGGCGGTCGCGGCGATGTTCGGCCTCCCGCTAACGGTGATCGACACCGGAACAGCGCGCCTGGAGCGCGCGCTGGAAAACCTCATCAGCACCACCAGCGACATTGATCATGGCGGCTCCGCTCTTTTCACCCCAGATGCGCGGCCAGCTGGGCGGTTTGCCCCGAATCGGGCGCGACAGAGGGGTGATAAGTGCTCGTCACGGGTGCTGGCCGGCCCGGATGAGGCCGGGCGGAATGGTACGGAAGAGGTACCGCGGTGCGCAGTGGACTAGCGAGCGTGGCGCCGCTGCTGGCGCACCCGCGATATGAGGTGTTCCCAGCCACGCCGGTTGAGGATCAGGTGACCGAGTGGGTGCCGCGCGGCGAGACGGTCACCGTGACCGCCTCGCCTGCTAAGGGGCTGGCGGCCACGCTCGACCTGACCGAGCGGCTGGCCGGGCACGGCTACCAGGTGGTGCCGCACGTCTCGGCCCGGCTGGTCCGCGATGACGCCCATCTCCGGGAAATCGTGGCCCGGCTGACCGCGATCGGGGTGGACGACATCTTCGTCCCGGCCGGCGACGCCGATCCGCCGGCCGGCCCGTTCGAGAGCGCGCTGTCGCTGCTCACCCGGCTGACCGAGATGGGCCGCCCGTTCGCCCGGGTCGGCATCACCGGGTACCCGGAGTCGCACCCGCACATCGGCGACGACATCACCGTCCAGGCCATGTGGGACAAGCGGCAGCACTCGTCCTACATCGTCAGCAACCTGTGCTTCGACCCGGCCGTGCTGCGCAAGTGGATCACCCGGATCCGGGCCCGCGGCGTGACGCTGCCGCTGTACGTGGGGCTGGCCGGCCCGGTGGAGCGGGCGAAGCTGCTGCGGATGGCGGCCAAGGCCGGGGTGGCCGAGTCGGCCCGGTTCCTGGCCGGGCATACCGAGTGGTTTCTCCGCCTGGGCACCCCCGGTGGTTACCGTCCGGAACGGCTGCTGGACCGGACCGGAACCACCTTTATGGACCCGGCCGCAGCCGTGGCCGGGCTGCATTTGTTCACCTTTAACCAGGTCAAGCAGACTGAGCTGTGGCGACGCGCGTTGCTCGAGCGGCTGACCGGCCCGGGCCGGGGGGACGTCGCCATATGACCAGAACGGGCGCCATTTAGCTGTGCCAATTACGCAGCGCCGGCCATGACAAGACTTACTGTACTAAGCAAACGGCACCCAATTTCGGTCGCACCGGCATAGGCTGTGCACTGCAACTCTGTGGCGGAGTTGTCGTGCCTATCCGGCACGTGCAGTACTACGGATCTTCGAAGCATCGTCCGGACCTGCGACGGGAGAAATCCGTGACCGTGCCCTCGGCAGCAATCCGGCCAGCTGGACCCGGAGCGGCTTCGTGCCCGGCCAGCTAACTGAGTGGCCGCTGCGCTGCGGCCCGGTCCCGCCGCTGGCCGATACGAGCAGTCCCCGCCCGGAGACCGGGCTGGGCCTGGTCGGGAAGCTGGCCCCGGGCGACACGCTCATCCTGACCCCGGCCGGCCAGCCGGGCTCGCCCCGGTTCCCCGAGTACGGCGGCAGCGGCAAGACGCAACTGGCCGCCGCGCTGGCCCACGGCCTGTGGGACAACCGCTCGGTGGACCTGCTGGTCTGGGTGGGCGCGGCCAGCCGGGACGCCATTCTGTCCGGGTACGCGAGCGCGCTGGCCGACCTGGGCGCGGCCGACCCGGACGACGACCTGCTGGCCAGCGCGCAGCGCTTCCTGACCTGGCTGTCCCGCACCGAGCGGCGCTGGGTGGTGGTGCTGGACGACCTGGCCAACCCGGCTGATCTGGACGGGCTGTGGCCGTTCGGCACCGATGGCCGGCTGGTGGTCACCGCCCGCCAGGAAGACTCGCTGGATGAGCCGAACCGGCGGATCGTGCCGGTCGGCTCGTTCACCATGCGGGAAGCGCTGGCCTACCTGACCGCCCGGCTCAGCACCGACCCGGGCCAGCGCACCGAAGCACTGGACCTGGCCACCGACCTGGACCGCCAGCCGCTCGCACTGGCCCACGCCACCGCCGCGCTGATCTGCACCGGGGCGAGTTGCCGAGACTACCGGGGCTGGTACCACGACCGGCGGCGGCGGCTCGGCCCGCCGGCCACCGACGCCGAGCCCGGCGTCGTCGACGTGACCTGGTCGCTGGCCATGGACCTGGCCGACCAGATCGCGCCCGCCGGCTTCGCCCGGCCGATGCTGGCGCTGGCCGCGCTGCTCGATCCGGCCGGCATCCCCGGGGTGGTGTTCACCAGCCAGGCCGCGTGCGGGTACATGACCGGGCACCCGGCCATGCCCGGCGACCCGGCTCAGGCCCGGGAAGCGGTGCATAACCTGGCCCGGGCCGGCCTGGTCACCATCAACCCGGCCAGCACCACCCGGACGGTCCAGGTGCACCCGCTGATCCAGGCGCTGACCAGGAAGGTCATCCCGGCGCCCGAGTTCGAGCGGGCCGCACGGTCCGCGGCCGACGCGCTGTACCAGGCGTGGCCGGGCCAGGATGTGCCGCCCCGGCTGGCCCAGGCGCTGCGCGACTGCACGACCCGGCTGCGGGACTGCACCGGGGACCTGCTGTGGACCCCGGAAGCCCACCCGGTGCTGCTCCGCGCCGGGGAGAGCTTGTCCGAGGGCCACATCAACGGCCCGGCCGCCGCGTACTGGATGGCCATGCTGGATACCGCGGCCCGGGTGCTCGGCCCGGCCCATGCCCAGACGCTGCGCTGCCGGGATGGCCTGGCCGGTGCGTACGAGGCCGCGGACCGGCTGGACGACGCTATCGGGGTGCACGAACGCACGCTGGCCGAGCGGCAGCAGGCGCTGGGCAACGACCACCCGGACACGCTGGCGTCCTGTGCCCATCTGGGCCGGGTCTACGCGGCCGCGGGGCGGCACGGCGAGGCGCTGCCGATGCACGAGCGGGTGGTGGCGGACCGGGAGTGGGTGCTCGGCGCCCGGCACCCGGAGACGCTGGCCGCGCGCGGCGACCTGGCCGCCGCCTACCTGGCCGCGGGCCGGCCAGACCAGGCACTGCCGGTGTACGAGCAGACCCTGGCCGACCTGGACCGGGCGCTGGGTGCGGCGCACCCGGACACGCTCAACGCCCGGGCCGGGCTGGCGCATGCCTACCAGACCGCGGGCCAGCTCAAGCAGGCCGTCCCGGCGTTCGAGCGCACCCTGGCCGAACGGGAGAAGGCGCAGGGCCCGGACCACCCGGACACCATCGGCGCCCGCGCCGACCTGGCCTACGCGTACCGGAGCGCGGACCGGATGAAGCACGCCATCCCGCAGTACGAGCGGGTGGTGGCGGACCGGGAACGGGTGCTCGGCACGTACCACCCGGACACGCTGACCGCCCGCGGCAACCTGGCCAACGCCTACCTGGCCGCGCGGCGGCTGAAGGACGCGCTGCCGGTGTACGAGCGGGCCCTGGCCGACCGGGAAATGGCCCAGGGCTCCGACGACGTGGACACGCTGACCGCGCGGGGCAACCTGGCCAACGCCTACCATTCGGCCGGGCGGCTGAAGGACGCGCTGCCGCTCTACGAGCAGACCCTGCTCGACTGTGAGCGGGTGCTCGGCCCCACCCACCAGGCCACCCTGACGTCACGGGCCAACCTGGGCTCGGCTTACCACGCGGCACTGCGGCTGACCGACGCGGTCAAGGTGTTCGAGAGAACCCTGTCCGACTGTCAGCAGGCACTCGGCCCCGACCACCCGCTGACCCAGGCAGTCCGCGAGAACCTCGACGCGGCCAACAAGACCTAGCTCTGCTAGCCCGGGGGGACCCCCCGGACCCCCCCGATCAGGACCTAGGCCGTTCTTTGATCGCGGTGATCAAGGCGGGGATCACGTCCTTCAGATCGCCGATGACGGCGTAGTCGGCCCGGGACAGGATCGGCGCGCCCGGGTCGGTGTTGACCGCCACGATGTGCTTGGCGCTGGCGCAGCCGGCCATGTGCTGGATCGCGCCGCTGATCCCGCAGGCCAGGTAGAGCTCCGGGGTGATCTTGGTCCCGGTCTGGCCGACCTGCTGGGTGTGCGGCCGCCAGCCCTCGCTGGTCACCACCCGGGACACGCCGACCACGCCGCCCAGCAGGCCGGCCAGTTCCTCCAGTGGGGCGAAGCCGTCCGGGCCGCCGACGCCACGGCCGCCGCCGACCACCACCCGGGCGGTGGCCAGCGACACCCCACCGTCCTGGGCCGCCGAGACCTCGGCCTTCACCAGCAGGTCGGCCGGGGCCAGGTCCGGCTCGTGCACCCGCACCTCAGGTTCGGCCGCGGTGTCCGCGGGAAGTGGCTGAACCGCGTCGGTGGCCACGGTGAGCAGCGCGGGTGAGCCGTCCAGCACGGCGTCCTCGATCAGCAGGCCGGCCCAGCGCTGCCGGGCCACGGTCAGCGTGCCGCCGGCCGCGGCTTCGGCCGAGACGCAGTTGGCCGCCATCGGCTGGCCGGTCAGCGCACCCAGGTGGGCGAGCACCTCGTGGCCGCGTTCGGTGCCCGCCGCCATGACGGTGCTGGCCACGGTCACGCTGGCCAGCCCTTCCAGGGTGCGGGCCCAGGCCTGTGGCGCGTACCCGTCCAGCGCTTCGGGCTCGATGACGTACGCCTCGCTGACGCCGTAGCTGCCCAGCGGCCCGGCCGGCACCTGGTCGGCTGGGCCGAACAGCACCGCGCACAGCCGCCCGCCCGGGCCGGCCAGCGTGCGCGCGAACGTCAGCGCGCGCAGCGATGCGTCGGTCAGCCCAGCAGCGTCCTGTTCGACCAGGCACAGTATGGTCATTTCAGCACTCCCAGTTCCTGCAGGACCTGGACCAGGGCGGGCACCGCGTCGGGGCCAGTGCCGAGCACGGTGGCCTGGTGCTGTTCTGTCTGCGGCACCCGGAGCAGTTCCTTGCGCAGGCCCTCGGGCTGCTGCTCCGGCTGATACTCCTCGATGACCGCCCGCCTGGCCCGCAGCCGGCCCGGCAGCGACGGGTACCGGGGCAGGTTGATGCCTTCCTTCACGGTGATCACCGCGGGCAGCGGCACCTCGAACGTCTCCTGGCTGCCCTGATACTCCCGGCCGGCCCGGGCCCGGTCCGCGGTGATCTCCAGGTGCTTGATCCCGGTCACGCACGGCCAGCCGAGCAGGTGCGCCACCCGCACCCCGACCTGGTAGTCGCCGGTGTCAGCCGCCTCGTTGCCCATCAGCAGCAGGTCATAGCCGGGCCCGTCGGCGGCGTGCCGCCGGGCCTCGGCCGCGATGGCGCCCGCGGTGCCGATCGGGCCCCACTCCTGGCCTGCCCCCTCTTGGCCGACAGAGCCCAGCAGCACGGCCCGGTGTGCGCCCAGGGCCAGCGCGTCGCGGAGTTGCTCAGCCGCTTCCGGCGGGCCCAGGGTGAGCACCGAGACGCTGCCGCCGAGCCGCTCGGTGATCCGCACCGCCTCCTCGACCGCGCACTCCTCGTGCGGGCTCATCGCGAACCCGGACATCCGGGTGTCCACGTCCTGCCCGTCCGGGGTGACCACTATCCGGCCGCCCACCTGGGGCACCCGCTTGACGCAGACTCCGATCTCCATCCCGGTCAGCTCCGGATCCGGCTGTTGTCCGGGTCGAACAGCGGCGTGCTGCCGGCCACCGCCACCGTCACCGGGTAGGCGTCGCCGAAGCACTCCACCTGGAGCTGGGTGCCCACCACGGCCTGGGCCGGCGGCAGGTAGGCCAGCAGCAGGTGCTTGCCTACCGACGGGCCGGACCCGGCGCTGGTCACATACGATGGGCGGCCCTTGGCGTCCACCAGCCGCTCCCCGGCCGCGGACAGCACCGGCTCGCCGCCCAGCATGTACCGGTCCGGCCCGCCGCTGGCCGCGTGGTGGCTGTCCACGGTGAGCGTGCACAGCACGGCGGCGGGCGGTTCGTCCCGCTGGGCCAGGTAGACGTCCTTGCCGATGAACTCCTGCGCCTTGACCCGGGGCCGGGTCATCCCCGCCTCGACCAGGGTGTAGTCGGCGGTCAGTTCCGCTCCCATGGCCCGGTAGCCCTTTTCCAGCCGTCCGGTGGTGCCGTATACGCCGATGCCGACCGGGACCAGGCCCTGCGGCGTGCCCGCGTCCCACAGCGCGTCCCACAGCCGGGCGCCCTGCTCCATCGGCACATGCAGCTCCCAGCCGAGCTCGCCCACGTAGGAGATCCGGGACGCGAGCACGGTGAGGCCGGCCACCTCGATCTCCCGGCAGGTGCCGAACGGGAAGCCTGCGTGGCTCAGGTCGGCCACGGCCACCGACTGCAGCACCTCGCGGGCCCGCGGTCCCCACAGCCCCAGCGTGGCCTGGGCCGAGGTCAGGTCGGCCAGCGCGGCCGTGCCCGCCGCAGGCAGGTGGTCGGCGAACCACTTGAGGTCGGACATGCCGGTGGCGCCGCCGGTCACCACCCGGAACCGCTGCGCGCCGAGCCGCATGATGGTCAGGTCGGCTTTGAAGCCGCCCCGCTCCTCCAGCAGCGAGGTGTAGACGACCCGGCCCGGCTGCACGTCGAGCTGGGCCACGGCCAGCGACTGCACCACGTCCAGCGCGGCTGGGCCGGTGACGTCGAAGATGGCGAACGCGGACAGGTCGGTCAGCCCGCAGGACTCCCGCATGGCCAGGTGCTCGGCGTTGATGATGGGCGACCACCAGCGGGCGTCCCACTCCGCGTCCCGCGGCATCAGCTGCCCGGCGTACCGCTCCAGCAGTCCCTCGTTGGCCGCGTACCAGTGCGGCCGCTGCCACCCGGCGGTCTCGAAGAACACCGCGCCCAGGTCACGTTCGCGCTGGTAGACCGGGCTGATCCGGGACCGGCCGGACTCCCACTGCTCGGCCGGGTGCACGATGCCGTACATCTTGTTGAAGCCCTCGCGGGCCCGGGCCCGGACGTGCTCGGTAGTCCGCTGGGCCGGGTAGAACCGGGCGACGTTGGCCTCGTCGATGTCCACCGTGGGCACCTGGCCGGACATCCACTCGGCCACCGCCCGGCCAACCCCAGGCCCTTCCTTGATCCAGCTGGCCGCGGCCGACCACAGCCCGGCCACCTCGGGTGTCTCGCCGAGCACCGGATGGCCGTCGGGGGTCATCGAGATCAGCCCGTTGATCGCGTACCGGATGCCGGCCTTCTCGTCACCGAGCAGCTCGGGCATCAGCTCCAGCGCTTCGGCCAGCTGCGGGTCGAAGTCGTCCTGGGTGAACGGCAGCTCGGTCGGGGACAGCGCCGATTCCTCGATCGACGGGATCTCGTCCGGGCCGATGATGATCGGCCGGTGCGCGTAGGAGCCGACCTCCATGTCGCCGCCGTGCTGCCGCTCGTACATGTTGGTGTCCACGTCGCGGACGATCGGGTAGGAGATCTCCCCCGGCGTGCCGGCGAACAGCGGGATCGGGCCGACGCTGATCATCTGGTGCACGATCGGGGTCAGCGGGATCCGGGCGCCCGCCATCCGGGCCAGCCGCGGGCTCCATACCCCGCAGCAGATCACGCAGACCCCGGTCTCGATGTCCCCGGCGCTGGTCCGCACCGCGGTAACCCGCGGCCGCCCGCGCTGGTCGGTGCCGTCCGTGTCGATGCCGAGCACCTCGGCCCCGGCCACCACCTGCAGCGCACCGGACTGCTGTGCCTCCTCGCGCATCAGCGTGCCGGCCCGCAGCGAATCGACCACGCCCACGGTCGGGAAGTACCCGCCGCCCAGGATCACCGATTCGTCCAGGTAGGGCACCAGCTTGCGGACCTCGGCGGGCGAGATGACCTGGGCCGGGATGCCCCACGCCTTGGCCGCCGAGCAGCGGCGGCGCAGCTCCGCCATCCGGGCCTCGGTCCGGGCCACCTCGATGCCGCCGCTCTGCGTGAACACGCCGAGGGCCTGGTACTGCTCGGTGCTGTCCCGGGTCAGCTCCATCATCATCTTCGAGTACTCGATCGGGAAGATGAAGTTGGAGGCGTGCCCGGTGGACCCGCCCGGGTTCGGCATCGGGCCCTTGTCCACCAGCACCAGATCCCGCCAGCCGAGCCGGGCCAGGTGGCAGACCAGGCTGTTGCCGACGATCCCGGCGCCGATGATGACGGCGCTGGCCCGGCCCGGGAAGTCACTCATGGCTGATCCTCGCTGCTCGTCCGGCTCATAGTATCCGACTGATATATCAGTTGGTAGACTAGGCCGCGTGGATGCCATGGTCAAGCCGCCGGGGCCGCACCCGGACCGGGCCGACGGCGGCCCGGGCGAGCCGCGCTCGCTGGCCGACCAGGCCTACCGGCAGATCCAGGATCTGCTGGTCAGGCTGGCTATCCGGCCGGGCGCGCCGATCAACGAGGAAGACTTGTGCCTGCGCCTGGGGCTGGGCCGGACCCCGGTCCGGGAGGCGCTCAAGCGGCTGGAACACGAGCGGCTCGTCGTTGCCTACCCGCGGCGCGGCACGTTCGCGACCGAGATCAACGTCACCGACCTGACGCACATCTTCGAGGTCCGCGCGGTGATCGAGCCGGCCGCGGCGGCCAGCGCCGCCCGGCACGCCACCCCGGCCGACCGGGCAGCATTCGAAGCGCTGGCAACCGGGCTGACCTCGGCGGCGGCCGAACTGGGCGGCCAGCCGGGCGAGCTGATGACCCTGGACATGCGGATCCACCGGGCCATCTATGCCGCCACGCACAACCCGTATCTGGAGGACACCCTGATCCGGTACGGCAACCTGGCCACCCGTATCTGGTGCCTGTTCCTGGACCGGCTGGCCGGCATGGCCGGGCACGTCGCCGAGCACGGCGAACTACTGCGGGCGCTGGCCGACGGCGACGCCGGGCAGGCCGCCGAGATCGCCCAGCGGCACGTCATCGAGTTCGACAAGGCCATCCGCGCGGTCATCTAACCCATACAGCACGGGGTGGGCCAGAGCTACATTTGTAGCTCTGGCCCACCCGCGGTTTTGCCCGGGCCCGGGTTACTCGACCGGGATCTCCTTGTTGATCAGGCCCAGGTCGATGCCCTGCCGGTTGCGTACCACCCGCGCGATCACGTAGACCACGATGGCCAGCACGTACATCGCGCCCATGAAGATCAGCGAGTCATGGCTGTTCACGTAGTACAGGTCGTTGCTCAGCCACTCGTACAGGTTGAAGACGAGCAGGCCGATCGTGACGACCCCGGCCACCGGGACGATCGGCACGCCGGCCACCTTGATCCGGCTGGCCGGCGAGGCCCGCCACAGCTCTGGCTTGAGCCACGGCAGGAGCACCACGGCGATCGCGCTGAACAGGTAGGTCACCGCGATGACCAGGGTCGCGTCCAGGGTGTAGGTGCGGAACGTCGATGAGTACGCGTATATCGCGGCCAGGACGACCGCCGGAAGCAGCATCAGGATCAGCGAATAGAACGGGACCTTCCGCTTCTCGGACACCTCGGCGGCGCGGTCGGGCAGCACCCGGTCGAAGGCGGCCGCGAAGATGACCCGGGTCGAGGACAGGAACAGTGTGCCGACCCAGGCGAAGAACCACAGGCTGAGCACCAGGATCAGGATGACCTGGAACGCCGTGTTGTGCACCAGCCAGCCCGCGAACATGAACGGATACGGCCAGATGCCGAACTGCGGTGTGAGGTTGTAGTCCAGCGAGTTCAGGTTCTGGTAGAAGCCCCAGCCGATGGTCTTGTCCACCAGCAGGAAGAAGATCACCGTGAGGCAGACCGTGATCCACAGGCCGGCGAACATGCCGGTGAACACCCGGCGGAAGTCACTCGCGCCGCGGATCTCGCCGTACAGCGTGCTGCCCCAGTTCGGCCACAGCAGGAAGAACATAAAGGCCGGCACGAGCAGCATCGTCGGCCCAAGCGGGCCGAAACCCAGCGGCGAGGTGGTGTAGCCCGCCTTGGCCGCGGCGTGGTTGGTCGCCGCATAGGCGTTGTGCACTCCGAACAGCTTCTGGCCGTAGAGGTTGAACGAGCTGACGAAGTCGGCGTGCGAGTTGATCAGCAGCAGAATCACCACAACGGCGAACCCGATCATCCCGCCGGCGAAGGCGTACTTCTGGATCCGGGCGTAGCCCGCCATGCCCAGCGAGACGAGCAGGCCGGCGATAACGATCGTGATCAGCGTGACCACGAAGATCCCGTTGTTGGTGCCGAACCAGGCCGCCCCGCCGTTCGGCCACGTCCATTTCAGCGTGGCCCAGAGCGGCTCGAACAACTGGACCGACAGGATGTTCCCGTAGATGGGCGCCCACAGCCACAGGATGAACCACCATCCGGTGGCGGCCATCACGAAGCCGAGCCCGCTGCCCAGGATGCGGCTCTGCCAGACGTAGTCACCACCCGCCCGCGGGATCGTGACGATGAGCCCGGAGTACGCGATCACCAGGAACGAGACCCAGATGCCGGAGATGACCGTAGCCGTGATGAATTGGCCCTTGGGGAACGCCGGGCCGGCGAACGTGAACTCGTAGAGCCCGAGCGTGACGAAGTTGGTCGCCAGGCAGGCATAGATGATGGAGTCGCGGACGGACCAGCCGCGAACCAGGCCGGTGGCTTTACGCAAGAAGAGTGTTGGCGTCTCGCCACCAATTGCGTCAGTTGCCATGCTCATCTCCCAGTCGGGGGGCTTTTGTGTGGCTAGGCAAGCTAGCTTATTGCCATCTGACCGTAAATGTTGGTGAAACTCAGCCGTTCACGAGAAGGTATTTGGTAACCTTCCCCTTCTTCGGATTCAGCTCGAGTACGGCACCCTGCAAGACGCCGTCACCGTAGACGCTGCCGGGGTTGATGGCCAGCGTGCGGCCCATCTTCTTGATGCCGCGGCTCTCGTGAATGTGGCCGTGCACCGACAGCATCGGCTGGTAGCTGTTAATCGCGTCGCGGACCGCCTTGGAGCCCACCGGTTTCATCACCGCGCCGCCATGCATTGGCCGCATGTTCTCGTCCAGCGCCGGGGCTTCATCCAGCCCGGTCCCGTACGGCGGCGCGTGGAAATTGAAGATGGCCCGCTCCATGTCCGGAATCTGGGCGACGACCGCGTCAATCTTTTCCTTGAGCTGTTCTTCCGGGGCCTCACGGAACGTGTCCCACGGCGTCGGGTTGGTCCAGCCCATCGAGACCAGGTGGAAGCCGTCGAGGTCGAGCGACTTGGCCTCGCCGAAGGTGACGCACGGCGACGACTCGATGATGTCGTCGATCTCCCAGATGTCGTCGTTGCCGCCGTTCAGGATGCACGGGATCTGGCCGCCCTTGAGCTTCCCGTCGGCCATGTCCAGCCAGCGATCCAGCGAGGCCGTCATCTCCTGGCTGAACCGGCGGTCCACCGCGCCCTCTTCGTCGCTGAGGTTCTGCAACTCATCCGGGGTGACGATGGCCGGGTAGTAGCCCTTGTTGCGGATCTGCTTCTGGACTTCGTCCAGTTCCGCCTGGGTGTCCATCCGGATGGCCTCGCCACGGACCGTGGCCTGCCAGTAACCGTTGTGCGCCACGACCGGCACCATCACCTTGCCGGTGACGTCGCCGCCCAGCACGACCAGGTCGGCCTTGTAGAAAGCGGCCGAGTTCAGGAACTTCCGCCAGCACACCTCGGAGCCATGGATATCGGTCGCGAAGAAGACCCTCATCTGTTCACCCTGTGCCTTCCTCTGCGCAGCTGTCCCGCCGGGTTCGCCGCCGGCCACACGCGCAGGTTCTGGGCGCCTTGCGCAACTCCCGCGCGTACTGTGCAACGTCTAGCATCCGGCTGAAACTGCCGTCAAGCGGGACAGAGCGAATTAAGACCGCACCCCAACCCACCCCCCTGCCCCTTCACTGCAGGCCCGGGGAAGGCCGTTACTCCTAGTGCGCGACTTCCTCGGGCAGCTCATACCAGCGGACCCCGTCGCCAACCCGGGCCCGTAGCTTCCACTTCATGCCCTTCGGGGCGGCGTCGGCGATCTCGCGCAACTGCCGCGCCTGGGCCAGCGGGTCGTAGTTATGTGGCGTGGGCGAGGCGAGCCCAGGATCCTCGGCCAGCAGCGAGGGCAGCTTGTCCAGATTTCCGGTGACGGTCCGCCACCAGCCCCAGTCCGCGGCCAGCACCTTGCCGAACCGGTCGGTGTCGATGGCGGCCGGGGCGCCCGCGCCGACCGGGAGGCAGGACAGCAACTGCACGATGTCCCGGGCGTCCTTCGCGTTCAGCTCGATGATCTGCAGCTTGGACAGCAGCACGTCCACCGAGTCCACGGTGACTGGCTGCCGGTCGAAATTCGGCCGGAAGTCCAGCGTGTGGCACATGGTCAGCTGGTTCACCATGACGTCGATGGGCCGCCCGGACGGCGCGTTGAAGTACATCTGCCGGTCGCCGTTCAGGTTGTTGAACCGGCGGTCCGGCGCACAGCCGTTGTCGGCCAGCCAGGCGGCCACGTTCTTGCGGCCCTTGGCCGTACAGGCGAAATCGATGTCCTGGTCCCGGCGCAGCCGGGGCGGGTAGTCCGGGCACAGCACCCGGACGGCCAGGCCGCCGAGGAGCTTGAGGCCCAGGCCGGCGGCCGCGGCCGCTTGAGCCAGGCTGAGCCCCTCAGTCAGTGGGTCTTCTGGTGATCCGGGTACCGGCGCATCGGCGGGTTGGGCCATGCCAGGCCTGCTCTCATCCTGGGCGGCACCGGCCAGCGCGGGCGGGCCGCACAATTCCTGCTAAGTCGGTAGCGAGTATGCCACGGATACCAGGAGTGCCAGTTGACTGCCTGTTGACGCACAACGGGCAAATTGGTCATTCTTGGTTGCGTGTCCACGAATTTGGTTGCGGCCAACGCAACCTATCACTCGGCTGAGCGGGTGCTGGCACTGCTCGCGAGCTTCGAGGACGGCCGGCCAGAACTCAGTGTGACAGACATAGCCGAAGCGCTGGGCGTGCACAAGTCAACCGCCTCGCGATTGGCCGCCACCCTGGAGCGGACCGGGTTCCTGGCCCGTTCGGGCCGGCGGTACCGGCTCGGCGTGGAGATAATCCGGCTGGGCAGCCTGGCGCTGCGCGGCGCCGACATCGTGGCCCGGCTGCAGCCCGCCATGGACCAGTTGTCCGAGCTGACCGGGGAGACCATCAACCTGGCCGTGCCCGCCGGGCCGGACATCCTGAACGTGGCCGAGGTGCCGAGCAGCTACTTCCTGAACAGCTCGGGCGGCTGGATCGGGCGGCGCACCAAGCCGCACGCGGTGGCCAACGGCAAGGTACTGCTCGCGTTCGGCGTCATCCCGGTGCCGGCCACCCTGGAGCGGTACACCGAGCACACGATCTGCTCGGTGCCGGCCCTGCAGGCCCAGCTGGCCGAGATCCGCCGGGACGGTTACGCCACCGCCGTAGCCGAACTCGAGGACGGCCTGGTCGCGGTGGCCGCGCCGGTGTTCAGCCCGGACGGGGCCTGTGTGGCGGCGCTGTCCATCTCCGGCCCGGCCTACCGGATGCCCCCGGACAAACTCGGCGAGCTCGGCCGGCTGTGTGCCGCCGCGTACTGACCCGCGCCAGAAGGGGCGCGGTGCCGGCTGGACATGTAGGGGCACGGGGAGGCGGGCGGGGAGGAAGCGAGGAACGAGCGCCCTGAGCGACGAGGGAAGGAGGCGCGGTGAAGAGGGAAGGGGAGGCGGGTGGGGCCCCCCGGAGGCGCAAGGAGACAGAGCGTTGTGACGGATTATCTGCTTTACGTCGACGGGAAGTTCCGGTCGGGGCGGGCCGCGGCGGCGCCGGCCGTCAGCCCGTCCTCGGGCGAGACGTTCGCTACGGTGGCCACCGCGGACGCGGCGGACGTGGACGACGCGGTGCGCGCCGCGGCCCGGGCCTGGCCGGCCTGGGCGGCCGGCTCGGCGTTCGAGCGGGCGGCCTGGTGCGAGCAGGTGGCCGCGGCGGTCGCCGGGCGGCGGGATGACCTGGCCCGGGTACTCAGCCAGGATCAGGGCAAGCCGCTGGCCGCCGAGGCCTACGACGAGGTCGACGAGCTGGCCGTCTACTTCCAGATGGCGGCCGCGGACGCGCGGCGCACCGACGGCGGCTATCCCCCGTCCACCTCGGCCGGCCGCCGGGTGATCACCGCCCGGGTGCCGCTCGGCGTGGTCGGCGTGATCAGCCCGTGGAACTGGCCGTACACCATGGGCGCGGAACTGTTCGCGCCCGCGCTGGCCGCGGGCAACGCGGTGGTCTGGGTGCCCGCCCCGACCACGTCGGCGTGCTGCGCGC
>Ga0335076_10003694_pt1 | contig 15401 bp, 10 predicted proteins | sample Lox_Sample_25_FD_206717 | JGI IMG/M metagenome (GOLD analysis project Ga0335076, IMG submission 206717) | Soil microbial communities from Loxahatchee National Wildlife Refuge, Florida, United States - Lox_Sample_2.5 | ecosystem: Environmental > Terrestrial > Soil > Wetlands | place: USA...
CGTCAGATAATCCAAGCCCACATCCAGCAAGAAACCCAGCCGGGCGTTGACCTCCTTGAGAATCCGCCCGGCGATCTGCATGTCCCGGTCGGACAGCTCCAGCGAGAGCAGCAGCTTGGCCAGCTCCCCGATCGGCAGCGCGCAAAACTCAGCGATCGACCGGCCGTCCACCGTGACCGCGAGCGAGACCGGCTTGAGCCGGGTGCCGTGGCAGGACGGGCAGGGCACCTCCCGCATGAACCCGGCGAAGCGCTCCCGGCTGGAGTCGCTCTCCGCCTCGGAGTGCCGGCGCTCGATGTAGGGGACCGCGCCCTCGAAGTTGGTGTAGTACGACCGTTCCCGCCCGTACCGGTTCTTGTACCGGACGTGCACCTGGTCGTCGTAGCCGTGCAGCAGCGCGCGCCGGGCGGCCGCCGGGAGCCGGGACCACGGGGTGTCGATGCCGAACCCCATCGCCGAGCCGAGCGCCTCGATCAGCCGGATGAAGTAGTCGCTGACGTGGCCGCCGCTCCACGGGCTGATCGCGCCCTCGGCCAGCGTCCTGTCCGGGTCGGGGACCACCAGCTCCGGGTCCACCTCCAGCCGGGTGCCCAGGCCGGTGCAGTCCGGGCAGGCGCCCCACGGCGAGTTGAACGAGAACGACCGCGGCTCCAGCTCCTCAAACGACAGGTCGTCATACAGGCACGCCAGATGCTCCGAATACATCCGCTCCCGGTGCGGGTCGTCCTCGGGCAGGCCGGTGAAGTCGACCACCACCACCCCGCCGGACAGGGCAAGCGCGGTCTCCACCGAGTCCGTCAGCCGGCGCCGCGCCGACTCCTTCACCGCCAGCCGGTCCACCACCACCTCGATGTCGTGCTTCTCGTACTTCTTCAGCGCCGGCAGGACGCTCCCCGGACCCCCAGGGGCAACGCTGTCCAGCCGGATCACGACGCCGTCGATCCTGGCCCGGGAGTAGCCCTTGATCTGGAGCTCGCGCAGCAGCTCGGTGTACTCGCCCTTGCGCCCGCGGACCACCGGCGCCAGCACCTGGAACCGGGTGCCCTCCTCCAGCTCCAGCAGCCGGTCCACGATCTGCTGCGGGGCCTGCCGGGCGATCGGGCGGCCGCAGACCGGGCAGTGCGGCTTGCCCACCCGCGCGTACAGCAGCCGCAGGTAGTCATACACCTCGGTGATGGTCCCGACCGTCGAACGCGGATTGCGGCCCGCCGCCTTCTGGTCGATCGAGACGGCGGGCGAGAGCCCGTCGATGAAGTCCACGTCGGGCTTGTCCATCTGGCCGAGGAACTGGCGGGCGTAGGCCGACAGCGACTCGACGTAGCGCCGCTGGCCCTCGGCGAAGATGGTGTCAAACGCCAGGCTGGACTTGCCAGACCCCGACAGCCCGGTGAACACGATCAGGGAATCCCTGGGCAGGTCGAGCGACACGTCCTTGAGGTTGTGCTCGCGCGCACCGCGGACGACGATACTGTCAGCCACTTTGAACTCAGTGCTCCAATAGGGGTGCGGCGCCTGCCAGGCATCGGGCCTAAGGGATGACCGGATAGGCGTCTATCTGCGCTGGCCCCGACTCCGCAGCGCCTCAGCCACGCCCATGATCTGCCGCGATCCACGCGCCAACGCATGACAAGCGCATCATCCCGAGTACCAGCAACAAAAACGGAGCGTCAGAGATTCCGGTTGGGTACCGCCCATCACAGTCGAAACCCAGAGGGAGCATGGCGACGTGTCTACGACGCAGAAACACCCTCCCCACCAGGGCGTCTCTCAGAGAGGACTTAAGATAGCCGCCTAATTGAAGTCATGGGCGCTGCGGTCTGCCGTAGGGTTCGGGAGGCCCAGCGGGCTGGCTCCCGAACCGCCTGCCGGTCACGCTGGTGGCCTGGCTTGATATCGAGGTGCCAGCCTGCCGGGCCGTGCCGTGGCGTGGTTCGAAAGAGGCGCGAGCGCCAGCACTGTAATTAGGCATGCCCGCCGCGGCCTCCCTTCGGTTCGGTACGAGTGGCCGGGAGTGTGCTGATGGCGGAAGTGATGATCGGGATCGACCCGCACAAGAGCTCGCATACGGCGGTGGCGATCGGCACGGGTGAGGAGGCGCTGGGCGAGTTGCAGGTGCATGCCTGCCCGTCCCAGGCGGAGCAGCTGCTGGCGTGGGCGGCGGCGTGGCCGGAGCGGGCCTGGGCGGTGGAGGGCGCGGCTGGGCTGGGGTGCCTGCTGGCCCAGCAGCTGGTCGGCGCCGGGGAGCAGGTGCTGGACGTGCCGCCCAAGCTGGCCGCCCGGGTGCGGCTGCTGCAGGCCGGGGACACCAACAAGAACGACCCCAATGACGCCTTGTCGGTGGCGGTCGCGGCGCTGCGGTCCCCGGCCCCGCGTCCGGTGCTCGCCGAGGATCATGCGGTGGTGCTGAAAGTGTGGGCCAAGCGGCACCGGGACCTGGCCCGAGCCCGTAACCAGGCCGCCTGCCGGCTGCACGCGGTGTTGTGCGACCTGGTCCCGGGCGGCGTCCGTAAGGAGATCAGCGCAGGCCAGGCTGCCCGCGTGCTCGAACGGGTCACCCCAGCGGGCGCTGCTGCCCGGGCCCGCTGCGAGCTGGCCGCCGAGTTCCTCACCGACATTCGCCGCCTCGATGCACAGCTGCGCGACACTAACAAGAAGCTGGCCGCAGCGGTCAAAGCCTCCGGCACCAGCCTGACCGGCCTGTTCGGCGTTGGCCCGGTCATCGCCGGCACCGTGATCGGTGACGTGCGCCAGGTGTTCCGGTTCGGAAGCCGGGATCACTTCGCCGCCTACAACGGCACAGCCCCGGTCGAGGTGTCCTCCGGCGGCCGGAAGGTCTACCGGCTGTCGCTGCGCGGCAACCGGCGGCTCAACCATGCGATCCACATGGCCGCGGTCACCCAGCTCCGGTACAAGCACAGCCAGGGCCGCGCCTACTACGAGAAGAAACTGGCCGAGGGCAAGACGCACAAGGAGGCGCTGCGGGCGCTCAAACGCCGGATCAGCGACGCCATTTACGCGGCGCTGGTGGCCGACGCCCGGCGCGCCGCGGACACCAGCCCCCAGGGCCCGGGAGGGCAACCGGGGAACGGCTCTGACTCCAGCGTGGCCGGCTCACACCCCGAGCACCGGCTCTTCGGACAAGCCACTCCCGGGCCTGCCACCACCATACGGCCCAGCGCCACGGCAGGTACCGCGCCGACGCAGCCGACCGGAGCACTTCACCGCCAGGCCGGGCGCTCCCCGGCCGCTTCGAAGAAATCCCCGACAACTGCTTGACACCAACAGCAAAGAGGACTCGGTATGCACGATTAAGCGCCCCTGATGTCGCACTGCATGAATGATCCGTATGCGCCTGCTCTCACTTGAAGCCTGCGCTGATTTCAAACCGCTGGGCCGGGTCGGCGTCGTACGCGAGGGCCCGACTGTCGTATTCGCCGGACACTCACTCTCCGTAGTGGCGATAATCCAGCTTGAGGTTGTCACCAGAGAGCCCCAGAAGCTCACGGCTGGCGCCACCGTGACAAGCCAGTGGGGGGCGTGGTCCAGAGCGATCAGCGTGCGCTGATGGGCAGGCTGGCGTAGTCGTGCAGGGCGGCCCCTTCCCGTTCCCGGCGAACCGGCTCGCCCGCCAGCGCCAGCTGCGGGAACCGGGTCAGCAGGGCCGGGAACGCGACCTGGGCCTCCAGCCGGGCGAGCGGCGCACCCAGGCAGTAGTGGATCCCGCCGCCGAACGACAGCGGCGCCTGCTGCGCCCGGTCCAGGATGAGCCGGTCCGGATCGGAGAACACCGCGGCGTCCCGGTTGGCCGCGCCCAGAACGACGAGCACCCGCTGACCGTCCGACAGGTCAAACCCGGCGATGGTGAGATCGTCGGGGGCGCAGCGGCCGGACAGGATCTGTACCGGCGAGTCGTACCGCAGCAGCTCCTCCACCGCCGGGATGGCCAGCAAGGGCTCGGCCCGCAGCCGGGCCGCCTGGTCCGGGTGGGCGAGCAGCGCGGCCAGGCCGTTGGACAGCAGCCCGGTTGTGGTATCGGAGCCCGCCTTGAGCAGCAGCGCCGCCATCGTCACCAGCTCATCGGCGGTCAGCTGGTCGCCGCCGCCCGCGGCGGCCATGGCCGAGATGAGGTCCTCGCCGGGCTGTTCGCGCCGCCGTTCGGCCAGGTCGGCCAAGTACTCGGCGATGACGGTGGCGGCGTCGTCGGCGCGGTCCACGGCCTGCGGGCTGAGCACGTCCAGCACCGCGCTCCAGTCCCGGGCCAGACCGGCGAACATCGGCCGGTCGGCGGCCGGGATGCCGAGCAGCTCCCCGATGACGGTGACCGGCAGCGGGATCGCGAACCCGGTGACGAAATCGCTGTCCCCGGCGATCTGCCCGCAGGCCTCGGCCACGATCCGCTCCACCGCCGGGCGTAGCCCCGCCACCCGGCGCGCGGTGAAGCAGGCCGCGACCAGGCGGCGCAGCCGGGTGTGGGCGGGCGGGTTGAGCATCATGACGCTGCTGAACATCAGCCGCAGGGCCGGCCGGTCGCGCCACTGCGGAAAGCCGGCCGCCTCCAGCCGCCGCTCCGGTGTCTTGTGCAGCCGGTGGTCGCGCAGCAGCATCGAGCATTCCCGGTAGCCGGTGACGACCAGCGTCCCGTCCGGCGCGGTCGCAGCCGGACCGATCGCCCGCAGCCGCTCATACAGCGGGTAGGGGTCGGCCCTGCCCTCCGGCTGGGCCAAAGCGGTGAGCACTTCGCCGACGGTCTCCCGCCCGCGCGTCCCCACCGTAGCCCGCTCCCTAAAAGCCACCAGCCCAGCATGCAGGACACCTCCCGCGCAGGGAAGACACCCAGCCGATAGGCCGCTGTCCCCGGCCGTTCACCTGGCCCCGGCGGGCGGGACTTCGCCGCCGCCCCCGCCCGCCGTCATCCGTGGTGCGCGGGGCCGCGGGCCAGCTGGGAAATTGCCGCCGCAAAAAGTTGTTGGCGGCGGGCCCGGTCCCGCCTCCTGACAGTGTCATGACGGTTATCGCCCACCCCGCCCGGCGCCGGGCGGGGCCCGGGCTGGCGGGAGGCGCGATGTGGGTTCCTTACCGCGATTTCGTCCACGTCCTGACCTGCTAAGGCCTTACGGTGGGCGGATGCAGGACGCGGAGATGGTGGAGTCGATCCAGGCCGGTGAGGCGGCTGGGATCGCCGGGGCCTACGACCGGTACGCACAGGCCCTGTACGGCTATTGCCGCAGCCTGCTCGGCGAGCCGGCCGACGCCGCGGACGCGGTCCAGGACACGTTCATCATCGCCGCCGTCAAGATGCGCGGCCTGCGTGATCCCAGCCGGCTCCGGCCCTGGCTCTACGCAGTGGCCCGCAACGAGTGCCGCCGCCGCATCCGGGCCCGCGCGCTGTCCGTCCCGCTCGAGGAAGCGGGCGACGTGAGCGACAACACGATCGACCTGGGCGCGGACGCCGAGCAGCTGGAACTGCGGGCGCTGGTGAGCGCGGCGCTGGCCGGGCTCAACCCCGGCGACCGGGAGATCATCGAGCTGAACCTGCGCCACGACCTTGAGGGCCGGGACCTCGCCGACGCCCTCGGCGTAAGCCCGAACCAGGCACATGCTCTGGCATCGCGGGCCCGGTCGCAGTTCGAGACGTCGCTGGGGGCGCTGCTGGTCGCCCGTACCGGCCAGGAATCTTGTCCCGAACTGGCCACCATCTTGTCCGGCTGGGACGGGCAGCTGAACGTCCTGCTGCGCAAGCGGATCAACCGGCACATCGGACACTGCAAGCTGTGCGGCGCGCGCAGGCGCCGTGAGCTCAGCCCCGCGACGCTGCTCGGCACGCTGCCGGTGGCCCTGGTCCCGGCCACCCTGCGCGACCGGCTGTTCAGCCTGGTCGGCGACGCGAGCCCGGCCGCGTCGGCGCACCGTGCGGGGGTGATCAGCCGCGCCGGGCCGTTCGGCCAGTCCGGCTTCCCCCGGCCGCTGGACCCGCCTCACCTGCCGCACGGGCCCATGGCCCACATGGTGACCGTCGGCACCGGGGCCGCGGCCGTGACCATCGCCGTGGCCGGGGTCCTGTACGGCCCGCAGGTACTGCGGCCGCACGGCATGCAACCGCCGGGGCCGGCGGCCGCCGGCCCGTCCGCCGCGCCCGGCGTGGCGCCGTCGCTCCCGCCCAGGGCAGCCCCCGGATCGTCCGCCGCGCCCGGCGCCAAGGGCGCCCTGGCCGCCGCCCCCGGATCGGGCACCGTCCCGCTGGCCTCGACTCCGGCCGGCACCTCCCCGGCGGGCATCATCCCCTCGTCCCCGCCGTCGGCCGGCGCGTCGCTCGGGATGTCCGCTTCGGCCTCGCCGGGCCAGGTGGCGGGCAGCCTGGCCGCATCGACCACTGTGCTGACCTTGCAGCTCGGCGTGACCGGATCGTTCACGCTGACCGCGCAGGGGGGGCCGGTCTCGGGGATCCATATCCAGAACCCGGACCCGCTCGACCTGACCATCACCCTCGGCGCAAGCTCACTGGCCGCGGGCCAGACCACCACGGTCAGGGTGACGATGGTAAACCTTCTGGCGTCGTCAAGCGTCTTGATAGTAAACCCCGGTGCGACGCCGATCACCGTCAAGCCGGGACTGCTGGGCTGACCGGCGAAGCCTCCGGGCCGACGGGGGGTCGTGATACGCGACTTGTGACGGTTTCGCAGTTTGCCTTTTGCTGATGTTTTACGGTGGGCGCATGCAGGACGCAGAGATGGTGGCGGCGATCGTGGCGGGCCAGGCCGACGGGCTCGCCGCAGCCTATGACCGGTACGCACCGACTCTCTATGGCTATTGCCGCAGCCTGCTCGGCGAGCCCGCGTACGCCGATGACGCGGTCCTGGACACGTTCGTCATCGCCGCCGCCAAGCTGGGCGGCCTGCGCGATCCCGGCCGGCTCCGGCCCTGGCTGTACGCCGTGGCCCGCAACGAATGCCGCCGGAAGCGTTCCCGCGCCTGGGCGGCCCCGGTCACCGCGACCGCGAAGGTGACCGATGACACCGTTGACTTGGGCGAGGTGGCCCAGCGGGCTGACCGCCGTGCGCTGGTGGGCCTGGCGCTCGCCGCGCTCAAGCCCGGCGACCGGGAGGTCGTCGAGCTGAACCTGCGCCACGACCTGGCCGGGCAGGATCTGGCCGACGCCCTCGGGGTGAGCGCGAGCCAGGCCGAGGCCCTGGCGTCGCGGGCCCGGTCACGGTTCGAGGAGTCGCTTGGGGCCCTGCTGGTCGCGCGCGCCGGGCGTGACTCCTGCCCCGAGCTCGCCGCCCTCGTGCCCGGCGGGCACGGGCGGCTGGGCATCCTGGTGCGCAAGCGGATCAACCAGCACATCGAGCAGTGCGAGACCTGCCGCAAGCGCCGGCACCGCGAGCTCACCCTGGCCATGATGCTCAGCATGGTGCCCGCGGCGCTCATCCCGTTCGGGCTACGCGACCACGTCCTTGGCCTGGTCGAGGACCCGGGCGCGGACGCGTCGGCCAAGCGGGCCGCGGTGGTGGCCCGGGCCGGGCAGTTCGGCCCGTCCGGCTTCCCGAAGGCGCTCGGGCCGCGGGCCGCCTACGGCCCGAATTCCCAGTCTCTGGTCGCCGGGGCCGCGGTCGCGGCGCTGGCGGCGGTGACCGTGCTGCTGTTCGGCGCCTACGGGGTCAGCTCGCACTCGCCGTCCCTCCCGGCCGCGGCGGGCCCATTCTCCCCGGCCGTGGCGCCGCGGGGCGTGCCCGAGGTCAAGTCGGCCCCGGCCGCTGGCGGAGGTGGCGGCAGCGACCCGGCTGGGCCGTCCATCACGCGGATCGATCCGGGCGTGGCTGGGCTGGCCCCGAAGACGCCCATCGCCTCATTCATTTCACCCACGGGCCAGACACCGACGCCGGCCCCGAGCGTCACCCCCGTCCCGACTCCCACTCCCACTCCGGTCCGGTCCACGCCGACCCCGGTTCCCTCGACCCCGACCCCGGCCCCGTCCACGCCGACCCCCGCCCCCACGACACCCACGCCGACGCCGCCCCCCTCGACCCCGACCCCCACGCCGACACCGACGCCATCGTCGGCTGCCCCGTCCCCATCGTCGGCTGCCCCGGTCCCGTCGACCACAGCCCCGACACCGACCGCTACGTAGCTGCCGTGGTTGCCCGGGCTGGGCGCTGCGCCTCCAGGCCCGGCCGGTCCTCGCCAGGCTGCTAGGCTTCGGCCTCGGCGCGCAGCAGGGCGGCGGCCGTCGTCATCGCGTTCAGCTTGCCGAAGGCCGAGTCGCGCGGAAGGTATTTCATCCCGCAGTCCGGCGCGAGCACGATGCGCTCGGCGGGCACGTAGGGCAGGGCCCGGCGCACCCGTGAGGCCACCTGCTCGGCGCTCTCCACCGTGCGGTCGTCCAGGTTGAGCACCCCGAGGATGATCGTCTTGCCGTCCAGTTCGCCGAGCACCGCGCAGTCCAGGCCGGACTGGGCGGTCTCGATCGACACCTGGTCGCAGTCCGCGGCGGCCAGTTCGGGCAGGAACGAGTAGCCCGCCGGGCGGTCGTGGATGATCGCCGCGTAGCCGAAGCACAGGTGGACGGCGGTGGTGCCGGTGATGCCCGCCAGGGCCCGGTTGAGCACCTTGACGCCGTAGCGGCGCGCCTCGTCCGGGCGCGCCTGCAGGTAGGGCTCGTCAAGCTGGACAATGTCGGCGCCGGCCGCGAACAGGTCGCGCACCTCCTCGTTGACCGCCTCGGCGTACCCGAAGGCGAGATCCTCGGTACTGGCGTAGTGATCGTTCTGCGCCTGCTGGGCCATGGTGAACGGGCCGGGAACCGTGATCTTGACCGTCCGGCGGGTGTTCGTGCGCAGGAACGCCACGTCCTCCACCTCCACCGGGTGGCGCCGCCGGATCGGCCCGGTGACCCGCGGCACCGGGTTGGGATGGCCGCTGCGGTCGAGCGCGGTGCCGGGGTTGTCGATGTCGACCCCGTCCAGCGCGGTGGCGAAACGGTTGGAGTAGCTCTCCCGGCGCTGCTCCCCGTCGGTCAGGATGTCCAGGCCCGCCAGCTCCTGGGCCTGGATGGCGAGCAGGGTGGCGTCATCCTGCGCCTCGGCCAGGTACTCGGGGCCGACGCGCCACAACTCGCGGGCCCGGACCCGGGGCGGGAACCGGTGCCGGAGGCGCTCCCGGTCGATCAGCCAGTCCGGCTGCGGGTAGCTGCCAACGAGTGAGGTGGGGAAGAGCATGTCGGGTCTCCAGGGGGATCAGGCCGGGGCCGCCCCGCCGCCATGGCACCGGCCCGGGTTCCGGCCGGGTTGCTGGCAGAGCACTCCTGTCACGATATGCCCAGGCCGGAGGGACCGCCGAGGATCTCGGTACTCACCCGCCGCCGGGTGACGCTCAGCGGGCCGAGCCCGGACAGGGCGGTGGTGACCTGGCCGGCCAGCCGGGGCCGGGCCGAGACCGTCTCCGCCAGGCCGATGGTGCCCACCCCGGCCAGCCAGGAGGGCTGGATCTGGCCGGGGTCGCCGATGACATGGGCCTTGGCGTGACCGGCGCGGGCCAGCCCGGCCAGCAGCCGGGTATCCGGCTCGTCATCGGTGCCGAGCACCAGGACCAGGTCGCTGGCGGCGGCGACCGCGCGGACCGTCTCCTTCCGGTCGGAGGCGGCGTAGCAGAACCGGTCGGGATCCGGCCCGCGCAGCGCCGGGAACCGGGACCGGAGCGCGGTGCTCACCGGCGCGGTTTCCTCCACCGGGATGCCCGGCTGCAGCACGTAGGAGATCCGCCGGGGGTCGGCGGCCCCGACCGCGCTCACCCCCGCCGGGCTCTCGGCCATGACGGTGTGGTCCGGCGCCTGGCCGGCGATCCCGGCCGCGACCGCGTGGCCGCGGGGGCCGATGACCACCACCTGGTCGCCGCGCCCGGCGAAACGCCTGGTCTCCTCGTGCACGGCCGCGACCAGCGGGCAGGTGGCGTCGACGGTCCGCAGGCCGCGCTCGGCCGCCTCGTCCAGCACCGCGGGCGGGGCCCCGTGAGCCGGGATGACCAGCGTGGCCCCGTCCGGCACATCGGCCAGCGAGGAGACGAACACCGCACCGGAGGCGGCCAGGTCGTCGCACGCCTCCACGCTCGCGGCCAGCCAGCCGTAGATGTGCACCGGGCCGCCGGCGGCCATGACCGTGTCCCGCGCCTCCTCCAGTGCCCGCGTCGCGCCCTCGCACCAGGGGCTGACGCCGTCCAGCAGCCGGTGGGTGCCGACCACGGCCGACCATTCCTCCACGGCGGCGCGGGCGGCGGCCGCGGCCAGCCCGTCGACCGCGTTGGCCGCGGCACCGATCGCGGTAGCCTCGCCGTCGCCCTGCAGCGCCGAGGTGATGAACAGCACGGCGCCGTCGTCCGCCTGTGACGCCTCCGCGTATAGCGGCACGGGCCCGTACCGGACCGGCAGGCCGCGGCGCTCCAGCACGCCGCCGACCAGCGGCGCCGCGGGGCAGGGCAGCAGGCCCCGGGCCGGGTCCCCGATCTCGGTCGCGACCATCACCTCGCCGGGCGCCACGGTCGTGCCCGGCGCCTGGCATTTGCGCGCCAGGGGCCGGCTCATGGCGGTCACCCCCCGTCTTGCCTGCTCAGCATCACACCTCATGTGCTCAGGGACATCTAAGCCACTCTACGGAGGGGCGTATGCGAGCCACGCGGGGGCGTTATGTTCCTTTTCCGCCCTGGTGCCCTTCGGTCTGCTCGTCCGGGCGCCCGGGCAGCCGGCCCGCTCAGGCGTCGGGAGAGTCGGAGCGGCCCTGCTGCTCGGCCAGGAACCGCTCGAACTGCGCGCCTAGTTCCTCGGCGGTGGGCACGTTCCCCGCCTGGTCGAGCAGGCCTTCCTGGCCCGCGGCGTCGACGAACGCGTCGTACTGCCGCTCCAGCGCCTCGACCAGCTCGGCGATCTCCTCGGACGCCCCCACCTGGCGGCCGATCTCCTCATCGGTCCGGCGGGCCGCCTCCCGCAGCCCCTCATCCGGCAGCGACAGGCCGCTCGCCCTGGTCACCGATTCCAGCAGGGTGATCGCGGCCGCCGGGTAGGCCGCCTGCGCGAGGTAGTGCGGCACGTGAACCGCGAAACCAACCGCGTCCCGGTTCGCCTCGCCGAGGCGGAACTCCAGCAGCGCGGCCACGCTCCCGGGCACCTGCAGCCGGTCCACGATCGGCCGGGAGCCCGTGACCAGCTCGGGCCTGGTCCCGTGGCCGGTCACGCCGAGCGGGCGGGTGTGCGGGACGCCCATCGGGATGCCGTGGAACCCCACGGCCAGCTCCGCCCCGAGCCGGGTGGTCACCGACTGCACGGCGGTGGTGAACCGCTCCCACTCGTGGTCGGGCTCCGGCCCGGTGAGCAGCAGGAACGGCGTCCCGGCCGCGTCGTGCGCCAGGTGGATGGCCAGTTCCGGCGCCTCGTACTCCTCCCAGTGGTCCTTGTCGAAGGTCATCGAGGGACGGCGGGACCGGTAGTCGATCAGGCGGTCCACGTCGAACGTCACCACCGCCGTGTGTTCCAGGCTGCCCTGCAGGTGCGCGGTGAGCAGGCGGCCGGCCGCCCCCGCGTCGATGAACCCGTCCAGGTAATGGAGCAGCACGGCTCCGTCCAGCTCCGGCGCGTCGGGGCTCACCTCATAGAGGTCTCCCGGATCTCGCCCCATGGTCACAGCCCTCCTACCCCCTTCGCCCTTCGTGGTAGTAACCAGCGAACGGGGGTCATCCATCCCCGCGCGGCGCGGGAACCGTGCGCCAACGGTACCCGGCCGGCCCTCCCGGTGCGAGGCGCGGCGGCCGCGGCCTCGGTCAGGCGGAGATCACCGCCCGCGCCCGCGCGGCCTTGACGGCCGCCGAGAGCGCGGTGACGTCGTAGGCGCCGTAGTGGCGCTGGCCGTTGATGAAGAAAGTGGGCGTGCCGGACACGCTGGACAGGTCGGCCGAGTCGACGTCCTCGGCCACCCGCCCGCGCCCGTTGTGCTTGCGCAGGTCACCGGCGAACTGCTCCTGGTCAAGCCCGATCTGCGTGGCATAACGCATCAGGTCGGCCGGCCGCAGCGCGTCCTGGTGCTCCAGGAGCAGGTCGTGCATCTCCCAGAACGAGTCCTGCTCCGCGGCGGCCTCCGACGCCTCGGCCGCGAGCTGCGCGTGCGGGTGGACGTCGGTGAGCGGGAGGTGGCGCCAGACATAGCGGACGTCACCGAAGTCGGCCAGCAGCTCACGGACGGACGGCTCGGCCCGCCCGCAGTAGGGGCACTCGAAGTCGCCGTACTCGACGACCGTGACCGGCGCCGACATCGGGCCGCGGATGTGATCGCGGTCGGGATCCACCGGCACGGCGAGATCCACGAGCACGTCTGACGTGCCGAGCAGCGCCAGGAGCCGGGTCCTCTTCGGGAGCAGCGCGGTCACCCGGAACACGGCCGAGGTGAGGATCGCCGCGCACAGCGCCGCGGCCAGCACCCCCACCTTGGCCTCGGCCAGCTCCGGGCCGGTGAAGGCGAGCGAGGCGATGAGCAGCGAGACGGTGAACCCGATACCCGCGATGGTGCCGGCCCCGATGATCGAGGCCCAGCCGGCCGGCGGCTGGAGCCGGCCCTTGCTGAGCCTCGTGACCAGGAACGTCGTGCCCGCTATGCCGAGCGGCTTGCCGGCCACGTACCCGACCAGAATGCCAAGGGTGATCGGCGAGCTGAACGCGCGGGCGAGAAACGGGCCGCTGATGGCCACGCCCGCGTTGGCCAGCGCGAACAGCGGCACGATGACGTAGCTCGTCCACGGGTGGAAGGTCTCCTGCAGCCGCTCGTTCGGCGAGATCGACGCGGACAGGGTGATGCTGGCCACCCGGGCCAGCTCCGGCGTCGGCTGCTCGCGAAACAGCCGGAACCTCTCGGTGGCGAGCTCCAGGTCGCCGCGCGCGGCCGGGTAGGCCTGCGTGAACAGGCCCATCACCAGGCCAACCACGACCGGATCGACGCCGGAGCGCTGGAACGCCACCCACGCCACAATGCCCAGCGCCAGGTAGACGACGCCGCGCCGGACCCCCGCCGCCCGGACGGCGAACACCACCACGAAGACGGCCAGCCCGGCCAGCAAGGCGGGCAGCGAGATGTGGTGGCTGTAGAAGACCGCGATGACCGCGATCCCGGCCAGGTCGTCCACCACGGCGAAGGTGAGCAGGAAGGTCCGCATCCGGTCCGGAGCCTGCCGGCCGACCAGGGCGAGCAACCCGAGCGCGAACGCGGTATCGGTGGACATGGCCGTGCCCCAGCCGTGCGCCGACGGCCGGCCCGCATTGAAGGCCAGGTAGATGGCGATCGGCACGACCATCCCGCCGAGGCCCGCCAGCACCGGCAGGGCCAGGCGGCGGCGCTCGCGCAGCTCACCCAAGTCGAACTCGCGCCGGGCTTCCAGCCCGACCACGAAGAAGAAGAAGGTCATCAGGCCGCTGTTCACCCAGTCGTGCAGATCCAGAGACAGGCCGGCGCCGCCGAGGCGGAGGGACAGCTGCGTGTGCCACACGGCCTCATACGAGCCGGGGCTCAGGTTCACCCACGCGAGCGCGGCGATCGTCGCCCCGAGCAGCACCGCGGCGCTGCCGGTCTGGGTGGCCAGGAACCGGCGCAGCGGGGTCTCGAGGTGCCGGGCCCATGCGGTGTGGTCGGGCGCGGTGGCGGTGGGGCGGGATTCCGTCACTCCCGGATTCTCACCCACAACCCGGCGCCGCGGCCATCCCGGGGCCGGCTGTGCGGGCGCCCCGGCCATCCCAGGCCGGCTGGGCGGGCGCCGCAGCCTAGTCGCGCCCGGCCTGGCGGGCCCGCCAGCGCTCCAGCAGGGCGGGCAGTTCCTGCTGGACGAAGACGAAGAAGTCGTGAGAATCGGCCAGGCGCCTGCCCGCCGGGGTCTGCGGGCCCAGGATCTCGGCCCCGTCCCTGGCGGCGCTGGCCCAGTGGGTGAGCACCTGGTCCCGGCCGAGGGTCATCTCGTACCACAGGTCATTGCGCAGCAGGTACACGTCGCGCCGGCTGCCGGGCTCGCGCTCGCGGCCGATCATGTCGACCTGCGTCAGGTAACGGACGGCGCCGGAGATCGCGGCCGGGCTGGCCCCGAGCAGCTCGGTGAGCTCGGCGGCCGTCAGGCGGCCCGAGTCGGTGACCAGCAGCGCGGCGAACACCCGGGCCGGCATCGGCGGGATGCCCGCCTCCACCAGCACAGCGGCGAACCGCTCGATGAATGGGCCGACCGCCTGCTCGTCCCGTTGCGCGGGCCGCGGCTCGTCCCGTCGCGCGGATCGCTGCGTCACCATAAGGGCACCTGCTCCCTTCCGCTGGCCCCCCTCGCGGGCCCGGGCCCCCACCACGGCCGCCCGGGCGGGCGATGGGATGGCAGTTTCGTTCTGAACTTTCACGACCTTCTGAATCTAGTGTAGAGTCTAACCTATGACCGCGGCAATTGAGGTGGCTGGCCTGGAGAAGAGCTTCGGCCAGACCCGCGCGCTGGACGGGCTGGACCTGACCGTGGCCCACGGCGAGGTGCACGGGTTCCTGGGGCCGAACGGCGCCGGCAAGACGACGACCCTGCGGATCTTGCTCGGGCTGCTACACGCCGACGCGGGCACCGCGCGGCTGCTCGGCGGCGACCCGTGGCGGGAGGCGACCGCGCTGCACCGGCGGCTCGCCTACGTGCCCGGCGACGTCACGCTGTGGCCGAACCTGTCCGGCGGCGAGGTGATCGACCTGCTCGGCCGGCTCCGCGGCGGGCTGGACAGCGGGCGCAAGGACCTGCTCCTGAAGCGGTTCGACCTCGACCCGACCCGCAAGACCCGCACCTATTCCAAGGGCAACCGGCAGAAGGTGGCGCTGATCGCGGCGCTCGCGTCCGGCGCGGAACTGCTCATCCTGGACGAGCCGACGTCGGGCCTGGACCCGCTGATGGAGGCCGCGTTCCGGGAGGCCATCGAGGATTTGCGGCAGAACGGAACAACCGTGCTGCTGTCCAGCCACATCCTGAGCGAGGTCGAGGCGCTGTGTGACCGGGTGACGATCATCCGGGCGGGCAAGACGGTCGAGAGCGGGGCGCTCGCCGACCTGCGCCATCTGAGGCGCACGTCCATCGACGCCGAGCTGTCCGGCCCGCCGCCGTCCCTGGACGGGCTGGCCGGGGTGCACGACCTCGACGTGACCGGTGACCGGGTCCGCTGCCAGGTGGACAGCGACGCGCTGGACGAGGTGCTGCGCCGCCTGACCGCCGCCGGGGTGCGCAGCCTGGTCAGCCAGCCCCCCACCCTGGAGAAGCTGTTCCTCATGCACTACGGGCCGGAGAAGGCGCGGTCATGACACTCCCTGTGTCAACCTCAGGCCGCGGTTTGGCTGGCGAGTGCGGTGGCGGCGCCGTGCCGGGCTGGGTCGTAG
>Ga0335076_10003695_pt1 | contig 15400 bp, 12 predicted proteins | sample Lox_Sample_25_FD_206717 | JGI IMG/M metagenome (GOLD analysis project Ga0335076, IMG submission 206717) | Soil microbial communities from Loxahatchee National Wildlife Refuge, Florida, United States - Lox_Sample_2.5 | ecosystem: Environmental > Terrestrial > Soil > Wetlands | place: USA...
GCCATGCAAACGTGCCGTACTGGTCTGGCCGTGGCGGCATTACACCTCCCGGCGGCAACAATGGCTCGCCGCAATATTTCGCGTGTAGCGGTGGCGCAAGTTCTGGTCAAACTACCTTGGCCGGCGCCGAAGCTGCCTGTGGCGGCGGTCCCAGCAGCGTGTGGTTCCCGGACCTGCGCAAGAACGAGTCGTTCATCGACATGGCCATCATGGTCAAGTTCTAAGCATTCTGTTGTGTGCTGTGTCTCTGCCTGAGGGAGGGCTTTTCAGTCCGGGTTCGGTTTCGTTTCTGCACCTCGTCCGAGCCCATGCGAATCCGTTTCACGCACTCACCCAGTTGGTCCGCTCCAAAAATGTGGGCGGCTCGTAAGTTTTACCCTTTGCCAATTGCCGTTCCTCACGCCGTGCCGTCCACAGCAGCAGCGGCCCTAAAGTCCGCGCGCTCAGCCGTGCGGTGATCCCCAGCTCTTTCTCGACGTCATCGCGGAGAGCATTGATCTGCGCGCTGACGCTCTGGTTGATTTCCCGGAACTGGCGCTCCATTGCCCACAGCGCCCCGCTGTAGCCGCTCTTCAACTTGCTCATTTCCCGCGCAAATCGTTCGCGCACGCGCGCGTCCGGATAATCCCGATACCTTCGCCATCCCCCCAGCATCGTCCGGCACATGCGATACAAGCTCGGTCCATTACGCTCAAAGTCCCGCAGAAACGCCCAGTCCAGAAAGCGTTGCGAGTCCTTGCGGGATATCGCTGCGTGTTGGAAATTAAATTGATACTGCCCGTGAATGTCTGCCAAATCCACGTCTTCCAGCAGCCGGCCTTGCTCTTTCATTTCAAAATACAACGGGGTACCCGGCACCGGCGTGTACAACATAAACTGGTGAAAGTCGGTTTTGTGGCTTATCGCGTATTCAATTTCCTGCTCGATGTTGTCCGGCGTGTGGTGTTCGAGCCCAATAATCGTCGATCCCTGTACGCGAATTCCGTGATCGCGTAATTCCGCAGTCAGCTCGTGGGTGTTCGTCCCTTGCAGCTTCGTGTAGCCTGAGCGTTCGGATTCCAGGCCCATCCACACCCAAGAAACACCCAGTTCCACCAGCTCTTTCATCGAGTACTTGCGGATGGCATTGGCCGACGCGAACACCGCCATCCCCCAGCTTTTTCCTGCGCTCTTCATTCGTTCCAGCAGCGCCAGGGCTCGGTCGCGATGCAGCAGGAAATTCTCATCCATGATGAAAAATGTCTGCACTTTCATCGACGATTCGAAGCTATCCATTAGTTCGAACAATTCATCACCGGTTTCGTAAAAATTGTAGAAATTTCCCTTGCCCCCAAAGAAAGACGAGGTCGTGCAGAAGTTGCAACCCATCGGGCAACCTACCGACGGAATCACCGTCGCCGCCGTTGCCCCGCGCCGCTCTGGCAACCGCACTCCCAACGAACGCGTGCGCAGTCCAGAGACAATCTCTGGATGGCGTATCGGCGCGGAATCGTCTTCGCCCAGGTACCGTCGCATCCACGAAATACCTTCCCCACGCACGAAATGGTCCGCGTCCACCAACTTCTCGATCCCCGGCACTGCGGTGACATGTCCACCTACAACGATCACCGACTGCGGCGAATTCTGTCGCACGATGCGGCACATCTCTCGAACCTTCCCGACATTCACGATGATCGAAGAAATGCCCACGATGTCGTAGTCGTGCGAGCGTAGTTCCTGCGTGAACGATTCGCGCGTCGGAAAATCCAGCAGGGTGCACGGCGCTGTGATGTTGGCCTGGATCATCATGATTCCCCATGATCGGTGGAACATTCGGAGCGAAAACGCTCCCTGCACTCGCGTCACCTGGTTGTGATACAACTCCATCGGATTGATGGCCCGGCTTCCGAATTCGTCATCCCGCGCATACGGGCCAAACACCGAACTCAATAACACCCGTGCGCGAATGCCCAGTGGATGTGTAGACATAATTCGCGGGATGATTGGATGGGTAGGCAAGCAAAAAATGGTAGCATTCGCGACCCCATAATCTTTGTGACCGCCGAACATCCGTCCGACCCGCACATTGTCTTGCGGCCCCACGCTCCTCGTGGGAAAATAAAACATTGTGGATTGCGTCAGGGTTTCCCTCTTACGTACCATTCACTGCCACGCTGGCGATATCGTCTAGGGGTCCAGGACGCCGCCCTCTCACGGCGGAAACCCGGGTTCGAATCCCGGTATCGCTACCAAACACTGATCTACATTCTGAAACAACCCGTGCTGCTTAGAGACGATCGTTTTGGCATTGACCGTCAAGACTGTCCTTCATTAGCATAAGGTCAATCGCTCCTTCCTGGGTCCAACCGCTCATTGGCCGGAATATCCTTATCAAAAGGCTCGTTATGCCAAAGCTTCTGATTATCCAGGCGGCTACATACTGCTCGCCCACCGAACGGCGGCCTTTCCGAATCCGCAAACGAAAGCTGGTTGGAGCGGTGATGCCGTACCTGGCGGCACTCGCACCTTCGCGTTGGGACGTGACGCTCTGCGATGATGCCATCGAGGAGCCGGATTACGCTGCGGTGTTCGACGCTGTCGCCATCACCGTGCGGACCGTGACATCTCTGCGGGCCTACGAAATCGCCGACCGCTTCCGCAAAAAGGGCATTCCCGTCCTGATGGGTGGACCGCACGCCACCTTTCATGCCGAGGAAATGGCCGAACATGCGGACGGCGTTTGCATCGGCGAATGCGAAGAAATATTTCCCGTGATGTTGGAACACGCGCTTGAACGCAGATTGCAAACGTTCTACCGGCGCGAGACTGCCGCCAGTCTTGCTGGCATGCCCCTGCCGCGGTGGGATTTGCTGCATTCGAAAGATTATGTGTTCTATGCGCCGGTGGTCATTCAGCAGTCCCGGGGCTGCCCCTATACCTGCGATTTCTGTGCCGAATACCGGCTAAACGGCGATTATGGGCATCGTGCTCGGCCGGTTCCGGAGGTCGTGGAGGAAATCAGAAGAAGCGGCCATGGCCACATCTTTTTTGCCGCCAGCCAATTCGTCGGTGACAAGGACCACACGATGCAATTACTGGAGGCGCTTATTCCATTGAAAGTGCGGTGGTCGGCTCTCTTTTCGCCTCGCTTTGGACTCGACGCGGAATTTCTTGACCTAGCCAAGCGATCCGGGCTCCTGCATGTGAACATGGGGATTGAGAGTATCTCCCAGGGGACACTCAAAGTGATGCACAAGGAATTCAACCGTTCCCACAGCTATGAGGACATGATCAAGAATCTGAATGAGAAAAATATAAGTTACTCTTTCAATTTTGTTTTCGGCTCGGATTCCGACGATCCAGAGATTTTTTCTTCTACGCTTCATTTTCTGCAAGAGAATAAAGTGCCGGCAGCCTACTTCAACCTCTTGACACCGTTGCGAGGAACCCCTCTCCATGACCGGATGAAATCCGCCGGCCGCCTGATTGATGAACCAAACATGGACCGTTGGGCAGGGGTCAGGTTCCACTTCCAGCCTTCCCAAATGTCAGGCGCGGAACTGGCGGATCAGATCCATAAACTTCAGCGGGAATTCTATTCTTGGCGCTCAATCCTGCGGCGTCTGCGGTTTCCTCGGACCCAAGCCGACCTGGCGTCCTGGAACGTTAATCTCACTCAACGAAGGGTAGCGCTGCATTCAGAGACGATGAATGAATTCAGCGAGTTCTGACGATGACCGCAGCGAACCGCGCGCGTGACGTTAGGTTCCACCTAACACTCTGGCAGCCCTGGTGGCAGCCCCAGTTCGGGAACATTGCACGGTTGTAAGTTCCGCGTGTCAGAAAGTACCCGCGCAACACGGGCTTTGCAGGTGCAACGCTTACAGATTCCATTCGGGAACTGTGCGAACCATATTCCAAACCATTTGATCCATTGCCGCGTCGATCTGGGCATGCGGCTCCGTGCGTGTGTTTGCTAGCGCGGCCCAGCTCATGCCATTCGTGGTGCGCACCATGATCGTAGTGCTTCCCGGCAGGCTGCCGCTATGCCACCAGTTACCTTGCCCGTTATCGCGAACATTCCATCCACGTGCGTACTTCACCGCTGAGTCCTGGGGATACGCGGGCGCCGGAGTTGTCATGATGCGAATCGTCTCGGGCTCCAATAGGCTTGGTGCCCCAGCCACGCCGCCAAGATGATTTAAGAACTGCACCAGATCCGCCGGAGTCGCTATCCATCCGCCATTCGCATCCATGCGCGTCACATTGATTTTGTATGGGTCCTCGCTGTACTGCCCGAAGTATTGCACTTCATTGGGATACCGCTGGCCCTCTTTGTTCCGTGCGATCTGCATATCGTTTACACCGCACGGGGCCAGGATGTTCGCCTTCACATAATCTGCATAAGCCTGTCCTGTGACGGCCTCGATCACCCGGCCCAACACGCAATATCCGAAGTTCGAATAGGCCCAATGCTGCCCCGGAGGATACGTGAGCGGTAAATTCTCGATGGTCCAGGAGATCAACTTCTCCTGGTCCCACCCATCATGCTGAAACATGGGATCGCTGTCATCGTTCGGCCAGCCGCCGCTGGTGTGCGTCAGGAGGTTGTCCACCGTAACGTCAGCTACATATTGCTTGTAAGGGGGCTTTGCATACTTCGTACCCAGCACGCCTGACGCCCCGAAAACCTTGTCGTTCAGGTTCAGCTTACCTTTCTCGATCAGACTGAAGATCGTCACCGACGTAATTGGCTTGGAGACGCTCGCAATGCGAAACAAGCTCGATGGATCCACCTGAATGGCTTTTTCGCGATTCGCGACGCCAACGCATCGTTCGTATACCAATTGCCCCTTTCTCGAGATTGCGACCGACAATCCCGGCACAGAGAATGCTCTCCGGAACTGTCCCATCAATCTGCCCATTTCGCCTCGCGCCGCTCCACGTGGGGCAATGACGGGTTCCTGCCCACCCAGCACGTGATACGCCGGAAACGCCAGGCCAGCCGCTGCTGCGCTGAGTAGATTTCGCATCATCGATCGTCTGCTCAATGTGTCAGTCATGGTCGCGAGCACCTCCGTTTTCTGATAGCCACGAGCGCATATTCCGCTTACCAACAGCGCTGCAACGCAATGGGTTCAGCACTTCGTCTCCTATCCTTCTCAAAAGGTCGCCCTCCGCGGTAGACTCATTTGCAGATTACAAACCTCGCGTAAGGATCCAGTCATGAAATTATTCGTTCTCAGGATCCCTCTGTTGTGCCTTGTCGCCCTTCTACCTCCACTTCTCTTCGCCGCGCCCGACCAGGTCTCCTTCGCTGCGCCGCCAAAAACCATAGAAGCCTACGATATCTTCGAGCTTTCCGCTGCTGTGTCGCATCCCGATGCCGCTAATCCTTTCACCGATGCTACTCTTGAAGGCACCTTCACGGCGCCGGCGACGGGCGAATCCTGGCATGCCTCCGGATTCTGCGATGCCCCTGATGGTTCCGCGTTTCGTATTCGCTTCATGCCTCCGAAAGCAGGAACCTATCGTTTTGCCGTGATTTACACTCAGGGCACTTTCTCCAAATCCTTCAGTGGCGAATTCCAGGCCACGACTTCGGCCCGTCGCGGTCCCATCCGCGTCGACCCCCAATATCCATGGCATTTTATCTGGGAAGGGACCGGGGAACACTACTTCTTCAACGGCACCACTGCGTACTGGCTCCTCGGATGGAGCGACGATCGCATCGTGCAATATTCTGTCGAACGCCTGCACCGGCTGAAAGTCAATCGCCTGCGCGTCACTCTTGCTGGTCGCACCAATGTCTATTACGGCGAGCCGATCATGCAGTCCGATAAATTCACCATGGATCTCGCCGCATGGCCCTCTCGCGACCCTCACGATTTCCTGCATCCCGATTTCGACTACACCCGATTCAACCTCGCACATTGGCGCCGCTTCGAATCCATGCTGCGTTTTGCCCGCGATCGCGACCTCATCATTTCCATCGTTCTTGATATGAACGATTCACACGTCCACCCCGCCGCGGGGAGTGAGGACGAACGCCGCTACATCCGCTACGCCGTCGCGAGGCTTGCCGCGTTTTCAAACATCACCTGGGACCTCGGTGACGATCTCGATCGCTACCGCGATGATGCCTGGACTCACGACACCGGGACGTTCCTCGTCCAACTGGACCCTTGGCATCACCTGGCTACCAGCCATCCTGTCGATGTCGTCGTGGACGGCAAATCTGTCCACCAGGATCGTGCCTCCGCATGGTTCGCTTTCACTTCCTACCAGGAGTGGTCCCGCGACCAGCACAAACTGATGCTGCAGTCCCGCCAGTTTCAGCAGGCCGCTGGACGCATCATTCCGCAAACGAATGAAGAGTACGGCTACGAGGATCACTACCCGCTTTGGGCTATTCCGAATCAAGAGTCAGCGGACTCCTTGCGTCGTGTGGCCTGGGACATCGTTATGGCGGGTGGTTATCAGACCGCCGGCGAATCTGCTCGCCGCGGCACCAACGTTTGGCCCGATACCGGCGGCGGTTGGGTCAATGGCCGTGGGGACGATTCCATGACCATGTTCCTCGGTTTCGGCCACCTCGTTGACTTCATGACCAGCTTCGAGTGGTGGAAGGCAAACCCTCACGATGAACTTGTCGATAACGAAAACTATTGTCTCGCTGAGCCTGACCACGTCTACGCGATTTACCTCCCGCACGGCGGGAAATTCCATCTCCAACTCGAGTCGGGCAACTACTCCGTGGAATGGTTCAGTCCTCTGACCGGCCAACGCATTCCGTCTCCAGATGCCACCGGGCCCGCGTGGACGTCACCGGCCCCGCCGGACGACAAGGAATGGGCCGTGCTTCTCCGCAAGAAGTGACTATCTTTTCTCGACGCTTTGGCGGCGCAGCAGTTGCAGCAGTGCCGTCGCGCCCGCGCGAAATTCCTCGGGCTGCGCAATCAGACTGAGCACCAGATGCGTGCCGGAAGGGAAGTCGTAGAAATGCCCGGGATGCACGAGGACTTGCTCCTTTTCGACAAGCTCGATCGCCAATTCTTCATCGGAACGGTCGCTGCTGATTCTTAGCACTGCATACCAACCACCCTCTGTCTCCGCCAACTCAAAAGGATTCGCATTTCCAGCTGCGATGCGGAGTTGCGTCCAGTTTTCCAGAACTCGATCCCGGAGCTGTCGCTGTATCGAATGTCGCTGTGCCATTAGCGCTGGAAACGCCCATTGCGTGGGCGAATTCAGGGACAAATACGTGTCCGCGATCACTTCTAGCCGGTCCAGCGCCGTACCCACGAGCGACTCGGGGCCGTTAACCATCATCCACGCTACTTTCATCTGCGGAAGTCCGGCAATCTTCGAGAGTCCGCTCATCGTGAACGTCAGAGCGTCGCGGTTTTCCACGAAGCTCCTACGCTTCCGCCCGTCCAGCGGATAATCCAGAAACACTTCGTCCACGATCAGCGCCAGGTCGTGTTCCCGGCACACTTCATTTAACCGTTCCCGCTCCTCTTCTTTTACGTAGGACCCCGTTGGGTTGTTGGGATGTACGAGTAAGATCGCTTTCGTTTGTGGCGTCACCGCCGCCATCAACGACGGGAAGTCGATGAACCAACCATGCGCGTACTGGAGAAAGTATGGAACCAGCTTTACGTCTTGCAAATCCCCCAAAAACTCGAATAACGGGTAACTCGGCTTCGCCACCAGCACTTCGTCCCCGGGATTGCACAGCAGCCGAAAGGCGTACGAATACGCTTCGCTGGTGCTTGTTGTCAGCACCAACGAATTTACGTCGACTTCCAATCCATGGTCGTCACGATAATAACGAGCGACCTGTTCCCGTGCCGCTAGTAGACCCTTTGGCTCTGGCTCATAGCTTAGCGACTGCGGATTCTGAAATGCACTCACAATTTCGTTCGTGTCATATCGTACCCCGCACGTCGTGGGGTTCGACGCCGTTAGGTCGAGCAATCTGCCACCCGCCGCGCGCGCTTCTTCCACTGTTTGCGTGTACCTGTTCGGTGACAGTTTCCAGTCCGTGCGCCGAGAGAACATTTGTGGTCCGACGATACCATACGCATGGACTTGCCCATAATTGCCACTAGCCGAACTCGTGGCCATCTCCGTCCGATAGAGTTTGTGGAGCAAATTGGCGCAGCCGCTGCTGAAAATCACATCATGTGGTGCGCTGAATTACACATCGGTGTTCAACCGCACATACCATCATCTTCCCTTAATCTATTCATTCTTAGTCTGTTATGCGCTTTTGAACGATTGTTCGATTTGGTGTATCAAATGCCTTCTACTGCCCCGGAACACGGGCCCGGGCCTGTCAATTTTGCGTTCCCGTCGCTTCGCCGAGTGTTTCTGGCAATCCCTATGATTCTTGCTCCCTCTTCATGGAGGCACGCAACGTGCTCGACCAAGCGACTTTTCCGCCCACCAATCTTCGCCAAGGCCTCGATCGCAGATCCTTCTTCAAAGTTGTAGCGCAAGCCACCGCCGCCGTTGGACTCACGGGCAGTCTTGCGGCCAAGGTGGCCGCTGCCGTCGAAAAAGGCGCCCGTCCTTCGGTCATCTGGCTTCACTTCCAGGAGTGCACCGGCTGTACGGAATCGCTTCTGCGCACATCCCATCCCGGCCTGGCAGACGTGCTGTTCGATCTCATCTCCCTCGATTATCACGAAACCCTTATGGCTGCTGCTGGAAGGCAAGCGGAAGAAGCGCTTGAAGCCGCCATAAAAAAGAATGCCGGGAAGTTCATCTTTGTTGTCGAAGGCGCGCTGCCCACCAAAGAAAACGGAATCTACATGCAGATCGGCCAGAAGACCGGCCTCGACATCGTGAAGCATGTCGCTGCGTCGGCAGGCGCCATCGTTGCCATTGGCTCCTGCGCCTCGTGGGGCGGCGTGCCTTCCGCGGAACCGAATCCTACCGGAGCCAGCGGTGTGAATCAGATCATTCAGGGACGCGCGGTGGTCACCCTGCCCGGATGCCCAGCGAATCCTTACATCCTCTTGGGCACCTTGCTGCAATTCGTCGCACTTGGGAAGCTTCCCGAACTCGACGAACTCGGCCGTCCGAAATTCGCTTACGGCCGCGTCATCCACGAGCACTGCCCGCGCCGGGCACATTTCGATGCGGGGCGATTCGCCGAAGAATTTGGCGACGAGGGCCATCGCCTCGGCTATTGCCTATACAAGCTTGGCTGCAAAGGGCCTTCTACCCACGCCAGTTGCTCCGTCCTGCAGTTCTGCGAGGTGGTCGATGCTTGGCCTATCGGCCTCGGCCATCCGTGTTTCGGCTGCACAGAAAAGGATGTGGCTTTCCGCGTTCCTATGTTGAAGCCCGCGGAAATCGTGCGACCCACGCCGCCCGCCACCTATGCGCCTGTCACCGCACCGGTCGGCGTGGTCAGCCCGATTGCCACCGGCGTTGCAGGACTCGTTGGCGGTGCTCTGGTTGGAGCGGGCCTGATGGCCGCGCGAAAAATGAACAAATCCGAACCGACCGCGCCTCCTCCTGCCAATCCCGACGGCAGTTCCGGCTCTGCAGGAACGGAGTGATCTATGGACGTCGATCGTAGAGACATCCTGAAAGGACTGATCGGCGGAAGTGCTATCGCCGCCGTTGTTGCGTCTGCCATTCCTGCGGCCGTGAAGGAACCCGACGCCATTCCTGCGGTCCCCGACGCGGTCGGCTTACTCTACGACGCCACGGTTTGTATCGGTTGTCGCGCCTGCATGCCCGCTTGTCAAAACGCCAACGGTCTCACCCCGGACCGCGGTGGCTCTGGCGGCTTATACATGCAGCCCGACACGTTGAATGCTCACACAAAAAATTTGATCAAGCTGTACACCGCTCCCGATGGCCACGAAAAGTCCTTTATGAAGCAGCAGTGCATGCACTGCATCGACCCTGCATGTGTTTCCGGCTGTCCAATGAATGCGCTTCACAAAGAGCCCCACGGCGTCGTCGGTTGGAACCCCACCCTCTGCATCGGCTGCCGCTACTGCCAGGTCGCTTGCCCCTTCAACATCCCTAAGTTCGAATGGGACAAGGTCAACCCTAAAATCGTCAAGTGCGAGCTCTGCCGCCACATTGTCGGCAAGACCGATACACAACCGGCTTGCACCAAAGTGTGTCCCACCCACGCCGTCGTGTATGGCAAACGCACCGACCTCCTTGCCGAGGCTCACCGCCGCATCGAAGCCAACCCCGACAAATACTTCGAAAACCGCGTCTACGGCGAATTCGAAGCCGGTGGCACGCAATGCCTGATTCTTTCGCACGTCGATTTTGCAAGACTGGGCCTTCCCGCTTTGGGTAACGAATCGCCTCCAGCGCAAGTCCGGCGCGTCAGCGAGTTCATCTATCGCGGATTCCTCACTCCCATCGTTCTGTACGGGGGCTTGGCTGGCGTGATGCATTATCGCTGGAAGCATCACCTGATCCATTCCGAAACCTCAGATCACCGCGAAGGTGATCCCCACCCGCCACAGGAGACCAATCCATGATCGGTCGCTGGCAACGCTGCGTTCGCCTGAATCAACCGCTGCTCACCAAACCCTTCTTTGTTTTCGCCTCGCTCGCGGCGCTTGCGTTCATTCTGGGCTTGTTCCGTGAATTCACCGGTCTGGGTTACGTGACCGGTCTCAACGACGGCTATACCTGGGGCCTCTTCAAGAATTGGAACGTTACGGCGCTCACTGCCTTAGGTTCCGGCGGTTATGCCGTGGCCATCCTTACCTGGCTATTCAATCAACGAAAATTCCACCCCATCATGCGCACGGCCTTGCTCACCAGTTTTCTTGGCTACGGTACCGGCATGATCGCCTTGGGCTTTGACGTTGGCCGCCCCTGGAACTTCCTGCACTTCAATAATCCCCGCAACTGGAACCCTCATTCGGTTTTGATGGAAGTTGCTATCTGCATGACCGCTTACGTGATCTTCGCCCTCGACGTTGAAAACATGCCCCCGTTTCTCGAACGCCTCTACAAAAGTCCCGACCCCAAGAAAAGTGTGCTGGCCATGCGCATTTTCTACGCCATCCGCGGGACCTTTCCCTTCTTCGTCGCTCTGGCCTTTCTTCTTCCCTCCATGCATCAGTCCTCCCTGGGCGGCTTGATGTTTCTGGCCGGATCCCGGGTTCATCCCCTTTGGCAAACACCTCGCATTCCTCTTCTATACCTTTTGATGGCGTACATCCTCGGCCTCGCGTGCGTCTTGATGGTCCTGTTGCTTAGCAGCATGGTCTGGAATCTCGGTTGGGATCTCGATGTACTCGAACAACTCACCAAACTCATGGGCCGCATTACTGTCGTCTGGATCGCCGTTCAATTCGCGGATCTGGCCTATCGTGGTGTTCTCCACCAAGCCTTTACCTTCGATTACTTCAGTTGCTGGTTCTTAGCCGAGACGATGTTGCTCTTGGTTCCCGCGCTGCTCCTTTGGTTCAAGCCTCTCCGCACGGAACCAGGAACCCTGTTCCTGCTTACGTTCCTGCTCTCCCTCGGTGGCGTCATTTACCGGTTCACGCCGACCACCATCGCCTTCTTTCCTCTGGGTAATTACAAATATTTTCCATCTATCACCGAAATCCTGATGAGCATTGGCTTCACTTCTTTTGCCATCACGCTTTTTTTAATTGCTGTGAAGCGCTTTGCCATCCTGCCCGCCCCCGCGGGGAAAATTACGCCGGATGCCGCCGTTGGGCCATTCGACGCCATGTGACGAGGACTGTTCATGAGTAACCGCATCACTATTGATCCAATCACTCGCATCGAAGGCCACCTCCGCATTGACGTCGAGATCGAGGGCGGCCGTGTCAACAACTCCTGGGCCTCCGGCACCATGTTCCGCGGCATCGAAACCATTCTTCAAGGACGCGACCCCCGCGAAGCTTGGCTCTTTGCCCAGCGTTTCTGCGGCGTCTGCACCACGGTCCACGGCATCGCGTCTGTGCGCGCCGTCGAAAACGCCGTTGGCATCCAGGTTCCTCTCAACGCACAATTGATCCGCAACCTCATCCTGATTGCTCACGCGCTGCAAGACCACGTCGTCCACTTCTATCATTTATGCGCCCTTGACTGGGTCGACGTTGTCTCCGCACTCAAAGCCGATCCCGCCAAAACTGCCCTCCTGGCTGGGAGTCTTTCGCCCTGGCCACGTAACGGCTACCAGGATTTCAAGCAGGTTCAGGATCGTGTCCGCAACTTCGTCGAAAACGGCCAACTCGGTATCTTCGCCAACGGCTACTGGGGCCATCCGGCCATGCGTCTGTCCCCCGAGGTCAATCTCCTCGCGGTCGCCCACTATCTGCAAGCCCTCGAATACCAGCGCTACGCCAATCAGATCGTCGCCATTCTCGGCTCCAAGACTCCCAACATCCAGAACCTCGCTGTTGGTGGTGTAGCCAATGCCATCAATCTCGACAACCAAGCCACGCTCAACATGGACAAGCTGTTCATGATCAAGAGCCTGTTCGACGACCTGGCGCGCTTTGTCCACCAGGTCTACTTCGTCGATGCCTGCGCGGTTGCCGCCATGTATCCCGATTGGTTCACCTACGGTGCCGGGGTCACCAACTATCTCGCGGTGCCGGATCTTCCGCTGGATTCGGCCATGACCCAATTCGATCTTCCCGGCGGCATCATCTTCGACTCCAAGCTGGACAACGTCTACACCATCAAGAACCACTCCGATCAGCGGCTCCTCAACGGTGTCACCGAAAACGTTTCTCATGCTTGGTACGAAGGCGACCACACCCTCCATCCTTGGAAGGGCGAAACCAATCCCCACTACACCGGTTTCAAGGATGATGGCAAATACACTTGGGTCAAGTCTCCTCGTTTCGAGGGCCATCCCATGCAGGTCGGCCCACTCGCTCAGGTCTTGATTGGTTACGCGCAGGGGCATAAGCTCACTCACAAGTGGGCGGGCGAGGCCATTAACCGGGTCTCGGCCATCTCCCAGAAACAGGTGACCCCCGTGATGCTGCATTCCACGTTGGGGCGCATTGCGGCGCGCGGCATTCGCGCTGCTATGCTGGCGGAACTGGCCAACAAACACTGGGACCTGCTTGTGAAAAACATCGCTTCCGGCGATGCCAAGATCTTCGTTAAGCCGCAGTTCGGCGAAAAAGAACTTCATGGCGCCGGTTTTCACGAAGCACCCCGCGGCACGCTCTCTCACTGGGTGGTGATCAAAGACGGCCAGATCGCGAACTACCAAGCGGTTGTGCCGACAACTTGGAACGCCGGACCTCGTGATGAACACGGCTCCCACGGTCCTTATGAAGCCTCGCTCCTCGGCAATCCCGTCGCCGATGCGGAACGTCCTCTGGAAGTGCTCCGCACCGTGCACTCTTTCGATCCTTGTCTCGCCTGCGCCATCCACACGTTTGATCCGGACGGCAAGGAAACCGTTCACGTTTCCTAACAAGGGGGCTTTCATGAACGACACGGTACACGCGGCGCCATTACGGGTTGGCGACAAGACCATCGACGCCGAGCACGATCTGCAGATGCAGCTGCTCGATTCGCTTTCGCAAGGGCTCGCCAAGGGCGGGGACTTCACCGCCACCCGCCACCTTCTCGAGCAGTTCATCGAATTCTCAGATATGCATTTTCTGTCCGAGCAGCTCATCATGCGACTTCACGGGTATCCTGCTTACGAGCCCCATCTGGAGGAACACACCCGCTTGATGAAGAAAGTCCGCGAAATTCGCGAGGACATCCTGAGGGGCGAAGTGGGCTCTAGCCTGCAGCTCATTCTCGAGCTCCGCGATTGGCTGCTGACCCATATCTCCACAGAAGACGCCGCTTTCGGCGCTTTCCTGGCCAAAAAGGAAGCTTCCTCGTCATGACCGTTTCCCGGCGCATCGGCGTTCTTGGCATCGGCAATGTGCTGATGGGCGATGACGGCATTGGCCCATTCATCGTCAAGATCCTGGAAGCGCGCTACGAATTTCCGCCGGATGTCATACTCCATGATCTCGGCACTCCCGGCCTCGGCATAACGTCTTTCTTCGCCGATTACGACGCCGTAATCTTGCTGGATGCCGTATCGGCAAACGCGCCTGCCGGTGAAGTGCGTCTCTATCGCAAAGACCAACTGGTGAACATTCCCGTCCCTCAACGCGTCAGTCCTCACGATCCGGCCCTCGTAGAAGCTCTGCTCTTTTCGGAACTCGCCGGACAATGCCCTCAAGAAATCCTGTTAGTCGGCATCGTCCCCAAGACCACAGACTTGGGTTGCACACTTTCCAACGAAGTGCGGTCCGGGATTGCGTCGGCTATCTCCTCGGTGCTTGCCGAGCTGCAGCGCCTTGGTGCATGCCCCCGGGTTCGCTCTAAACAATCCCGGCCGTCCATCTGGTGGCAAGATCAGCTTCCGTCCAATCTGACTTCAGGGGAGGCCTGACATGTGCCTGGCGATCCCCGGCAAAGTTGCTACGATCGATGAAAAGGACGGCATCCGCACTGGGCGTATCCAATTCGGCGGCATTACCCGTCAGGCATGCCTCGACTTCGTTCCTGAAGCCATGGAAGGCGACTACGTCATGGTTCACGTCGGCTTCGCCATCAGTGTCGTTGACAAGGACGAGGCCGAGCGCACCTACTCGCTTCTGGAAAGCATGGGCCTGCTCGCAGATGAATTGGCGCCTGACGCCCCCTCCCCGGTGGATCCATGAAGTACCTCGACGAATATCGCGACGCCCGCATTGCCCGCGCATTGGCTGCCGACATCCGGCGCCGCTCTTCTCGACCCTGGGTCCTTATGGAAATTTGTGGCGGCCAGACCCACACACTCATCCGCTACGGCATTGACGAATTATTGAGCGGCAGCGTGGAACTGGTTCACGGGCCCGGTTGTCCCGTATGCGTCACTCCGCTCGAAATCATCGATCGCGCCATTTATCTCGCTCGCCGTCCGGACATCACTCTGGTGTCCTACGGTGACATGCTCCGTGTTCCCGGCTCGGAGACGGATCTCTTCCACGTTAAGGCCGAGGGCGGTGATGTGCGTATTGTGTATTCGCCCACCGACGCCGTGAACTTGGCGCGCTCCCTTCCTGACCGCCAGGTCGTGTTCTTTGCCATCGGTTTCGAAACCACGGCTCCCGCTCACGCGATGGCCGTGCTGCAAGCCGAACGGCTTGGTCTGAACAACTTCAGCCTGCTCGTTTCCCACGTCCTTGTTCCCCCCGCCATCCGCTCGTTACTTCGTTCCCCTCGCAATCGCGTCCAGGGCTTCATCGCTCCCGGCCACGTCTGCACCGTGGTTGGCTGCCGCGATTATGAAGATCTCGTGAACGAGTTTCGCGTCCCTATCGTTGTGGGTGGCTTCGAGCCCGTGGATTTGCTCGAAGCCATTCGCATGCTTGTCGCGCAGCTCGAAGAAGGCCGC
>Ga0335076_10003696_pt1 | contig 15400 bp, 11 predicted proteins | sample Lox_Sample_25_FD_206717 | JGI IMG/M metagenome (GOLD analysis project Ga0335076, IMG submission 206717) | Soil microbial communities from Loxahatchee National Wildlife Refuge, Florida, United States - Lox_Sample_2.5 | ecosystem: Environmental > Terrestrial > Soil > Wetlands | place: USA...
AGCCCCACCGCGAGCTCGAGCATGTTGAGCGCCCGGCGCGCATCCCCGTCGGCCGCCTGCGCGAGGATCCCGAGCGCCTCCGGCTCCGCCGTGACCTGCTCGGCTCCGAGCCCGCGCTCGGCGTCGGCGAGCGCCGACTCGAGCACCGCGCGCAGGTCCTCTGCCGACAGGGTCTTGAGCACGTACACCCGCGCGCGGGACAGGAGCGCGCTCACCAGCTCGAACGAGGGATTCTCGGTGGTGGCACCGATGAAGGTCAGCGTGCCGTCCTCGAGATAGGGGAGAAAGGTGTCCTGCTGCGACTTGCTGAAGCGATGCACCTCGTCGAGGAACAGCAGCGTCGGCCGGCCGCTGGCGGCGCGCGCCGCACGCGCGCTCTCGACCGCGGCGCGAATGTCCTTCACCCCGGCCATCACCGCCGACAGCGCCACGAACTCCGCGTTCGCGGTGCGTGCGATGAGGCGCGCCAGCGTAGTCTTGCCGCTGCCGGGTGGCCCCCAGAGGATGAGCGAGTGCAGCTGCCCGGTCCTGATGCTCTCGTACAGCGGCTTGCCCGGCGCGAGCAGGTGGCGCTGACCGGTGAACTCCTGCAGATTGCGCGGCCGCATGCGGTCGGCGAGCGGCCGCAGCGACTGCGCCACGGCAAGGCTCATTTGCGCGGTGTTCCGATCACATCCGCACCGGCGGGCGGGGTGAAGCTCACCTCGGCGGAGCTCACCGGCAGGTTACGCTCGATCTTGTCGAACATGACGGTCGCGGTCTGGTCGAGCTTGTCCTCGAGGATCATGCGCTTGAGCTCGCCGTGGTCGAAGCCGAACAGCGCCTCGCGGAAGTCCGCCTCCGCACCGTGCGGCTCGACCAGCACCCACTGCAGGCCCTGCCTTTCACCCGCCGCGCTGATCGTGAAGTTGGCGCGCACGTCCACCGCGCCCGACAGCAGCATGGCCGGAGTCGCCGACAGCGCGCCGTCCACCGGCTTCACCGTCACCTGGTTCAGGTCGCGGTCGAGGAACCAGAGGTTGCGCCCGTCGCATACCATGAGCTGGCCGGCATTCGCCGCCGCACCGCCCGCCACACCCGCCTGCGGGTGGATCTCCCAGCGGAATTTTCCCGGACGCTGCACGATGATCGTGCCGGTCGCGCGGTCGATCTCGCGCCCCTGGCCGTCGGCGAGCGTCTGCAGGAAGCTGGCGCGCAGCGTCTTCAGGTTGTTGAGGTAGGCATCGAGCTGCGTCGGCTGCGACGGCGCGGCCGCGGCGGCCGGCGCCGACTGCGCACGCGCGACCGGAAGCACGCCGGCGAGCGCCAGCATCAGGCTGATCGTCAGGAGACGCATCACTTCAATCCTCCGGTGGCGCCGATGCCAGCACGTCGCGCGCACCGTTCGGCTGCAGCGGCCCGACGAGCCCCGCGAGCTCCATGGCCTCGAGCAGCCGTGCCGCACGGTTGTAGCCGATCTTGAGGCGCCGCTGTACGTACGAAATGGACGGCTTGCGCTCGGTGGTGACGATGCGCACCGCCTCGTCGTAGAGCGGGTCCTGCTCGGCATCCGCCTCGCTCCCGCCCTCGGCTTCCTCGTCCTCGCCGGGGAGGCCCGGGATCGGGGCCCGCGGACCCGACAGCACTTCCTCGATGTAGTTCGGCGGGTGCGGCGTCTTCAGGGCTTCCACCACCCGGTGCACCTCCTGATCCTGCACGAAGGCACCGTGTACACGCGTCGGCATCGAGGTGCCGGGCGGCAGGTACAGCATGTCGCCGTGCCCGAGCAGCGTCTCGGCGCCCATCTGATCGAGGATGGTGCGCGAGTCGACGCGCGCCGACACCTGGAAGGCGATGCGGCAGGGGATGTTGGCCTTGATGAGGCCGGTGATGACGTCCACCGACGGGCGCTGCGTGGCCAGCACCAGGTGGATCCCGGAAGCGCGCGCCTTCTGCGCCAGACGCGTGATCAGATCCTCGACCTTCTTGCCCACGATCATCATCAGATCGGCGAACTCATCGACGATCACCACGATGAAGGGCAGCGGCGTCAGATCGAGGATCTGCGTCTGGTCGATGGTCGGATCGTTGGCCGCGCGCTGCAGCATCACCGGATCGCGGATCGGCTTGCCGGCGTCGATCGCATCCTTGACGCGGCGGTTGAAGCCGGCGATGTTGCGCACGCCGAGCGCCGCCATCAGCTGATGGCGCCGGTCCATCTCGGCGATGCACCAGCGCAGCGCATTCGCCGCCTGCTTCATATCGGTGACCACCGGCGCCAGCAGATGTGGAATGCCCTCGTACACCGAGAGCTCCAGCATCTTCGGGTCGATCATGATGAGTCGCACGTGCTCGGCGGTCGATTTGTAGAGCAGCGACAGCACCATGGCATTGAGCGCCACCGACTTGCCGGAGCCGGTGGTGCCGGCGATCAGCAGGTGCGGCATGCGCGTCAGGTCGGCCACCACCGGCTGTCCGCCGATGTCCTTGCCGAGCGCCAGCGTCAGCGGCGAGTGCAGCTCGTCGTAGGCGCGCGAGCGGATGATTTCCCCGAGCGTCACGGTCTCGCGCTTCTCGTTGGCGATCTCCAGGCCCATCACGCTCTTGCCCGGAATCACCTCGACGACGCGCACCGAGAGCACCGACAGCGCGCGCGCCAGGTCCTTGGCGAGCGCGGTGATCTGGCTCGCCTTGACGCCCGGAGCGGGTCGCAGCTCGAAACGCGTCACGACGGGGCCGGGCTGCACGGCCACGACCTCCGCCTCGATGCCAAAGTCCTTGAGCTTCATCTCCACCAGACGCGACAGCGCCTCGAGCGCCTCGGCGGAATACAGCGGCTCGCGCGCCGGCGGGTCGTCGAGCAGCTTCAGCGGCGGCAGCTCGTTCGCCTTCGGCGGATCGAACAGCGGCACCTGGCGTTCGCGCTCCACCCGCGCGCTGCGCTCCACCGCCGGCTGCGGCGGCTCGATGCGCGGCGGCGCCCGCGACGCCGACTTTTTCTGCTCGACCTCCACCGCCTCCTTGCGGGCCGCCCGCCGCTCGCGCCCCTCGGCCACGGTGCGCGAGGAAGCGAGCCGCGCGCGCAGCGCTGCCACGCCCGCCCAGGCGAGCGCCCCCAGCCGGTCCATCACCGTGAGCCATGAGACGTGGAAGGCGAGCGACAGGCCGGCCATCCAGGCGGCGATCAGCAGCAGGGTCGCGCCCAGAAAGTCGAGCCAGGACGCGAGTCCCCTCCCCACCAGCTCGCCCACCACCCCACCGGCACTCTGCCGCAGCATGCCGGGCTGCCAGTGAAGCGTGGTGAGGGCGCAGCTCGCACCGAGCAGCAGCACGAAGCCGGCGACGCGGACCGCGGTGTTGACGCGTGACACGCTCTCGCCACGCACCCGCCGCTGCAGGCCCCAGCAGGCGCCCGCGAGCACCACCGGAAAGAGGAACGCCGGCCAGCCGAACAGGAAGAACAGTACGTCGGCGAGCCACGCGCCGATGAAGCCGATGCGGTTGTGGACCGGCCCGGCGTTGCCGGTGTCGGTCGAGAACCCGGGGTCCGCCGGGCTGTAGCTGACGAGCGCCATGAATATGGTGAGCGCCACGACGGCGAGCGCGATCACCACGCTCTCGCGCACGGCGCGGGCCACCGCCGCGGTGAGGCGGGTGCCGTTGCGGACCGTGCCTAAGGTCTCAGCCAATTCTCATTCCCCGTCTTAAGATAGACGAGCCGCATTATAGAGCTTGGTACCATGCACCGATGGCCGAGATGACCCCCGGGAAAACCCGTCACAGCCGCCTGATCATCCTGGGCTCGGGGCCCGCCGGCTACAGCGCCGCCGTTTACGCCGCGCGCGCCAACCGCGCCCCGCTCCTCATCACCGGCATGGCCCAGGGCGGGCAGCTCATGACGACCACCGACGTCGACAACTGGCCGGGGGACGTCGAGGGGCTGCAGGGCCCGGCGCTCATGGAGCGCATGCGACGTCACGCCGAGCGCTTTGCCACCGAGATCGTGAACGATCACCTGGTGCGGGTCGACCTCGCGGCGCGTCCGTTCGCTCTCACCGGCGAGGTGGCGAGCTACAGCTGCGATGCGCTCATCGTCGCGACCGGCGCGAGCGCGCGCTATCTCGGGCTGCCCTCCGAGGAGCGCTTCCGCGGCCGCGGCGTATCGGCCTGCGCCACCTGCGACGGCTTCTTCTTCCGCGACCAGCGCGTCGCGGTGGTCGGCGGTGGCAACACCGCGGTCGAGGAAGCGCTCTACCTGTCGCACATCGCGCGCCACGTCACGCTGGTGCACCGGCGCGACCGGCTGCGCGCCGAGAAGATACTGCAGGACCGGCTGTTCCGCGAGGTCGAGGCCGGCAAGATGTCGCTGGTGTGGAATCACACCGTGGACGAGGTACTGGGAAACGAGCAGGGAGTGAACGCCGTACGGCTGCGAGCGCTGCCGGGCGGCGCGGCGCAGACCATCGAGGTTACGGGCCTGTTCGTCGCCATCGGCCACACGCCGAACACGACGCTGTTCGAGGGACAGCTGGGGATGCGCGGCGGCTACATCACGGTGAAGAGCGGCCTCGACGGCGATGCGACCGCGACCAGTGTGCCGGGCGTGTTCGCAGCGGGCGACGTCGCCGACCACGTCTACCGCCAGGCGGTCACCTCCGCCGGCTCCGGCTGCATGGCGGCTCTCGATGCCGACCGCTACCTCGAGTCGCTCGAAGCACGCCGCCACGCCTGAGCGAGCGCGCCGCGCCATGCCCCGCGAGTTGCTCGAGTCCTGCGCCAGCATCGATGAGCTCGATGCCGGCGAGTGGAACGCCCTCACCGCCTCGGCACACCCGTTCGCGCGTCACGAATTTCTCGCCGCGCTCGAGCATACCGGCTGCATAGGTCCGGGCACCGGCTGGCAGCCACGCTACCTCGTGATCCGCGACGCCCAGGGACTCGCCGCCGCAACCGCGGCTTACGTGAAGACCCATTCCTACGGCGAGTTCGTGTTCGACTTCGCCTGGGCGCAGGCCTATGAGCGCCTCGGCCAGCGCTACTACCCGAAGCTCACCGTCGCCACGCCGTTCACTCCGGCCACCGGCCCGCGCCTGCTGGTGCGCCCGGGGCTGGATCAGCCGGCGCTCGCCGCGCGCCTCCTCGCAGCTCTCGAGCGGGAGGCGGCGGCCCAGGGACTCTCGGGCGTGCATGCGCTGTTTCTCGATGCACCGGCGCGGGCGGCGTGCGCGGCGCACGGCTGGCTGCTGCGACGCGACTGCCAGTTCCACTGGAGCAACCGCGGCTACGCGAGCTTCGATGACTACCTGGAAACCTTCACGGCCGAGAAGCGCAAGAAGGCACGCCGCGAGCGGCGCCGCGTCGCCGACGCCGGCGTGCGCTTCGAGACGCGCCTCGGCGGCGAGCTCGACGCCGCGCTCCTCGAGCGCATCTACGCCCTGCACCGCGACACCTTCCTGCGCCACGGCCATGAGCCGTACCTGACGCCCGGGTTCTTCCGCGAGGTGGCCGGACGACTGCCGCAGTCGCTGATGGTGAAGCTCGCCATGCACGGGCGCAGCGTCGTCGCGGCGGCGATTTTCTTCTGCTCGCCGCAGACGCTCTACGGCCGCTACTGGGGCGCGGCAGCCGACTACCACAGCCTGCACTTCGAGGCCTGCTATCACCAGGGGATCGAGTTCTGCATCGAGCGCGGCATCGCGCGCTTCGAGCCGGGCACCCAGGGCGAGCACAAGGTGAGCCGCGGCTTCGAGCCCGCGATCAGCTGGTCCGCGCACCACATCGCCGACCGGCAGTTCCGCGCGGCGATCGCCGCCTATCTCGAGCGCGAGGGCGCGGCGGTCGAGAGCTACGCCGACGAAGTCCAGGGGCACGTGCCGTACCGCGAGCGGCGCGCGGCGCGTGCGCCCTCATGAAGACCGTCACCTGGCTCTCGCCCCACGACCCGCCGGAGCGTTTCCCGCCCGCCGAGCAGGCGCTCGAGGACCCACCGGGGCTGCTCGCGGCGGGCGGCGATCTGTCGCCCGAGCGGCTGCTCGCCGCCTACCGGCACGGCATCTTCCCCTGGTACTCGCCCGGTCAGCCGGTGCTGTGGTGGTCGCCGGATCCGCGCGCCGTGCTCTTCCCGGAGGAATTTCGCCGCACGCGGAGCCTGGCCAAGACACTGCGCAACGCGGGCTTCACGACCACGGTCGACCGTGACTTCGGCGCGGTGATCGACGGCTGCGCCGCGCCGCGCGAGGCGAGCCCCGGCACCTGGATCACCTCAGAAATGCGCGCCGCCTACCTGACGCTGCACGCTCTCGGGGTGGCGCACAGCGTCGAGTCGTGGCGCGACGGCGTACTCGCCGGGGGACTCTACGGCGTACACCTCGGCGGGGTGTTCTTCGGCGAGTCCATGTTCAGCGCCGCGCGCGACGGCTCCAAGATCGCCCTCGCCCATCTGGTGACGGTGTGTCTGCGCAACAGCATCGCGGTGATCGACTGCCAGCTCTACTCCCGCCACCTGGGCAGCCTCGGCGCGCGCACCATTCCGCGCACGCAGTTCCTGCGGCTGCTGCGTGAACAGGTGGGGCTGGCGTCGCCGCCCTTCTCCTGAGCGGCGCGCGCGCCGCGCCAAATTGCCTTCGGAGCGGCCTTTGTGCTCCAATTCGCGCCCGCCCGGTGGTTAAGGGACGTATGCCGAAAGAAGATGCGATCCAGATGGAAGGCGAGGTCGTCGAGACCCTGCCCAATACGACCTTTCGGGTGAAGCTGAAGAACGGCCACGTCGTCAACGCGCACATCTCCGGCAAGATGCGCAAGAACTACATCCGCATACTCACCGGTGACGCCGTCACCGTGGAAATGACCCCGTACGATCTCACCAAGGGCCGCATCATCTACCGCGGCCGGTAACCCCATGATGTGAATGCGCGCGCGCCGGAGACGCCGCGGGCGCGACTCGCTAGCCCGGCGGCCGCGCGCTCAGGCCGGCACCGCCGGCACCTGTGCCGGCTCGCAGTGCAGTGCCAGCTGCGATCCGTCCTCGGTGACAGACACCCGCACGTGGCCGCCGTTCGCCAGGCGGCCGAACAGCAGCTCCTCGGCCAGCGGCCGCTTGATGTACTCCTGGATCGTGCGCGCCATGGGCCGCGCGCCCATCTTCGGGTCGTAGCCCTTCTGCGCCACCCAGCGTCGTGCTGCATCGTCGAGCGAAATGCTGACGCCCCGCTGCTCGAGCTGTGCCTCCACTTCGAGGACCAGCTTGTCGACCACCCGCTCGATGGTGGCCGGATCGAGGGCGGCGAACTGGATCACCGCATCGAGGCGGTTGCGGAACTCGGGGCTGAAGATACGGCGGATTGCCTCGAGTCCGTCGCTGGCATTGTCCGAGTGCGTGAAACCGATCGATGGGCGCGCCATCTCCAGCGCGCCGGCATTGGTGGTCATGACGATGATGACGTGGCGGAAATCCGCCTTGCGGCCATTGTTGTCGGTGAGCGTACCGTGATCCATCACCTGCAGCAGCAGGTTGAACACGTCCGGGTGGGCCTTCTCCACCTCATCGAGCAGCAGCACGCAGTGCGGATGCTTGGTGATCGCCTCGGTGAGCAGCCCTCCCTGATCGAAGCCGACGTAGCCGGGCGGCGCGCCGATCAGGCGCGACACCGTGTGCCGCTCCATGTACTCCGACATGTCGAAGCGCAGGAACTCGACGCCCATGGCGATCGCGAGCTGCCGCGTGACTTCGGTCTTGCCGACGCCCGTGGGTCCGGCGAACAGGAAGCTGCCGACCGGCTTGCGGCTCTCGCCAAGACCCGAGCGCGCCATCTTGATGGCCGCACCCAGCGCCTCGATCGCCTTGTCCTGGCCGAAGATCACGAGCTTCAGATTGCGCTCGAGGTTCTTGAGGATCTCCTTGTCGGAGGTCGAGACGCTCTTCGCCGGAATCCTCGCCATGCGCGCCACCACGTCCTCGATGTGGCGCACCTCGATCTTCGGCTCGCGCTCGGCGAGCGGCTTGAGGCGCGCCCGCGCGCCGGCCTCGTCCACCACGTCGATCGCCTTGTCGGGCAGGTGGCGCTCGTTGATGTGCCGCGCGGCGAGCTCGGCGGCAGCCCGCAGCGCATCATCCGCGTAGGTGATGCCGTGATGCTCCTCGAAGCGCGGCTTCAGGCCGAAGAGGATGTCGATGGTCTCGGCCACGGAGGGCTCGACCACGTCGATCTTCTGGAAACGCCGTGCCAGCGCGTGATCCTTCTCGAAGATGCCGCGGTACTCGTTGTAGGTGGTGGAGCCGATGCAGCGGATCTCGCCGTTGGTGAGCACCGGCTTGATGAGATTGGAGGCGTCCATGACGCCGCCCGAGGCGGCGCCGGCGCCGATCACGGTGTGGATCTCGTCGATGAACAGAATCGCCCCGGGGAGCTTCTTCAGCTCGGTGATCACGCCCTTCAGGCGCTTCTCGAAGTCGCCGCGGTACTTGGTGCCGGCGATCAGCGCGCCCATGTCGAGCGCGAAGATGGTGCAGTCGGTGAGCACCTCCGGCACCTTGCCCTCGACGATCAGGCGCGCCAGCCCTTCCGCGATCGCGGTCTTGCCGACGCCCGCCTCGCCCACGTACAGGGGATTGTTCTTGCGGCGCCGGCACAGGATCTCGATGGTGCGCTCGACCTCGAGCTTGCGGCCGATGAGCGGGTCGATACGGCCATCCTGCGCCAGGCGATTGAGATTGGTAGTGTACTTCTCGAGCGCGCTCCCGCCCTCGCCGTCGCGCTCGCCTTCCGACTGGCCTTCCTCCTTGTCCGTGGTCTTCTCCTCGGCGATCTTCGAGAGGCCGTGGGAGATGTAGTTCACCACGTCGAGCCGCGTGACGTGCTGGCGGTTGAGCAGAAACACCGCGTGGCTCTGCTTCTCGCTGAAGATGGCGACCAGCACGTTGGTGACGCCGACTTCCTTCTTGCCGCTCGACTGCACGTGGAACAACGCGCGCTGCAGCACCCGCTGGAAGCCGAGCGTCGGCTGCACCTCGCGGTCCTCACCGTCTTCGAGGCGCGGGGTGGACTGGTTGATGTGGTCCTTCAGCTCCTGACGGAGCTTGCCGAGGTCCGCGCCGCAGGCGCGCAGCACTTCGCGCACCTTCGGAGTATCGAGGATGGCGAGCAGCAGATGCTCGACCGTCAGATACTCGTGGTGCGCCTCGCGCGCCTGGTGGAACGCATCGTTGAGACAATATTCCAGTTCGTTCGACAGCACGTCACTCGCGCCTTTCAGTCGTTGCCGCCATGCTCAGGCCTGCTCCAGGGTGCACATCAGCGGGTGCTGATGGTCCCGGGCGTAGGTCGTCACCTGTGCCACCTTAGTTTCCGCGATCTCGTATGTGAAGACCCCGCATACACCCTTACCCTTGGTATGTACCTCGAGCATGATACGGGTGGCGTTCGGCCGGTTCAGGCCGAAGAACTTTTCCAGCACATCGACGACAAACTCCATGGGGGTGTAGTCATCGTTGAGCAGCACGACCTGGTAGAGAGGCGGTTGCTTGACCTCCGGCTGCGCCTCCTCGATGGCGACGCCGACGCCGCTGTCGGGCCGGACCGGATGCTGCTCGGACATAAGCTGCTTTATAGGGGTCGCTAAACGGCAACACAAGCCCGGGAGACCAGGGTGCGGTTACTCCAGCAGAAACAATCGCTTGAGAGCATTAGCAGCAGCCTCGTATGATTGGTCGGGGGTGTGGCGCGCGCCACCCGCACGGCGGGCGTCCCGCCTCTCGCGAACACTCTTGTTAAGCTCAAATAAGATCATGCTTCTCACCTCATGAACGCCGCATCCTGGCTCGAGGGTCTGCCCGCGACCGACCGCTGGCGCACGCTGCTGCTCGCCAGAGGCCCGCGCGCGGCCACCTGGGTGCTGGCGCTCGCGCTCGGCGTGCAGGCTGCGTTCATCGTCACGGATCTCGCCGGCGCTTCGCGCGCCCATCGGGCCGCAGCGGAGGCGGCACGGCCGCTGTTCCAGCCGCACTTCACCGACGTCGCCGCGATCACCAATGCGCACCTGTTCGGCAGCGCGCCGGTGCCGAAGCAGGATGACGCCAATGCCCGGCCGTCGAGCGTGCCACTGGTACTCACCGGAATCATCGCCGGCAATGATCCGCAAAACGGTCTGGCAATCCTCGGACCTACCGCACAGACCGCCAAGGTGCATGCGGTTGGCGACATGGTGACCGGCGGGGTGAAGCTGCATTCGGTGTACTCCGACCGTGTGATCATCGACCGCAACGGCCAGCTCGAGTCGCTCGCCCTGCCCCGCCAGGTGAGCGGCGCCGCGCCGGCGCCGTCCGCCAATGCCCTCGCCACCGAGAGCCCGGTGGTCGAGCGCATGCGCAGAGCGCTCACCGAGCAGCCGGGGCTGATCGGCGATCTGCTGCGGCCGCAGGCGGTCATGGACGGCGATAAGGTCAAAGGCTTTCGCGTCTTTCCGGGACGCAATCGCCTGGCATTCTCGCGCCTCGGGCTGCGCCCGGGCGATGAGGTGGTGGCCATCAACGGCACGCCGCTCGACGATCAGGACCGCGGTCAGGCGATCCTCGCAACGCTCGGCTCGGCGAGCGAGGCGCGGGTCACCATCATCCGCAACAACCAGCAGCAGGACCTGACCCTGAATATTGCCCAGGTGGCACAGGAAGCCGAAGCGGCGACCGGATTGAGCGGCCTCACGTCCGGCACCGCCAACGGGCCCGGGGCGGGCGCGGCGGAGCCGCCGCCCGCAAACCCCGCGCCGCAACCAGAACCCCCTTCCGGCACACCGGAAGGCACTCAATAAGAGTCGCGCGGCCGCTCTTCGGGGGAACCATCCAGTGACAGGTCTTCGCTCAATCGCACCGCTGCTGCTCGCGGTCCTCGTGGCCGGATCGCTCGCCTCCGCCGAGCAGCAGGGCGCGCGCATCACGCCCAACTTCAAGGACGCGGACATCACCCAGGTGGCCGAGGCCGTGGCCGCCGCCACCGGCAAGAACTTCATCATCGATCCGCGGGTGCGCGCCCAGGTGACGATGTTGTCCTCGACCGCGATGTCACCGCCGGCCTTCTACGAGGCGTTCCTGTCGATTCTGCAGGTCTACGGCTTCATCGCCGTGCCGCAGGGCAACGTCGTCAAGATCATGCCGGACACGAACGCGCGCACCAGCCCCTCGATCGACCTCCCGGATCACGTCAGCTCGAGCTCCGATGAGATCGTGACCCAGGTGCTCGACGTGAAGAACGTGAGCGCGACGCAGCTCGTGCCGGTGCTGCGGCAGATGGTGCCGACCTATGGCGCGCTGGTCGCCTACCCGGCCGGCAACATTCTCGTGATCACCGACCATGCGAGCAACGTCAGCCGCATGATCCGCATCATCCAGCGGATCGACCAGGTCGGAAACCAGGATCCGGAGATCGTGCCGCTGCAGAACGCCTCGGCGTCCGAGATCGTGCGCGTCGTCAACTCGCTCTACCAGGGGGCCGCGGCCGAGGGCAGCACCGTCAAGGTGGTGGCGGACGAGCGCTCCAACACCGTGCTGATCGGCGGCCAGGAATCGCAGCGGCTGCGCATCCGCGCGCTGATCGCCCACCTCGACACGCCGCTCGGCGGTGGCGGCGATACGCGCGTGCGCTACCTGCATTATGCCGACGCCGAGAAGCTCGCCCCGAAGCTCAAGGAGCAGATCACCGGCATCGCACAGGCGAGCGGCCCCGGGGGTGCTGCGGGCGCGGCCCTCTCGCCCGGAGCGCAGGCGGAGAAGAACGCCATGGTGTGGGCGGATCCGGCTAACAACGCCCTGGTGATCACCGCGCCGCCGAAGATCATGCGCTCGGTGATGGACATCATCGATAAGCTCGACATTCGCCGCCCGCAGGTGCTGGTCGAGGCGATCATCGCCGACGTCAACTTCGACAAGGACGCGGAGCTCGGCGTCAACTGGGCCGCATTCATCAACGGCAGCAATGTGCCCGCCGGTGCCTTCGTGAGCCCGGTGGGCGGCACCAGCATCGTCGACCTGGCCGGCGCCATCCAGAACCCCGCCAACGTCACCACCCAGCTGCTGCAGGGTACGACGCTCGGCATCGGGCGCATCGGCGGCAGCAGCGGCACCAACTTCGCCGCCGTGCTGCGTGCGATCCGCGCCGACACCGACGACAATCTCATCGCGACCCCGTCGGCCGTGACCATGGACAACCAGGAGGCGCAGCTCAAGGTCGCCCAGGAAGTGCCGTTCATCACCGGCCAGTACACCGCCAACAACACCGCGGTGGTGGGTGGCGCGGTCAACCCCTTCCAGACCATCCAGCGCGAAGAGGTCGGCACCATCCTCAAGATCACGCCGACCATCTCCCCGGAGGGCAACGCAGTGATGCTCAAGATCTCGATCGAGAGCTCGAGCATCGGCCAGAAGCCCGCCGGCGCGGTCGACCTGGTCACCAACAAGCGCACGGTCACCACGACGGTGATGATCGACGACGGTGGCATCGTGGTGCTCGGTGGCCTCACCGAGAACGACACCAACAAGGGCGAGAACCGCGTACCGTTCCTCGGCAACATCCCGATCATCGGCTACCTGTTCAAGACGCGTAACGAGTCGACTACCAAGAACAACCTGATGATCTTCATCCGGCCGAAGATCCTGCGCGATGCGGCGCAGGCGGCCTACGAGACCGACCTCAAGTACAACTACATGCTCGACCAGCAGAAGCAGATCGAGAACATGGGCAAGCACGAGGCCGTGCCGATGCTGCCCGGCGTGCCGCGCGGCAAGCTGCCGCCGCTCCCGCAGGGCACCTCGGCGCCGCCCGGCAACGCTGCGCCGGTGACGACACCGGCAGCCCCGCCCGCGGCGACGCCGGCGGCGGCTCCGGACTCGCCCTCTGCCTCCGATCAGTCCCCCGGGGCGGCCGCGCCCGCCACGGCGCCCGGATCGCCCGCACCGCCCGGCACGCCGGCGCCGGACAGCACCGCGACACCCGCGCCGGGCCCGCCGCCACCGAAGCGATGAACGCGGCGACCCCCGATACCGGCACGCGGCGGCTGTCGTTCGCCTTCGCCAAGCGCCACGGCGTGCTGGTGCGTGACGTCGTCGACGGCATCGCCGAATGCGTGTGCCGCGAGGACGCCCTGCCGCACGCGCTCGCCGAGGTGCGCCGCTACCTGCGGCGCCCGCTGAAGCTCGAGCGCGTGCCGGAGGCGGAGTTCGATCTGCTGCTGCGGCGCGCCTATGAAGCGGGCTCGGATGCGATGCAGGCGGTCGAAGGCCTCGATGAGACCACGGATCTCGCACATCTCGCGCAGGAGCTGCCCGAGCAGGCGGACCTGCTCGATAGCGACGACGATGCGCCGATCATCCGCCTCATCAATGCGGTGCTCACCCAGGCGGTGAAGGAGAACGCCTCCGACATCCACATCGAGCCGTTCGAGAACCGCCTGGTGATCCGCTTCCGCATCGACGGCGTACTGCGCGAGGTGCTGCAGTCGAAACGCGCGGTCGCGCCGCTGGTCGTGTCGCGCGTCAAGGTGATGTCGCGGCTCGACATCGCCGAGAAGCGCCTGCCGCAGGACGGGCGCATCAGCCTGCGCATCGCCGGCCGCGCGGTCGACGTGCGCGTCTCCACCATCCCCTCGGGCCACGGCGAGCGCGTGGTGCTGCGTATCCTCGACAAGCAGGCCGGCAAGCTCGACCTCGATTCGCTCGGCATGGACACGCGCACCCAGGCTGCCATGGACGAGCTGATCCACAAGCCGCACGGGATCCTGCTGGTCACAGGTCCCACCGGCTCCGGCAAGACCACCACGCTGTATGCGGCGCTCGAGCGCCTCAACGACAACACCCAGAACATCATGACGGTCGAGGATCCGATCGAGTACTACATCGACGGCATCGGCCAGACGCAGGTCAACACCAAGGTGGAAATGACCTTCGCGCGCGGCCTGCGCGCGATCCTGCGCCAGGATCCGGACGTGGTGCTGATCGGCGAGATCCGCGACCTCGAGACTGCGCAGATCGCCGTGCAGGCGAGCCTCACCGGCCACCTGGTGCTGTCGACGCTCCACACCAACACCGCGGCCGGCGCGATCACCCGCCTGCGCGATATGGGCATCGAACCGTTCCTCCTGTCCTCGAGCCTGATCGGCGTGCTGGCGCAGCGCCTGGTGCGGGTCCTCAATCCGGACACCAAGCAGCCCTACAAGGCGGGCGAGCGCGAGCGGCGGCTCCTCAACCTGAGCGCTGACGAGCCTGCGCCGACTCTCTACCGCCCCGGGCGCGACGCCGGCGGCGGCTATCGCGGCCGCACCGGCATCTACGAGCTGATCGTGGTCGATGATGTGATGCGTACCATGATCCACGACGGCGTCTCCGAGCACGACATCGAGCGGCGCGCGCGCCTCTCCACGCCCTCGATCCGCGACGACGGCCGGGCGCGCGTGCTGCGCGGCGAGACGACCCTCGAGGAGATCCTGCGAGTCACGCGCGAGGACTGATGGCCGTGCGCGAACGACTTGCCACCGAGGGGCGAAAGCCGCGCCCAGCGACTTGCCGCCGAGGGGCGAAAGCCACGCCTTTCGCCTCGGGGCCGAGCGAAGCTGAGGCGCCCTCTGCCGAAAGCGCCGCAGGTGACTTTCGGCCAGTCTGACAATGGGTGCATTTGAATACACCGCCCTCGACGTCGCCGGCAAGGAGCGCAAGGGGATCCTCGAGGGCGACACTCCGCGGCACGTACGCCAGCTGCTGCGCGAGCAGCAGCTGCTGCCGGTCACGATCGCCGAGGTCGCGCAGCGCGAGGCGCAGGCGCAGCGTTCCTTCACGCTGCTGCGGCGCGTCTCCTCCACCGATCTCGCGCTCTTCACCCGCCAGCTCGCCACCCTGGTGCGCGCCGGCCTGCCGCTCGAGGAGTCGCTCCTCGCGGTATCGCAGCAGACCGAGAAGCCGCGCGTGCAGAGCATCGTGCTCGGGGTGCGCGCCAAGGTGATGGAGGGCCATACGCTGGCGGACGGCTTCGCCGAGTTCCCCAAGGTGTTCCCGGAGATCTACCGGGCGACGGTCGCCGCCGGCGAGCAGGCCGGGCACCTCGACAACGTGCTCGAGCGGCTCGCCGATTACACCGAGAGCCGCGAGCAGATCCGCCAGAAGGTGCTGGCCGCGCTCCTCTACCCGATCGTGCTCACGGTGATGTGCTTCACGATCGTCTCGGGCCTGCTGGTGTTCGTCGTGCCGAAGGTGGTCACGGTGTTCGAGGCCGCCAAGGGCAAGCTCCCGCTCATCACCCGGGCACTGATCGTGACCAGCGACTTCTGCCGCCATTACGGACTGTATATGGTGATCGCCGTGGCGGTCGCGGTATGGCTGTTCCGCCGCTGGCAGCGCGATCCGGCGGCCAAGCGCCGCATGCAGCGCCTCATCCTCACCCTGCCC
>Ga0335076_10003697_pt1 | contig 15396 bp, 16 predicted proteins | sample Lox_Sample_25_FD_206717 | JGI IMG/M metagenome (GOLD analysis project Ga0335076, IMG submission 206717) | Soil microbial communities from Loxahatchee National Wildlife Refuge, Florida, United States - Lox_Sample_2.5 | ecosystem: Environmental > Terrestrial > Soil > Wetlands | place: USA...
CGGGCCAATCTTTACGGTGTAAAGATCGATAACCTTGCGGCGGGCGCTCGTCAAGCGAAAATCTTTACACTGTCAAAATTGCAGCCTATAGATCACGCGATGGTGAAGAAGCTGGAAAAGGGGCGCGCGCCTCCGCGCATCGGCGCAGGTCGCGGTTCGCCAGGACGGACCGCTCGGGCCCATCGGAGCTCGCGCGCGGCACCCGGCGGCGAGGGCGCCTACCATCACGGCGCTCTGCGCGATGCGCTCCTGAAGGCCGCCGAGCAGGTTCTGGAGCGCAGCGGGATTGCCGGGCTGACACTGCGCGCGGTGGCGCGCGAGGCGGGTGTCTCGCACGCAGCCCCGGCCCATCATTTCGGGGACCTCACGGGGCTTCTCAGCGACCTCGCGGCGATCGGTTTTCGGCAGTTCAACGCCACCATGGTCGCGGCCGCTGCGCCCGACATGCCTTTTCCGGCGCGGGCGGTCGCCCGTGCCAAGGCCTATGTCGCCTATGCCAAAGCCCATCCCGGGATGTACGGGCTGATGTTCCGCACCGAGCGGCTCGACTACTCGCGACCCTCGCTGCACCAGGCTGCCGAAGCCTCGTTCGCTGGGCTTGCCGAGGCGGTCGGTGCCAGCCGTCACGAGCACATCGAGCAGAAAGCGTTGACGCTGGAGCAGGCTGCGGCCATTGCGCGCGCCTGGTCGACCGTGCATGGCTTTACGATGCTGCTGCTGGACGGACGCCTGGCGGATATCCTGAGGCGCCTGCCTGCGGGAACGGACGTCCAGATGCTGCTTGAGGCCATGCTGAAGCTGACCATGGGCAAGCCGCCTGGATCTTGACTAAGTCATTGCTGCAGTGAAAGCCGCGGACGAGCGCGTCTGCGGCTGCACCCAGCACCACGCAGTAGCGAGGGGGCTATGGAAACAACGGACGCGTTTGATCTTGCAGCCTCTATCGGTATTGCAATAAGTGTGACACCAGCATTCTGGGGAAGGTTCATGTTGGTTACGCGCACCACCTGACATTTCCGCGGAAACGTTCTAGAACAGCGGCCCCGTACTTTTAATCGCCGACGTTGCGTTCGTTAGACGACCTATGCCTGCCATTTCGCCGCACAAACCCTATCGCGTCGGCCGTTCCCGCACCGGGCTCGGCCTCTTCGCCACCAAGCCGATCAAGAAAGGCGCCAAGATCATCCGCTATTTCGGGCCGCTGCTGGATTCCCGGAAGAAAAAGGATGACGACATCGAGAACAAATATCTGTTCGAGCTCAACAATCGCTGGACCATCGACGGCTCGGTGCGCGCGAACATCGCCCGCTACATCAATCACGCCTGCAAGCCGAATGCCGAAAGCGACGTTCGCCCTCGCAAGCGCAAGGTCTTCATCCGTGCGATCAAGGACATCGAGCCGGGCGAGGAGATCAACTACGACTATGGAACCGATTACTTCAAGGCGTATCTGAAGCCGATCGGCTGCAAATGTGACGCTTGCGAGAAGAAGCGCAAAAAGAAGCGCGCCGAAGTCCGCGCCGAGCGGTTGCGGAGGCGGGAGAAGGCCGAGCGCAAGGCGAGGCGGCTCGAACAAAAGCTCGCCAAGGTGAACCAAGAGCTGAAGAAGCTCAACGGCAGGACCAGGCACGCCAATGGCAAGGGTGGGGGTGATGGCGGAACTTACGCCAATGGCCACGCCGAGCGCGCCGATCGCAAGCACGCCAATGGCAAGCGCGCCAATGGCAAAGACCACGCTACGGTGTGAAGCGGCCGGCCACCGCGACGCACCCCCCTCGACCTGAATTGCTTTGCCGGGAGTTGTGAGCGGCCTCTGCAATTCGATGACGTCGGAGGTAATGGAAGGCGTGAAATTCGCGTGCTAGGTTTGCGGCCATGAACAGGCATGTGTCCACGGCGCGAGCCGAGCGCTCCCAGCCGCTTCATATCGGCGACCATTTGCGCGAATGGCGACAGCGCCGCCATCTGAGCCAGCTCGATCTTGCCGTCGACGCCGAAATATCGGCGCGCCACTTGAGCTTTGTCGAAACCGGCCGCGCCTCGCCGTCGCGCGAGATGGTGCTAAGGCTCGCCGAGCGGCTGGACGTGCCCCTGCGCGAGCGCAATGTGCTCCTGGTCGCGGCGGGCTATGCGCCCGCGTTTCCGCAGCGCTCCCTTGATGATCCCATGCTGGAATCGGCGCGCCGGGCGATCGATTTGGTGCTTGGAGCACACGAACCCAATCCGGCGCTGGCTTACGATCGTCACTGGAACCTGGTCAGCGCCAACCGGATGGTGGCGCCGCTGCTCGACGGCATTCCGGAACGACTGCTTGGGCATCCCCTCAATGTCCTGAGACTTGCCTTCCATCCGGAGGCGCTGGCGCCGCGCACCGTCAATCTCGCCGAATGGTGCGGGCATCTCCTGGAGCGGCTGCATCGGCAGTGCGAGGCAACCGCCGATCCGGAATTGCTCAAGCTTTACGACCACCTCAGATCCTATCCGCTTCCGGCGCGGTCGAGGCCGCTGCCCCCCGACGACAACGTGGCGATCCCCCTGAAATTGCGGCACGATGGCGAGGTGTTGAACTTTATTTCCACCACCATGGTTTTCGGCACGCCGGTCGATGTCACACTGTCGGAACTGGCAATCGAGACTTTCTTTCCGGCAGATGATGCCACCGCGGAGCATGTTCGCAAGATCGCAGCGCAACTCGGATAGAGAGCGAATGGATACGCGCACACCCCAGCGCCACAGAACTCCAGCCAGTCCCGTCGGCGATCTCTTGCGCGACTGGCGCGGGCGGCGCGCGATGAACCAGGCCGATCTCGCCTTCGAAGCCGGTATCTCGATCAAGCACCTCAGCTATCTCGAAACCGGCAGGACCGCCGGCAGCCGCGGAACGTTGCTGCAACTGGCCGCCGCGCTCGGCCTGTCATTGCGCGATCGCAATGCGCTGCTCGAGGCCGGCGGTTTTGCCCGCCAGTATGGCGAGTGCAATCTCGCGTCGCCCGAGCTCGGCGATGCCAGGCGCGCGATCGATCTCCTGCTGCAACGTCACGAGCCGTTTCCGGCCGTCGTGACCGACCGCCGCTGGGACGTCATCGTCGCCAACCGCGCGGCACTGCGGCTGATGGGCCATTTTCTCGGACCTGCGCGCATGACGCGTCCGCTCAACCACATGCGGATGTTTCTTTCGGCGGACGAATTGCGCCCCTTCGTCGAGAACTGGCAAAATGTTGCCGCAGCCCTGATGGTCCGCGCGCGCCATGAGGCGATGGCGGCGCCGCTCGATCTCGCGCTGCAAGCAACCTGGCACGACCTGCTGAAACTGCCCGACATCAAGGCGCCGGAGCTCAACGAGGCCGAGGTCGCGGGGCCGCTCTGCGAGGTGCGGCTGCGCCGCGACGATTTCGCAGTCGGCCTGATCGGCACGGTGCTGACGCTCGGCACACCGCAGGACGTCACGCTGCAGGAGCTGCGTGTCGAAATGTTCATGCCGGCGGACGAGGCATCCGAAGCCGCGCTCGTCGCGCTCGCCGGTCAAGACGCCTGAGCCTGGACCGCTTCGCGCCGCTCGAACGACATTGCCTGCAGGACTTCGGCGAACGGTCCCTGCCGGTCGCTGAGCGTGGCTGTGGTCAGTCCGGCGCCGCGCTCGCCGACGCGGGTCGCCGCGCGGATCAGGATCCACTGATCCTTGGGCTCGCGAAAGAAATAAATGCTGATCTCGGGATTGATGAAGGTCCATTGCCGCATGTCGACGATCTGCGCAACGCCGCTTGCGAAATCGGCCGCTTGCACGGCCTGCAGCAGCGGCGTGTTCGCTTCGCCCTGGACGATTGCCGCATCGAGCCGCATCCAGGCAGCCGCTGGACCCGGCTTTTCCAGCGCGCCCTCGATCAGCCGCACCGAGACATTCTCGAAATAGCGGCTCCATCGCTGCACGGGGAGCGGGGGCGGTGTGCCGGCTTCGGGAGCGGCATCGCGCGCGGTCGGCCTGGCAAAGGGATCGAGCGGGGACTCCGCGCCGAAGGCCGTCAATAGCGCCGTGCAGCGGCCGATCTCGACCTCGCCATCCATCAGCTGCACCTGCAGCGTCTTGGCCTTGCGACCGTCGCGCAGCATCTCGGTCTTCAGCGCGAACGCACTGAGCCCTGCCGGCCGCCACAGATCGAACGTCAGGCGGCGCACCGCAAAGTCGGATTTTTTCGCCAAGCGTTCCACTTCGCGTGCCATCAACGCCGTGGTCGCACTTCCCTGCAGCATGTCGGGCGACCACGGTCCGCCGGCACATTCGGTGGCGCGATAAAGGGATCCCTCTGGTACGAAAATGGCGAGCATGACGGCGCTCCGCGGCTGATCTGCCCGTCACCCGTCTAGAAACGAACGCGCCTTCCCGCAATAACCCCGGAGGTGATATGCGCGAGGCGAGCGGCACGCCTGCTTGTTTCGCGGCCGGTTCGGTCTATCTTGGGGCCTCTTTTCCTGAGGATTGGCCCATGAGCGCCCTGAAGCCGCTGAAGATTGATGTCGTGTCCGACGTGGTGTGTCCGTGGTGCTATATCGGCAAGAAGCGGATCGAGGATGCGTTGGCGCAGGTGCCGGACGTACCGGTCGACGTGCGCTTCAGGCCGTTCTTCCTCAATCCCTGGGTGCCGCGCGAAGGCATCAGCCGCGAGGATTATCTCACGACGAAGTTCGGCTCGGTCGACGCCTATAAAGGCATTGCTGGCCGCGTCGTCGCTGCCGCTGGCGAGGAAGGGCTCACCTATCGGCCGGACCTCGTCAAGCGTCAGCCCAATACCATTGATTGTCACCGGCTGATCCGCTGGGCCGAGGCGATCGGCAAGGCGCCCGAGATGAAGCAGCGATTGATGGAGCTGTATTTCCGCGACGGCGGCGATCTCACCCAGACCGACGTGCTGGTGCAGGCCGCGAGCGAGATCGGGCTCGATGCCGATGATGTGCGCAGGCGGCTTGCCACCGACGAGGACGTCGATCTCATCTCGGGACAGGCCCAGGAGGCTTCCGACAAGGGCATTTCCGGCGTGCCGACCTTCGTGCTCGCGCAGAAATATGCGATCTCGGGCGCGCAGCCGGCGGAGCTGTTGGCTCGCGCCATCCGCCAGGTCTCGGCAGAGGTGAATGCGCAGGCTGCCGAATAACGGTAGGCGTACTTGAATCCATTTTTTGCTTGCGCAAGTATCGCAGCCGGAGATTGCAGATGAAAATCAAGATTGTGGTTCACGAAGCTGAAGAGGGGGGATTTTGGGCCGAGGTCCCCGCCATTCCCGGCTGCGCCACGCAGGGTGACAGCATGGAAGAGCTGATGGCCAATCTGCGCGAAGCGATCGAGGGCTGTCTTTCTGTTGAGGTTGCCCCACCCGCACCGGGCGGCGTCGAGCGGATGTTGGAATTGCAGGCATGAAATCACTGTCCGGTCGCGAGTTCGCTCGGATCGTCGAGCGGCGCGGTTGGACGTTGCTTCGCATCAATGGTAGCCACCACATTTATGGGGAAAGAAGGAAGTATCGTCAGGCTGTCGGTGCCAATTCACGCCAACAGGCCTCTAAAGACCGTCTTGCTTCGGCACTTGGCGAAGCTTGCTGATATTTCGGAAGAGGATCTTTGAGGCTCATCGGCGCGAGCGAGTCGTCGTCGTGGGGCTCGGAAGGGTCGCAGGCAAAAAAGAAAAGGGAGGATCACGATGATCTACGAGTTGCGAACCTATACGGTGAGGCCCGGAACCATCGGCGACATGGTCAAGGCGGCGAGCACGGTTTCGCGCGACATTCGCGGTGACAATTTCGGCAAGCTCGAAGGCTATTGGTGGACCGAGATCGGCCCGCTCAATCAGGTTCTGCACTTGTGGAGCTACAGCGACCTCAACGAGCGAGCGAGGCTGCGTGCGGAGCTTGCAAAAAGCTCCCGCTGGGCCAGCGAGTACATTCCGCTGATCCGTCCGCTGCTGCTGCGTCAGGAGGTGCGCCTGATGAACGCCATCAGGCCGCCGGTTGCCCCCGCCACGACCGGCAATATCTATGAGCTTCGCAACTACCGCGCAAAACCCCTCGGCGCGGTCAGGCAATGGGCCGAGGCGTTCACGGCTGCGCTTCCGGCGCGCGAGAAATATTCCAAGATGGTCGGCCTCTGGCAGACCGAGACGGGGCAGCCGAACGAAGTCTGTCACATCTGGGCCTATCCCAGCCTCAATGCCCGCGCCGAGGCGCGCGCAAACGCGCAGAAGGATCCGGCGTGGCAGGAGTTTCTTGGCAAGGGTCCGCAGTTTCTTGAAGAGATGCACGCGACCATTATGCTGCCGGCGCCTCACTCGCCATTGAAGTGAGTTCGGCTCGCCACCTTCAGCGGTTTCGGCGCGCCCGGAGCAAGTGCAGACCCGAGCGCGCCCAATCGAGCGCCGACCGACGCATGATCAGTGCGGCGTGAATGGCCGCCACCACTGGATCGCGCGGCCTGAGCGGGATCAACACGTCCCCGATCGCAAAGCGCCCGCGCCAGATTGGGTTGATCATGGGATGATCGGGGCTCGCCGTGGAATCGGCTGACGCAATCTTTGGATCGGCACAAAGGTGCCGTGTCAGCTCCAGCGTGAGTTGCACGCCGGGCGAATACCTTGCAAAGCGCTCGTCGACGCCGAGCTTGAAGAAGAAAGCGCGGCTCTGATGCAGCAGGACGATCCCGGACGCAACCGGCGTATCGCCGGCGCGCAGGGTGACGATCTTGCATTGCCCGCGCCCGCCAAGCGAGGCGACAGCGCGGCGGATAAAGGCGGCATCGCCCTCGACCATGGCAAGCGCAGTTCCGCGCCGGCCCTTCCAGCCGCTCGCTTCCAGCATCAGGAAAGTCTCTGTCGCCGCCGCGATGTCGGAGGGCGTGCGCGCCACCTCGAAGCCGACCTCGCCATGCTCGTCGGCCAGCCGATGGCGCTGGCGGCGCAGCTCCTTCAGCTTCTTGGCGCTGAGCGCGTCCTGCAGCAATTCGTCGGCGCCACGCGTGGCATTGAGACAGGCGCGAAGATGCCATGAGAGCACGCGCGGACGGATGCCGTCGCCGCGCAGGACCGCGTTGACGGCCTTCATCGCAGCGCCGTCGAGCGCGACGTCGCGCAGCACCAGCGCGCGAGCACCACTGTCGCGCGCTGCCTGCATCAAGCGCGCTGCTGCGTCTTCCGCATAAGCGCGATCGAGCAGCGGCGTGCACAGCGTGCCGTAGGGGTGGGCGCTGACCAGCGCGGGCAGGGGGATTTTATAGGCATGCGCCAATGAGACGACCGGCATCAGGCCGATCAGCGCCATGTCGCTTTGCACAGCGAGCGCCGACGCGCCGGTGCGGCCGGGCGCCGAGGCATTCACCGCAAGTTCCCAGTCGGGAAGATAGTAGCCATTCGGCTCGATCGCGCGATCGGCCAACGCGCGCCATTGGCGGGTGTCGACGGCATCGAGTGGCAACAGCTGTCCGGATGAGGCGATCGTGCGCTGGGCACGCCTGGCCGTGGCATCGCCCGCGGATGCACGACGCACCATTGTGGTGTCGGCAAGCTCGACCACGTCCTTCATCTCCCCGTGCAAGACGTGTCGCATTGTGAGGCCGCGATCTCCGCCTTCGCGGCCTCAACCTAGCCGAAAGATTGGAAAAGACCGTTGGCTTGGCCGCGCAATTTGAGCGGTAATGTTAACGGGCCATTCACCGTTCGCGCGGAGCCGATTTGCCCGGTTCAGGAAAACGCGGTGCCGCAGCGCAACCCCAGCTTCTTGAAGACGATCGCTGCCGGGCAGAACCCGGTGAACGAAGCCTGGATCATGTTCAAGCCGGCAAAGGCCGTCAGCAGATACCAGTAGGGGCTGAACCAATAGCCGAACGCAAGCCCGAGCAGGACAACAAAACCAGCAAAGCTGAGAACTGCTCTATCGACGTTCATGACATGCTCCTTTCAACGATCCTGATGGACGTCACGAGCGGGCAAGCCCGTCCCGCGTCCATTCAACAATGTTTCTGGTGTCCATCGCGCCCGACTTGCGCGATACCTCCCTGCCTCTGCGCATCAGCAGCAGGGTGGGGATTCCCGTGATGTTGTGCCGCGACGAGAACTCCGGCGCGCGGTCGGCATTGAGCTTCAACAGCTGGACCTGCGGCTCAAGCTCCTTGGCCGCACGTTCGAACATTGGTGCCATCGCCCGGCAGGGGCCGCACCACGGGGCCCAGAGGTCGACCAGGATCGGTATATCGCTGTTGGCGACGTGCCGCGCGAGGCCTTGCTCGTCGACCTCGATCGGGCGGCCGTCGAATATCGGCTGGTGGCAGGCTCCGCAGCGCGCGCCTTGCGGCGCGCGTTCGCGGGGCAGGCGATTGATCCGACCGCAATGCCCACAGATGACCTGGAGAGCCTCGCTCATGTTCCGGTCCTGACCTCCTTGATCTTGGCGATGTTGAGCTTGTCGAGCACAAAACGCTCATAGAACGGCTCGCTCTCGCCACGTCGCATCTTGCGCAGGAAATACTTTTCAAACGCCACCTTTGCGTAGTGCACCCATTCGCCCTTCGATGACCAATTGACGTTGCGGGGCGGAATCTGCGGCTGCGCCAGAAAGGCGACACCGGAATCGCCGAAATCGGCCAGACAGATCGCATTCCATGTGGGCTCCGCAACGGCTCTGCGGCCCCGCAGCAGCGAGCCGATGTTCAACGCGGTCGCGGTAACCATCGACTCGATCATGAATCCTGTCTTCGGCACCCCGACGGGAACGGGCGTGGCGCCGACCGGAGCAATCGCCACGCAGACGCCGACAGCAAATACGTTCGGAAACTCCGGATTGCGCTGATGCTTGTCGACAATGACGAAGCCGCGCGGGTTGGTGAGCTTTTCGATCCCGCGCACGGCCGCGACCCCGCGGAAGGCCGGCAGCATCATCGAGTAGACGAACGGCAGTTCATGCACCTTGTGGTTTGCACCGCCCTCGGCAAATTCCTCCACCGACATCAAGCCGGGCTGAACGCTGTCGATCCGCGCATTGGTGATCCACTTGATGTGCTTTTCGCGCATCTCGCTCTCAAGCAGACCCTTGGTGTCACCCACGCCGTCAAGGCCAAGATGGCCGATATAGGGTTCGGAGGTCACAAAGGTCATCGGAACCCGATCGCGAAGCTTGCGGCGGCGCAGCTCGGTTTCCAGGATGAACAGGAATTCGTAGGCCGGGCCGAAGCAGGAGGCGCCCTGGACGGCGCCGATCACCACGGGTCCGGGATTTGCCGCGAGCCTCTCGAAGGCTTCCTTCGCCTGCGCGGCGTGATCGACGTGGCAGATCGATTGCGTGTATCCCTGCGGTCCGAGCCCGGGAATTTCGTCGAAGGCAAGCTCGGGCCCGGTCGCGATCACCAGATAGTCGTAGTCGATCGAGGTGCCGTCACCGAGCTCGACACGGTTCTGCGCTGGATGCACGCGGCTTGCGCCTTGCGTCAGCAGGCGGACGCCCTTGCGTTTCATGATCCCGGCGAGGTCGATCTCAATATCGCTCTGCTCGCGCCAACCGACTGCGACCCACGGGTTGGAGGGGACGAAATGATATGTCGCCCCTTGCGAGACGACGGACAGCTCGTCGTCCTTTCCGAGCTGCGGCAGCAATTCATAGGCCATCAGCGTTCCGCTTAAGCCCGCTCCGATCACAACAACCTTCGCCATGGACGCCTCCGTTGGGTTTTTGACCTCGCCGGTTGAGCTCCGGTCCTGGTTGCTTGACTATATATTCGAACCATCGTATATACGCAAGTATGAAAATAGAGAGCAAAATGATGGAGCGGGCGGCCGATCAGGCAAGCGACCTGCTAAAGGCGCTTTCCAACCGCCACCGGCTTCTGATCATCTGTCAGCTGATCGACGGCGAGCGTTCGGTCGGCGAGCTCGCGGAATTCCTGAACCTGAGGGATTCCACTGTTTCCCAGCATCTTGCGCTCCTTCGCAGGGACGGGCTGGTGGCCGCGCGGCGCGATGCGCAGACGATCTACTATTCGATCGCAAGCGAACCGGCGCGCGAAATTCTCAAGACCCTTTACAACGTCTTTTGCGCACCGCCGAAGATCGCGAAATCGAAACATAAATTATGAGCATGCGCGCGGCGGGCATTGAGCAAGATCAATGTTCGCCGCAGTCACTGAAAATGAGATGTCGAGGCGCGCGAGCGCGGCGCGGCAGAACCTGGATCGGTCCCATGCGGTTGAGTTCATCGATTGTTGCGGCGGCCCTGCTGCTGCCGGCGACGCTGGCCGGTGCGGAGACGCTGACGGTTGTTTCGCGCTCTATCACCGACGAGAAGGCCGTCTTTGCCACCGTCGAGAGCATCAGCGTCGTGCCTGCACGCAGCCGTATCGGCGGCACGGTGGCCCAACTCAACGTCCGCGAGGGTGACGCGGTGAAGCGGGGCCAGGCGATTGCAGTTGTCGGCGACCAGAAGCTTGTTCTTCAGATCCGGTCACTCGACGCACAGATCGAGGCGCTGCAGGCACAGGCAAACCAGGCGCAGATCGATTTCACCAGGACCGAGGGTCTTGTCGAGCGCGGAACGCTTCCCCGCATCAAGCTCGACGAGGCGCGCACGGCGCTGAACGTCGCCGAGAATGGCCTGCGAGCAAGAACTGCCGAGCGGGCCGTCGTCGATCAGCAACTGAGCGAGGGTCAGGTTCTGGCGCCGGAGGACGGGCGCGTGCTGAAAAGACTGATCGTGGTCGGTTCCGTCGTGCTGCAAGGCGACCCCGTCGTCATGATCGCTCAGCAGGATTTCAAGCTGCGCCTGCGGATTCCGGAACGCCACGCCCGTTCGCTGAAGGCGGGCGACAGGATTCGCGTCGAGGGCGCCGAGTTCACGGAGCAGTCGGCCAAATGGGGCGTCATCGATCTCGTCTATCCGCAGATTGAGGAAGGGCGCGTCATCGCCGATGCCAAGGTCGAGGGTCTCGGCGAATATTTCGTCGGCGATCGCTTGCGGGTGTGGATCTCCGGCGGCGAGCGGCCGGCATTCGTCATTCCCTCAAATTACGTGAAGACGCGTTTCGGCATCGACTACGTCCTGCTCCGCCAGGGTGACGATACCGTCGATGTTCCCGTGCAACGCGGGCGCGATCTGCCGACGCCCGAGCTTCCCAACGGGCTCGAAATCCTTTCCGGTATCCGCGCCGGCGATCAACTGGTGCAGCCATGAATCTCGGTCTGTCCGGTCGTCTCACCAAGGCGACGATTGCCTCGCCGTTGACGCCCTTGTTCCTGCTCGCTTCGCTCATCGTGGGCCTGATGGCGCTTGCCGTGATCCCCCGCGAGGAAGAGCCGCAGATCAGCGTTCCCATGGTCGATATCCGCGTCAACGCCGACGGCCTGCGCGGGCCCGACGCGGTCGAACTCGTGACCAAGCCGCTGGAGGCCATCGTCAAGGGGATCGATGGCGTGGAGCATGTCTACAGCCAGACCGAAGACGACCGGGTGATGGTGACTGCGCGCTTCCTGGTGGGGACCAAGGCGGAAGATGCGATTCTTCGCGTGCACGAGAAGATTCGCGCCAACCTCGACCGGATTCCGGTCGGAATCCCCGAGCCCTTGATCGTCGGGCGAGGCATCAACGATGTGGCCGTGACCGTGCTGACGCTGTCGCCCAAGCCGGAAGCAGCCGAGCATTGGTCGGACAAAGATCTGTTCGAACTCGCCGACAAGCTTCGCGCAGAGATGATGAAGGTCGACAGCGTCGGCCTGACCTATGTTTCCGGAGGCAGCCCCCAGCAGATCAGGGTCGAGCCGGATCCGGAAAAACTTTCGCTCCACGGTGTCACGCTCCAGCAGTTGGCGGCCAAGGTCAGGGAGGCCAATCGCTCGTTCCTTGCCGGGCAGGTTCGTGACGCCGGGATCGTCCGCAATGTCGCAGCCGGCCAGACGCTCGCAGGCGTGCCCGACATCGGGTTGCTCCTGATTTCGACACGCGACGCGCGGCCCGTCTATGTCAAGGATGTCGCATCCGTCGTCATCGGGCCGAATACAGCCGAGCATCGTGTTTGGGGCGATGTGCGCGATGACAGGGGCAACTGGCATCGCGTTCCCGCAGTCAGCCTTGCGATCGCCAAGCGCGCCGGCGCCAATGCCGTGGTCGTCTCGCGAGATATCGCCCAAAGGCTCGAGGGGCTGAAGTCGCGCCTGATCCCCGACGACGTCGTTGTCACGGTGACGCGGGACTACGGCGCGACGGCAAACGAGAAAGCAAACGAGCTTCTTTTCCATCTCGGGCTCGCGACGCTCTCGATTGTCGTGCTGATCGCGATTGCGATTGGCTGGCGCGAGGCGCTGGTCACCCTCGTCGTGATCCCAACGACAATCCTGCTGACGCTGTTTGCCGCCAACCTCATGGGCTACACCATCAACCGCGTCAGCCTGTTTGCCCTGATTTTCTCGATCGGCATCCTCGTCGATGACGCTATCGTCGTGGTCGAGAACATTTCGCGCCATTGGGCGATGCGGGACGGCCGGTCTCGCGTTGAGGCGACGATCGAAGCGGTTGCCGAGGTTGGCAATCCGACGATTGTGGCGACGCTGACCGTGGTCGCGGCGCTGTTGCCAATGCTGTTCGTGTCGGGGCTGATGGGGCCTTACATGGCGCCGATCCCGGCGAATGCATCGGCGGCGATGCTGTTTTCATTCTTTGTCGCAGTCGTGGTGGCGCCGTGGCTGATGCTGCGGCTTGCACCCAAGGGCGCAACGGCGAAGGCTCAGGCCGGGCATGAGGAGGGCCGGCTCGGTCGTCTCTACCGCCGCATCGCAACGCCAATTGTCGCGAGCAAGCGCTCGGCCTGGATCTTCCTGCTCGGCGTCGGCACCGCGACATTGTTGTCAATGACGCTGTTTGCGACCAAGTCAGTGACGGTCAAGTTGCTGCCTTTCGACAACAAGTCCGAAATCGCCGTCATGATCGACCTGCCCGAAGGAGCAAGCCTCGAGGATACTGAGCGCACATTGTTCGGTGCGGCCGATATCGCGCACCAATTGCCCGAACTCACGTCGGCGCAGGCCTATGCCGGGACGCCCGCGCCGTTCAATTTCAACGGGCTGGTCCGTCATTATTATCTGCGCGAGCGGCCCGAGCTCGGCGAACTGCAGGTTAACCTGACTGCGCGGGGAGATCGCAAGCGGGCAAGCCACGATATCGCGCTGGATCTGCGGCGGCGCCTGGCGGCGCTCAACGTTCCCCAGGGTACCAGCGTCAAGGTGGTCGAGGTTCCGCCAGGGCCGCCGGTGCTCGCGACCCTTTTGGCGGAGATTTATGGTCCCGATGCAGCCACGCGCCGCGCGGTTACACAAGAGCTCAAGAAGATTTTCGCAGAGGTACCCTTCATTGTTGACGTCGACGATTCCATCGGCGAACGGCGGCCCAGGCTGCGGCTCTCCATTGACCAGGACAGGCTCGAGTTCTTCGGCGTGGAGCAGGGCGACGTCTACGATACCATTCGGACGCTGTTCGGGGGGATATCGATCGGCTACTCGCACCGCGGCGAAGACCGCAATCCAATTGAGATAGCAGTCAGGCTGCCGAAGCGGGCGCTGGTTTGGGACGAGGCCCTTGCCTCCACGCCGGTGCCCGCGAATACGCTGCCCGGGAGCAAGACGGTTGTTGAATTGGGTCAGGTGGTCAAGGCAAACGTCGAGCAGGGGACGCCAGTCATTTTCCGGCGCGACGGCCGGTTCGCCGACATGGTAATGGCGGAACTCGCCGGCCGCTTCGAGGCGCCGCTCTACGGCATGATCGAGGTGGCAAACCGTATCGACGGCCATGATTGGGGCGCGCTGCCAAAGCCAGTGATCAGCCTGCATGGACAGCCGGCCGACGAGTCGCGCCCCACACTCTTGTGGGACGGCGAGTGGGAGATCACCTATGTGACGTTCCGCGACATGGGCGCTGCCTTCGGAGCCGCAATCCTGGGAATCTACGTGCTGGTCGTGGCGCAGTTCAGAAGCTTTCGGCTTCCCCTTGTCATCCTCACGCCGATCCCGCTGACGCTGATCGGCATCCTGATCGGCCACTGGCTCCTGGGAGCGCCGTTCACGGCAACCTCCATGATCGGCTTCATCGCGCTCGCCGGCATCATCGTGCGCAACTCCATCCTGCTGGTCGATTTCATCCGCCACAGCAGCGGGGAGGGCAGGCAGCTGCGCGAGATCGTGCTGGAAGCCGGTGCCGTACGTTTCAAGCCGATCCTGCTGACGGCGCTTGCGGCCATGATCGGCGCGGCGACCATTCTGCTCGATCCGATCTTTCAGGGCCTGGCAATCTCGCTCCTGTTCGGCCTGGCGTCGTCGACGCTGCTCACCGTCCTGGTTATTCCGGCAATCTATATCGCGTTGCGCGAACCGTCGCGCACGGCATCGTCCGCTATCAATCCCGCCTAGAAAGGCTTGTCATGGAAAAGAACTATTCCGAAGTCTGCAAGCACATCTCCGGCAATCTGAGAAAGCTGCGCAAGGATATCCCGGACACCATGCAGGGATTTTCGGCGCTGGCTGCCGCCGCAACCCGCGACGGCGCGCTCGACAGGAAGACCAAGGAGCTGATCGCGCTCGCGCTGGGCGTTGCCGCCCATTGCGACGGTTGTATCGGCTTCCACGCCGAGGCGCTGGTCAAGCTTGGCGCGACCCGACAGGAGGTTGAGGAGGCGCTGGGAATGGCGGTCTACATGGGGGGAGGCCCATCGCTGATGTACGCTGCCGACGCGATAGCCGCCTATGAGCAGTTTCAGGAGCGACTGCCGGCCGTGGCCTGAGCAAGGGCGCTTTAAGTCGAACCGAACCCGATCGTTGCTTCAGATCGGCTCATAGCTTTCCGTTTCGCAGGTGTCCTCGGCTTCGACGCGGCGGCGGTCGACGATCAGGCCACCACTGATGACGAGGCGATAGGTCTGCATGCCCAACGGGTGGCCGGTTGCGCCGTCGACCTCGGCGCGGACGCAGGCCGTCCAGGAAGGGCCGCGCGGATCCTGATGCGGCGTCGAGACCTGGACGTGCTGCGGGTTTGAACCGGCGACGAAAACGGAATCCAGCCCTTCGCGAACCAGGCGCCTGACGTCGGGCGGCGGTTCGGGCGGCGGCGGATCGGGGGCCTTGGCACGCATGAACTCCGGCACTGGCGAACGGATATCGGCGAGGCCGCAGGCCGCAAGGGCCAGCGCCATCCCGGCAGCAAACACGTGAACGATCCCCCGCCTCATCCGGCGATTTTATTCCGGCAGCCTGGAAAAAGCGCCTTGGGGAACCCTCACATCCCTGGTTGCCCCCGATCAACAATTGCTGAGGGCGGACGTGATCTGCCCCATTGCCGGCCTGCAGCCTCGAACCGCCAGGACCAATATCGCGTCAAAGGACCACCATTGAATGGA
>Ga0335076_10003698_pt1 | contig 15396 bp, 13 predicted proteins | sample Lox_Sample_25_FD_206717 | JGI IMG/M metagenome (GOLD analysis project Ga0335076, IMG submission 206717) | Soil microbial communities from Loxahatchee National Wildlife Refuge, Florida, United States - Lox_Sample_2.5 | ecosystem: Environmental > Terrestrial > Soil > Wetlands | place: USA...
ACGAACGCCGCGCCGGTCGTCGAGGACGACGGGGTGCATGCGCCGATCGATCCGCCGGAGGTGGTGCTCGAGACGCCGATCGTCGTCTCGGAGGATGAGGGCGCGAGCCCCGCGGGCGACGCGGAGCCGCCGTCGCGAGGACGCCGCGGCAGCGACCCCGACGGGCGCTACCCGATCCCGGGCCTGCCCGAGGAGCCCGAGCGCACGCCACGGGAGCCGCTGCCGGAGCCGCCGCCGCGGCTGCGGGAGTCCGAGCCGACTCCGATGCGCCGTGCCTTCCGGCGCGCCGACGCGGGCGCGGCCGGCGCCGGGGCCGCCGGGCTCGCGAGCGAAGGGCGTTCTTCTCGCCCGCGCCGGGCGCATCCGCGGTGGCTGGCGCTCGCCGCGCTGCTCGCGATCGGCGTGATCGTCGCGCTGCTCGTGTACTCCCTGACCCGCTCCTCGAGCCACAAGACGCCGGCCGCCCTGCCCACGGTCAAGGTGCTGATCCCCGAGGGCAAGACGCGGCTTCAGATCGCGCAGATCGCCTCGCAGGCCGGACTGACCGGGAGCTACCGCCGCGCCGCGCGCAGCTCGGCGCTGCTCAACCCCGCCCAGTACGGCGCGCCCCGGAGCACGCCTGACCTCGAAGGGTTCCTGTTCCCGGCGACCTACGACATGGACAAGGGCGCGCCCTCGTCGCGGCTCGTCGAAGAGCAGCTGACCGCCTTCCAGGAAAACTTCGCGCCGGAATACTCCGCGCGCGCGAAAGCGCTCGGGCTCACGCCCTACCAGCTCCTGATCGTGGCGTCGATGATCGAGCGCGAGGCGCAGGTGCCCTCGGACCGGGCGAAGATCGCCGCCGTCATCTACAACCGGCTCAAGGCTGGCATCCCGCTCGGGATCGACGCCTCGATCTACTACGCGGTCGAGAACGGGCAGAACATCCCGACCTACACGAAGGAACTGACCGCCTCACAGCTGGCGATCGACTCTCCGTACAACACGCGCATCCACAAAGGGCTGCCGCCGACGCCGATCTCGAACCCCGGGGTGGCCTCGATCCAGGCCGCCGCCCACCCGGCGCACGCCTCCTACCTGTACTACGTCGCCGGCGCGGACGGCTGCGGCGAGCAGGTGTTCTCGACGACCGAAGCGAAGTTCAACGAAGACGTCGCCCGTTACGAAGCCGCGAAGCGGGCGAACGGCGGACACCTCCCCGCCTGCAAGCACCCCTGATGCCGCTACTCGGCGTCCTCGGCTGGCCGGTCGCGCACAGCCGCTCGCCGGCGATGCAGAACGCCGCGCTCGCCGAGCTCGGGCTCGGCGACTGGCACTACCAGCGCCTGCCGGTGCCGCCCGAGCTGTTCGGGGAGACGGTGCGCGCTCTGGGTGCAGCCGGCTTCGCGGGCGCGAACGTCACGATCCCGCACAAGCGGGCGGCGCTGGCCCTGGCCGACGAGGCGAGCGACGCCGCCCGGCAGATCGGCGCGGCGAACACGCTGAGCTTCGGCGAGGGCGGCGCGATCGCGGCCGAGAACACCGACGCGCCCGGACTGCTCCAGGCGCTCGGGAGGCCCGTCGCGGGGATCCGAGCGCAGGTGCTCGGCGCGGGCGGCAGCGCGCGCGCCGCCGTGTGGGCGCTGCTGGACGCCGGCGCCGCCGAGGTGCTCGTGTGGAACCGCACATCCGAGCGCGCCGAGCGTCTTGGCGCTGAGCTCGGTGCAAAGCCCGTAAAACGCCCTCAGAGCGCCGATCTGCTGGTCAACTGCACCTCTGTCGGCCTGGGCCTAGAACGCTCGTCCGCTGAGGGGGCTGACCTCAACCAACTCGGCCTGTCAGGCGATCAAATCGGCGAGTACTCACATGTCGCAGATCTGGTCTACCGCTCACGATCCACCCCGTTGCTTGCCGCCGCCTCGGCGCACGGAGCACGCACGACCGACGGCCTGGAGATCCTCGTCGCGCAGGGCGCCCTCAGCCTCGGGCTGTGGACGGGCCGCGAGCCTCCGCTCGCGGTCATGCGGGCCGCCGCCGGTGACGACGCGGCCGGCTGAGCAGAGCGCCGTCCTCGTCGCTCGGGAGGTCTCGCGATGAGCGAGGTCGAGCCGGACCTGCACGCGATCTTCGGGATCGACGGCGAGCCGATCGCCGATTCGGCGATCTCGCTCGAGCCCTCCGAGGACGACGCCGGCGACCCGCGCGCCGCCAACTTCGACCCGTTCGCGCCCGACGCCGGCCCGAGCGTCGAGGTCGAGCTCGACACCCCGGCCGAGGAGGCGCCCGTGCCGCCCGAGGAGCCCGAGTCAGAGGCGCCCGAGGGCGAGTCCGGCTGGACGGGGATCACGAAGCCCTCGCGCCGCGGCTCCTCGCCGCGCTTCCTGACCGACGTGATCGTCGAAATGCAGCTGGCCAGCAAGCGCCAGGTCGACGACGCGATCGAGACCTCGCGCAACGCCGGCGTCTCGCCCGAGCGGATCCTGCTCGACCAGGGCGCGATCACCCACGACGGGCTCGCCCGGGCGCTCGCGGAGCGCTACGGGCTCGACCACCTCGACCTCGGCGTCTTCCAGGTCGACATGGCGGCGGCGAACCTGATCTCGACGACCGTCGCCAAGCGCTACCAGGCGGTGCCGGTCGCCCTCGCCGACAAGCGCACGCTGCTGGTCGCGATGGCCGACCCCTCCAACGTGCTCGCCGTCGACGACATCGCGATCATGACCGGCCACGAGGTGCGGGTCGCCGTCGCGCCTCCCGACGACATCGCGGGGCTGATCTCGCGGCTCGACCGGCTCGAAGACGTCGTCGGCTCGCCGGAGGAGCTGGCCGAGGACGAGGACGGGGGAGAGGTCGTCGCGCTCCACGACAGCGACGAAGACGCCCCGGTCATCAAGCTCGTCAACCAGATCGTCGGCCAGGCAGTCGAGCGCGGCGCCTCGGACATCCACTTCGCGCCCGAGGGCAAGGAGATGCGCGTCCGTTTCCGCATCGACGGCGTGCTGCAGGACATCAGCACGGTGCCGCGGCGGATGGCCGCCGGCGCCGTCTCGCGCGTGAAGATCATGGCCGAACTGGACATCGCCGAGAAGCGGCTTCCGCAGGACGGCCGGATCGGCCTGGTCGTCGACGGCCGCCACGTCGACCTGCGCGTCGTGACGCTGCCGAGCGTCAACGGCGAGGGCATCGTGATGCGCGTCCTCGACAAGAGCTCGGTCGTCGTGGACCTCGACAAGCTCGGCATGTCCGACTCCTCGCGCGAGCGCTTCGTGAAGTCCTGCAGGGAGACGCACGGAGCGGTGCTCGTCACCGGGCCGACCGGGTCGGGCAAGTCGACGACCCTCTACGCGGCGCTGCAGATGCTCAACACGCCGGAGAAGAACATCATCACGGTCGAGGACCCCGTCGAGTACGAAATGGCGGGTCTGACCCAGGTGCAGGTCTCGAACAAGACCGGGCTCACGTTCGCGACCGGGCTGCGCGCCATGGTCCGCGCCGACCCCGACGTGATCATGGTCGGCGAGATCCGCGACCGTGAGACCGCCAAGATCGCGGTCGAGTCCGCGCTCACCGGGCACCTCGTGCTCTCGACGCTCCACACCAACGACGCGCCCTCGGCGATCACGCGCCTGATCGAGATGGAAGTCGAGCCGTTCCTCGTTGCCTCGGCGCTCGAGTGCATCGTCGCCCAGCGCCTCGCGCGCCAGCTCTGCTCCTCGTGCAAGAAGCGAGTGATCATCCCGGCGAAGGTGCTGCAGGAAAGCGGCTACAAGGCCCACGTCGAGCTCGAGGCCTACGAGCCGGCCGGCTGCCGTCGCTGCGGCGGCAGCGGCTACCGCGGGCGCATCGGCATCTACGAGGTGATGACGATGTCGCCGGAGATCCAGAGCATGGCGCTCGAACGGCGCCCGGCCGAGGAGGTCCGTGAAGTCGCCGTCACCCAGGGCATGGTCCGGCTCCGTGACGACGGCCTGGAGAAGGTGCGTCTCGGGCGGACCTCGATGGCCGAGATCGCGCGCGTGATCGGGACCAATTAGGGGCCGCGGCCGGGCTGGCGCTCCGTGCCGGCCCTCGTGGGACCCCCCGGGGCGGCGGATCGGAGAACGGCGAGCGCCCGGCCGCCGACAAATTTTCGTCCAGTCGCGAACCACCCCTCCTGAAAAGCGGCTTTTCAGCCGATAGGCACTCCATGGACATCGATTTCGCTGATCTCCTCATGGAGGTCGTAAACCGCCGTGCCTCCGATCTGCACCTGAGCTCCGGCGCGCACCCCACCGTCCGCGTCCGTGGTCGCCTGGCCCCCCTGGAGGAATATCCGAAGCTCTCGAGCTCCGACACGCGCGAGATCGTCTACTCGATCCTCACCGGCGACCAGCGCCAGCGCCTGGAGACGAACTGGCAGCTCGACTTCGCCTACTCGATCCCCGGACACGCCCGCTTCCGTGTCAACGCCTACTACCAGCGCGGTGCGCTCGGCGCCGCCTTCCGCCTGATCCCGTTCGGGCTGACCTCGATCGACGAGCTCGGGCTCCCGGCCTCCGTCCACGAGTTCACGCGCAAGCCGCGCGGCTTCGTGCTCGTCACGGGCCCCACCGGCTCGGGCAAGTCCACGTCGCTCGCGGCGATGATCGACGAGATCAACGGCACCCGTGAGGAGCACATCATGACGATCGAGGACCCGATCGAGTTCCTGCACGGGCACAAGAAGTGCCTCGTCAACCAGCGCGAGCTCGGAGCCGACGCGCAGAGCTTCGGCGACGCCCTGAAGGCCGCGCTGCGCCAGGACCCCGACGTGATCCTGGTCGGCGAGATGCGCGACCTCGAGACGATCTCGACCGCGCTGACCGCGGCCGAGACCGGCCACCTCGTGTTCGCGACCCTCCACACGCAGGACACCGCGCAGACGATCGACCGCATCATCGACGTGTTCCCCGCCCACCAGCAGGGCCAGGTTCGCGTGCAGCTCTCTGTCGCCCTCCAGGGCATCATGACCCAGCAGCTGCTCCCGAACGCCGACGGCTCCGGCCGCGTCGTCGCGACCGAGGTGCTGGTGCCGACGCCGGCGGTCCGCAACCTGATCCGCGAGGGCAAGACGCACCAGATCTACTCGGTGCTGCAGACCGGCTCCTCCGTCGGCATGCAGACGATGGACACCTCGCTCGCTCAGCTCGTGCGCGAAGGCAAGATCAGCCAGAAGCTGGCCGAACAGCGCTCCACGACCCCCGAGGAGCTCCGACGCCTGCTCGGCGCGCCCTCGCTCGCGGCGGCATAGCCGACGACGATGAGCACTTACGTCTTCAAGGCGATGGACCTCGCCGGCGGCAAAGCCCGCGGCGAGGTTGAGGCCGACTCGAAGCAGGCGGTCTCCGACCAGCTCAAGGCGCGCGGGCTGATCGTCCTCGACATCAGCGAGAAAGGCGGCTCGAAGGACATCGAGCTCGGTTTCCTCAAGCGCGTCCCGGCCAACGACCTGGCCGTGTTCTCGCGCCAGCTCTCGACGATGATCAGCTCGGGGATGAGCATCCTGCGCTCGCTCTATGTGCTGGAGGAGCAGACCGAGAGCAAGTTCCTGAAAGAAACGATCGTCGCGGTCCGCAAGGACGTCGAGGCCGGGCTCTCCCTGAGCGACGCGATGTCGCGCCACCCCAAGGTGTTCAGCCCGCTGTTCGTCGCGATGACGCAGGCCGGTGAGATGGGCGGTGTGCTCGAGAGCTCGCTGATGCGCGTCGCCGACCAGCTGCAGAAGGACGCGGCCCTGCGGCGCCAGATCAAATCCGCGATGGTCTACCCGATCATGGTGATCATCTTCGCGGTCGCCGTGATGATGGCCCTGGTCGCGTTCCTCGTCCCGGTCTTCGTCGGCGTCTTCAAGCAGTTCGGCGGCGAACTGCCCAAACTCACGAAGGTCTCCGTGTTCCTCTCGCACGCGGTCACCGGCTACTGGTGGCTGATCATCGGCGGCTCGATCGCGATCGTGCTGGTGTTCCTGCGCTGGAAGCGCACCACCTGGGGGCGCAAGCAGTGGGACCACTTCCGCCTGCGCGTGCCGATGAAGATCGGCACGATCGTCCAGCAGGTCGCCGTCGCGCGCTGGTCGCGCACGCTCGCCTCGCTCACGAGCGCCGGCGTGCCGCTGCTGCAGGCGCTGGAGATCACGGGGCGCACCGGCGGCAACATCGCCGTCGAGGAAGCCATGGACGGCGTGATCGCCTCCGTCAAGCGGGGCGGCACGATCGCCGCGCCGCTCGCGCAGGCGCCGGTGTTCCCCGAGATGGTGACCCACATGGTCGGCGTCGGCGAGGAAACGGGCGCGCTCGACGCGATGCTCGACCGGATCGCGGAATTCTACGAGGAACAGGTCGAAGCCTCGGTGAAGGCGCTGACCTCGATCCTGGAGCCGATCATGATCATCGTGATCGGCGGGATCGTCGGGTTCATCGTGATCTCGATGTACCTGCCGCTGTTCGAAGTCTACAACCACATCGAATAGCGCCAGAGCGGCGGATCGGCTCTGTAGAGCCAGATCTGAGATCCTTCGGCCTGATGGCCGACTACGGGCAGCTCGTGGATCTGCTGCGCGCCGAAGCCCGCGTGGCGGAGGCGAGAGAAGAGTGGCCGGCGCACGAACGGCTGCTCGAACTCGCGGACGACACGGGCGAGATGACCCCGGAGCAGAGGCAGTGGCTCGAAGCCGCGAACGAGGACGAAGTGCGCGGCTTCGTGCGGGCCATCCGCCTGCTCACGGGCGGCGCCTAGGAGGCGCGGGTTTCCGAGCCGCGCTCGTCCCCGAACATCTCGTTGCCGGTCAGGACGTAGATGAACGGCACCAGCGGGATGATCACCGCGACGGCCCACGCCATCCTGGTGAACGCCCAGTCATCGCGCCTGAACACCAGGTGGAACCAGATCAGCACGACGGCGAGCGGGTGCAGCAGGCACAGCAGCAGTTCGAGGATCTTCTTGGCCACGGTCTCTCCTTTCCGGCCGCCAGGCTACACGTGCGTCGCGGACGTCCGTCCCCCGTTCCGGATGACGCGGTGCACGCACCGCACGCGAGGGTGGCGCAGATGAGCGGGCAGGCGGACCCCGACGCGTCCCGATGAGCCGCGAACGGTGGATGGCGGGCGCCTTCGCGATCGGCGCGAGCTGCTTCCTGCTCGCGCCGTTCCCCGGCTTCGCCGGGCTCGTGGGCGACCGCGCCGACGCGATCACGTTCTTCGTCGGGTCGATCTTCTTCACGACCGGCGGAGGGCTGCAGAGCGCGATCGCGTGGCCCGGCCGGCGCACAGGCTCGAAGGGCAGCGCGGCGTGGTGGGCGGCGATCGTGCAATCGGCCGGCACGCTGTTCTTCAACCGCTCGACGTTCTCGGCGCTCGAAACGGCGGTCAGCGCCGCGGAATACAACCGGCTGGTGTGGCGTCCCGACGCGCTGGGCTCGATCTGCTTCCTCGTCTCCGGCGCGATCGCCTACGCGGCCTCGCGCAGGCACGGCTGGCGGCCGGCGCGCGGCGGCTCGGGCTGGTGGCAGCCGGCCGTCAACCTGCTCGGGTGCATCTTCTTCGGCATCGCGGCGCTCGCCGGCCGGGTCGTGCCCGCCACCGGCTCGGTGGTCTCGCTCGCCGCGTGCAACCTCAACACCTCGCTCGGCGCCGCGTGCTTCCTCGCGTGCGCGCTCGGGACCCTGGCGGCGCTGCGCCGCGCACCAGGCGCCGGGGAGGCCGAGTCGCCCCCGGGCGCACGCAAGCGGGCGGCATCATCCCGATGAGACGAAGCGCCCCATCCGTCCAAGCCGCGATGCTGGCGGGCACATCCACGCAAGGAGGGACAGTTGGCCATCACAGAGTCGGGCTACGCGGACCGTTACGGCACGAAGATCCTCCGTCACAAGCCACCCGACGACAAACTGCCAGAGCACGGCATGCCGCCCGTCGACGCGATGCGCCTGCTCGACGAGGACCTCGTCCTCGACGGCATCCCGATGCGCAACCTCGCGACGTTCGTGACGACTTGGATGGAGCCGGAGGCGCAAAGCCTGATCGCCGAGAACCTGCACCGCAACTACATCGACCACGCCGAGTACCCGCAGACGGCGGCGATCGAGCAGCGCTGCATCCGGATGATCGCCGACCTCTTCAACGCCCCGGGCGAGACGACCGGCACCCGCACCCAGGGGTCCTCCGAGGCGATCATGCTCGGCGCCCTGTCGCTGAAGTGGAAGTGGCGCAAGCGCCGGGAGAAGGCCAGGAAGTCGACCGACCAGCCGAACCTGGTCTTCGGCGGCGACGTACACGTCGTGTGGGAGAAGTTCTGCCGCTACTTCGACGTCGAGCCGCGGATCATCCCGCTCCAGCCCGACAAGCTGACGATCGGGCCCGAGGATGTCGAGCCGCACCTCGACGAGAACACGATCGGCGTCGCCGCCGTGCTGGGCACGACCTTCACGGGCCACGCGGATGACGTCGCCGGGATCAACAGCATGCTGCTCGGCCTGAAGGACGAGAAGGGCCTCGACATCCCGATCCACGTCGACGCGGCGAGCGGCGGCTTCGTCTGGCCGTTCCTGTACCCGGAGACGCTGTGGGACTTCCGCCTCGAGCAGGTGCGCTCGATCAACGTCTCCGGCCACAAGTACGGGCTCGTGTACCCCGGAATCGGCTGGCTCGTGTTCCGCGAGACCGCCGACCTGGCGGAGGAACTGATCTTCTACGAGAACTACCTCGGCGAGCGCGACGCGACGTTCACGCTCAACTTCTCGACGGGCGCCTCGATGGTGCTCGCCCAGTACTACAACTTCATCCGCTACGGCCACGAGGGCTACGCGAACATCATCGGCACGATGCAGCACAACGCGGAGCTGCTCGCGCGCCGCATCGAGCACGGGGACATGTTCGAACTCGTCGGGCCGCACGGCGACGACCAGCTGCCGCTGGTGGCCTTCCGGCTGATCGACGAGTGCCCGTTCGACGAGTTCGACCTCTCCTTCCAGCTCTCGGCCGAGCGCGGCTGGATGGTCCCGGCCTACACGCTGCCCCCGAAGGCCGAACACGTGAAAGTGCTGCGCGTGCTGTGCAAGGAGACCCTCGGGCAGTCGCTGATCGAAGCCCTCCACGACGACGTCGAGAAGGCCCGCGCCTCGCTCGAGAAGAAGGGCAAAGTGCACGAGGTCGACCGGCGCCGGGTCAAGACGGGCACCGGTTACTGAGGAGCGTCGCATGGCCGAGGACACCGGCGCGCCGCGCAAAGGAGGGCTCGTCCTCACGAGCCTGATCCTGGTCGCCGCTGTCGCCAACCTCAACCTGTCGGTCGCGAACGTCGCGCTCCCGAAGATCGGACAGCACTTCGACTCCGGCCAGACGACGCTCGATCTGATCGCCGTGGGCTACTCGCTGGGCCTCGCCTGCTCGGTGCTGTGGCTCGGCGCCCTCGGCGATCGCTACGGGCGCAAGACGATGCTCCTCGGCGGCACCGTGCTGGCGATCCCGATGTCGCTGCTCGCCGCGCTCGCGCCGACCGACTGGGTGCTCGCCCTCGCCCGCGTCGGCGGCGGCCTTGCGGCCGGCATGGCCTACCCGACGACGCTCGCGCTGATCACGGCGCTATGGGCGCCCGGCGCTGAGCGCACGCGGGCGATCGCGCTGTGGTCCGGGATCGGCGGTGCGATCGCCGCGCTCGGGCCGCTGTGCTCGGGCGCGCTGCTGGAGCACTTCTACTGGGGGTCGGTGTTCCTGCTGACCCTGCCGCTCGCGGTGCTCGCGATCTGGATGGCCCGGCGCTACGTGCCCGCCCACGTCCACGAGGGCACCGAGGCGGTGGACAACATCGGCGGCGTGCTCTCGCTGGTGTTCGTCGGCTCGCTGATCCTCGCGATCAACTTCGCGCCCGTGCCGAACCAGCTGACGCTGACACTCGTGCTCGCCGGGATCGCGCTCGTCGCGGTGATCAGCTTCTACATACGTCAGCGCCGAGCGCGGAACCCGCTGTACGACCTCGAGGTCGCGGCCCGGCCGCCGTTCTGGGTGGCCGCCTGCGCGGGCCTGATCGTGTTCGGCTCGCTGATGGGGGCGATGTTCATCGGCCAGCAGTACCTGCAGAACGTGCTCGGCTACTCGACGCTCGACGCCGGGCTCGCGATCCTGCCCGCGGCGTTCTGCATGGTGCTGGTCGCGCCGCGCTCGGCGAAGCTCGTCGACGCGATGGGCGCCCGCGCCACGCTGCTGTTCGGCTACGTGTTCGTGCTGCTCGGCTTCGTGACGATGCTGCTGCTCTGGAAGGAGGGCGCGGCTTACTGGAAGGTCGGGCTCGGCTACGCGTTGGTGGGCATCGGCGTCGGCCTCGCCGGCACCCCCGCCTCCCACTCGCTGACGGGCAGCGTGCCCGTGCGGCGCGCAGGGATGGCCTCGGGCACCGCCGACCTGCAGCGCGACCTCGGCGGCGCGATCATGCAGTCGATCTTCGGCGCGCTGCTGACGGCGGGCTACGCGACTGCCGCGGGCGCCGAGCTCGCGGGCAGCCACGTCACGAGCAGCGTCGAAAACCAACTCACGAAGTCCTTCGCGGGCGCGGCCGCGATCGCCAAGCAGTACCCCAACCATGCGGCGGCGATCGAAGCCGGCGCGCGGGAAGCGTTCCTCAAAGGCGACCAGTGGGCCTACCTCGCGGGAATCATCGCCGTCCTGCTGGGCGCGGCGCTCGTCGCGTTCAAGTTCCCCCGCAAGGACCGCGAGCAGGCGCTGCTCGCCGAATACGCGTCGTCGGACGAGGAAGCCGCGGACCGGCCGGCCGGAGCGCCCGCGCAGGCGCTGCAGGCGGGTTGAGCCGCTACTCGCGCGGCTCGACGCGCAGCCGCCGGACGGGGCCGTCGCGCTCGACCGACAGGCGCACGTGCCCGTCGAGGAGCTGCAGGAGCTCGTCCCCGACGAGCCCGGCGCGCCACCCGCGCAGCGTCCTCACGTCCGGTGCGCTCTCACCCGTGCGCGCGGCCGCGACCACGGCCTGCAGGTCGGCGCGCGAAGCGAGCAGCTCATAGGCGAGCCCCGCCTCGCGCGACCGCGTGCGAACGAGCGACTCGGCGAGCGCGACGAGCGGCAGGTCCTCCGGCTTCGGCGGCGGGTGGCGCACTCCCTGCGGTGGCGGCTCGGCCCGGCGGCGCCGCGCGCGCGCCACGGCGTCGAGCAGCTCGCGGGCGCGCCGGCCCTGGGCGCTCGCGCCGACGCCACGGATCTTCGCGAGGTCCTCGCCGGACGCCGGACGCCGGCGGGCGACCTCGACGAGCCCGGCGTCGCTCAGCACGCTCTGGACCGGCCGGTTCTGGCGCTCGGCGGTCCGCTCGCGCCACTCGACGAGCTCGCGCGCGACGGCGCGCGCCGAGGCGTTCAGGCCGCCGACGCGCGGCAGCCGTTCGAAGATCGCCTGCGGGTCGCGCTCGTCGCTGACGAGGCTCAGCGGGCGGCACTCCTCGAGCGCCCAGTCCAGGCGCCCGAGCTCGGCGAGCCGCCGTTCGAGCTCCGACGCGAGCTCGAGCAGGTGCACGACGTCCTCTCGGGCGTAAGCGAGCTGCTCCGCCGAGAGCGGGCGCGCGTCCCATCGCGTGAAACTGGCGGTCTTCGCGACGCGCAGCCCGAGCACGTCCGTGAGCAGCGAGTCGTAGGAGACCTGGGCGCCGAGCCCGGCGAACCCGGCCGCCACCTGGGTGTCGAAGATGTTGGTCACCTCGGTGCCGAGCTCGCGCCGCAGCAGCGCGATGTCCTGGCGCCCGGCGTGGACCACGATGCGCACGTCAGGGTCCGCCAGGGCGCCGGCGAGCGGGTCGAGCTCGACGTCATCGCGCAGCGGGTCCACGAGCGCGATCGACTCGCCGCCGTCGGCGAGCTCAGGGGCGGCCAGCTGGATCAGGCAGAGCAGCGTGCGGTAGCGGCCCTCGCCCATGAACTCGGTGTCGAGCGCGAGGCGCCCCGCCGCCCGCGCCCGCTCGATCAGCTCGCCGGCGCCGCCCGCCGCCTGCAGCTCGCCCGAGCGCGACGGCCCGCCGCTGCTCACGGCCTGGCTCCCGGGAGCAACCACAGCACGCCGTGACGCAGACCGGCCGCGGCCGAGACGTCCGTCCCGTTCGCGCGGATCCACTGTGCGGGCGCCGAGCACGCGGCGTTCACCGAAGCGGCTTTGTGGCCGCAGGTGGTGTTGAGGTACGCGTAGCGGACCAGGCCGGCCGCGATCAGCCGCTTCAGCTTGGCGACCGAGGTGTAGATGCGCGCGTTGTAGGTCGTGAGCACCACGATCGGCCTCGCATCCTTGACGATCAGCGAGCCGATCGAGGTCGCCGACTGTGCGGCTACCTCGTAGCGCGCGTGGTGGTTGTGCGCCCGCAGGTAGGCGCTCAGCCTGCTCTGCTCTTCGCCGGGGATCTGGCCGACGAAGCCGGCCGCGCTGATCTTGTCCCCGATCGCCCGGACGTCGGTTTTCACGCCGACCGCGAGCACGGCCACGAGCGCGGCGACGAGCGTCGCCGCCCCGAGCGCTCCGCGGGCGCGGGGCGCGCGCGCCCGCCGCGCCAGCAGCGCCGCGGCGATGGCCGCCAGCGCGCCCGCCAGCACGACCGCCCACACCGCTTCCGTCCCGTAGAGCAGCCGCTCGGCGTAGTAGACGGTGACGGCCATGGCGACGGCGAGCGCGGCGAGGCGCAGCCGCCCGCGCGGCGCCGTCGCCCACGCCAGGCCGATCCCGAGCAGCGCCGCGACCGCCGGCGTGAAGCCCTCGACGTAGCGCGGGTGCAGCCGCGCCATGTGGCTGAACAGCACGAGCCCGGCCAGCATCCACACGGCGATGCCGGCGGCCGCCGCGCGGCGTGTGCGCAGCGGCACGGTCGGCTCGCCCGCCTCGGTGCCGCCCTCGGGTGGCGTCTCGCCTCCCGGCGGGCCGCGGGTACCGAGCAGCAGCGCCGGGATGCCGAGGATCAGGCCGATCAGGATCTCCATGCCGAGCCGCTGGCCCGAGAGCGGGCCGATGCGGGCGAGCAGACGCGTCGCCGACGGCGGGACGATCGGGATGTGGTCGCGCTCGGCCTGAGTCGCGGTCGGGTAGACGTGGCCGGGTTCGTAGACGGTGCCCTGCGGTTCGGCCGATTTGCCGCTGATGCGGTCGGTGCCGTTGAACACGAACGCCGCGTTCCAGGCGCTGCCGTTCGTCGAGCCGATCGCGTACGGGCGGTCGTGAGCCGGCACGAGCAGCGTCGCGGTCAGCCATGCGAGCGCGACCACGACGTACACGGCGCCCGCGGCAGCGAGCTGCGCGGCGCGGCGGCCGACCGTCCCCGGCATGCCCAGCGCGGCGAGCACGAACAGCCCCGGTACGGCGACGAGCGACTCGAGCAGCTTGACGTCGAACGCGATCCCGAGCGCCGCCGCGCCGGCGAGCAGCCAGACGATGCGGCCCGTCTCGATCGCCCGCGCGACCAGCAGCAGCGCCAGCACGAGCAGCGCCATCATCACGGCGTCCATCGTGTCGCTGCGGGCCGTGATCACCTCGATCGGCAGGATCGCCAGCGAGGCCGCCGCGGCGATCCCCGCCGTCGCGCTCCAGAGCCTGCGCACGGCTTCGTAGAGCAGCGGCACCGAGGCGATCCCGGCGAGCGCCTCGGGCAGCTTCAGCGTGGTCGAGGTGAACCCGAGCAGCTTGACGCTCGCGACCTGCAGCCACAGGTCGACCGGTGGCTTGTCGATCGAGACGCTCGCTCCGGGCTCGAAGGCGCCGAAGAAGAAGTTGTGCCATGAGAGCGTCATGCTGCGCACGGCGGCGTCGTAGAAGGGATCGGGCGGGACTTTGCCGATCTGGGTCAGCCGCAGGATCGCCGCGACGAGCGTGATCGCGCCGACGATCGCCCACTGCCAGCCCCTGCTCAGGCCTTCCGCGCGGGGAGCGCTAGTCTCAGCGGCTCGTGTCATCAGCAAGTGACGACACCAACGATCTGAGCGGGGGAACCCATGAGCCGCGGGAGTGTATGGCCTGCCGCGGCACCGGCCGCGTGATCTCGCACCTCGGTGGGACCCCCAGCACCGTCGAGTGTCCCTGGTGCGAGGGCAGCGGGCTGCGTCGCGCCGAGATCGACGCACAGGGGCATTGGAGCCCACCCGCCCCACCCGCCGGTGAGCCCGGCTCTGCCGGCGCGCGCGAGGCCTCCACGCAGCCCGCCGGCGAAGACGTCTGAACGCCTCTCGTCACCCGCGCCGGCCACGCGCGTGTCAGGTCGCGAACTAATTCGTCCAAGCTTTCATGCACGCATAAAGCTCACCTCACGATGCGTCGATGGTCCGGCTGAAAAGCCAGTGCCGAGGTGCCAAGGCAAGCGTTTTTGACGCGTCGCAAAGCCGGCGGCTCTCACCAGGGAGGCGCATCGCCGAACGAGGCGATTACCGAGGGCTGGCGCCCTGTAACCAGATCCTAAGGAGGATCAATGTTGTACCGACTGCGCCAGCGCTCGAGCGACGAGGGTGGTTTCACCCTGATCGAGCTTTTGGTCGTGATCCTGATCATCGGCATCCTTGCCGCGATCGCAATCCCGTCGTTCCTGAGCCAGAAGAGCAAGGCGACCGACGCTTCGGCGAAGGAGCTTGCTCGTACTTCTCAGACGGTCGCCGAGACCTACGCGACCGACCACGAAGGCCTGTACACGGGCCTGAGCGTGGCCGAAATCAAGTCGTACGAGCCCTCGGTTCTGGAATGTGCCGGCAAAAAAGCCTCCGAAGTCGGCAACGCCTGTCTGTCGGAAGTCAAAGTCATCGAAACGAACCACGGCTACGAAGTCGTGACCGAATCGGTGAGCGGCGACACGTTCACAATCAAGCGGCCGGAATCGGGCGCTGTGGAACGTACCTGCACGCAGGTCGCCGGCAGCAAAGGCTGCGCGACCAAAAAATGGTGATCGCCTAACGGCGTCACGAAGCAACGGCAGAGGGCGGCCCCCGGGCCGCCCTCTCGCATTCCCGTTCGGGTTTTCACTGATCCGTAAAGCACTCTCCGGATGCGCCGATGGACGCGCAGGGCAAGCGCACGCTCCCGCCAGCACGCCGGGGCCGCGTTGTTCACAGCGAGGAGACGCTGGGCACGATCCCCCCGTCACCCTGGGGAGCATCAATGCTTCACCGGCTGTGCCGGCGCTCGAAGGATAAAGGTGGCTTCACCCCGATCGAGCTTTTGTCGTGATGCTGATCATCGGCATTCTTGCCGCGATCGCGATCCCGTCGTTCCTGAGCCAGAAGAGCCCGGCGAGCGACGCTCCGGCGAAGGAGCTCGCTCGTACGGCCCAGACGCTCGCCGGGACGTACGCGACCGACCACGAAGGCCTTTACACCGGGCTGAGCGTGGCCGAAATCAAGTCGTCCGAGCCCCTTGGTTCTCGAATGCGGTGGCAAAGAGCCTCCGGAGTCG
>Ga0335076_10003699_pt1 | contig 15394 bp, 11 predicted proteins | sample Lox_Sample_25_FD_206717 | JGI IMG/M metagenome (GOLD analysis project Ga0335076, IMG submission 206717) | Soil microbial communities from Loxahatchee National Wildlife Refuge, Florida, United States - Lox_Sample_2.5 | ecosystem: Environmental > Terrestrial > Soil > Wetlands | place: USA...
CGTCTCGTCCTGCGCAATATGACGGAAACCTCGCAGCGCTCTGGCCCTCGTGTAACCGCGCAACTTCGCATCGATCGTCGGTGAAGTAAGATCAGTCCAACCGATGACGCCCAGAACTCGCGGTGAATCCGCCGCCAGCCCAAGCAAAAACTCCGTCTCATCATCAGATTGCTCAGCTTGCACCGCGATGCAGCCATCGACGTGATTCCGTGCGAGTTCTGGCTCCAGATCAGCGGGCAAGAAATCCCGTTTCAGCAGCTCCATCGTGTTGTTGATCCACGTGTGACGCGCGGCGTTGTAGCGCCAGAAGTGCTGGTGTGCATCAATGATCATCGCGCTCCAACGTCCACCCGATTACTGGACCAGCCGAACTGTTGCCATCAACCTCGCAGATTGAAAAATCCGCCATCTAGTGGATAGTTCACGCCGGTCAAGAACGCAGCTTCGTCCGAGCAAAGGAATTGTGCCAGATAAGCCACTTCTTCCGGTTCCGCCATTCGACCGATCGGTTGCGAGCCGGACAGCACGCGGAACATCTCTTCTTCCTTACCCGGATAATATTTCTTCAAGTAGCCGTCCACAAACGGTGTGTGTACGCGCGCCGGCGAAATGCAATTGCAGCGAATTTTATGCTTCAAGTAATCTTTAGCTACGGATAGCGTCATCGCCAGCACCGCGCCCTTGCTCATCGAATACGCGAACCGGTCCGCGAGCCCGGACGATCCGGCGATGGAAGCCATATTCAAGATGACCCCGCCCTGATTCTTCATCGCGGCGACGCCTTCCTGCATGCAATAGAACACGCCCTTCACATTGACGTTCAGGATGCGCTCGAAGTCGGCGGCCGTGGTCGTTTCCAGATTGCCTATGTGCGACACTCCCGCATTGTTCACCAATATATTGATCTGACCATTCTGCTGAATGGTCTGAAAGATCTGCCGCACCTCGGCGGGGTTCGTCACATCACATCGAATTCCCGCCGCCTTCCCGCCATCGCTGGCGATTTGGCTAGCTGCGCGCTTCGCTGCCTCTTCCTCTATGTCCAGGATGGATACGTTTGCTCCGTTTGCCGCAAATTGTTTGGCGATGGCGTAGCCTATCCCGCTCGCCGCGCCCGTAATGACCGCCACTTTGCCATCCAGACAGAAGTTCGCTGCCGTTTTGTGTTCGCTCAGAGGGATACCCCGCGTTTCCATGGAATGAAATCGTCCTGGCCAAGTTGTTCCGAACGCGTGTGTGTCTCGCCGCTCGCCACGGAGAGGACGTACTCCAGAATCTGCTCGCCCATCTCTTCTACCGTGCTGGTTCCGGTTACGATTCCCCCACAATCCAGGTCGATGATGTCGCTCATGCGCTGCGCCAACTCCGTATTTGTCGAAATCTTCACCACCGGAGCAATCGGGTTCCCCGTCGGCGTGCCCAGACCTGTGGTGAACAACACTACGTTCGCGCCGGCTCCCACTTCTGCCGTGACACTTTCCACGTCGTTGCCTGGAGTGCACTGCAAGTTCAGTCCCGCTTTGCTCAAATACTCAGGGTAGTCCAGCACCGCCGTTACCGGCGACCGACCTCCTTTCTTCGCCGCACCCGCCGATTTGATCGCATCTGTAATCAGTCCATCCTTAATATTTCCAGGCGAAGGATTCATTTCAAATCCCGAGCCGACCGCTTTGGCGCGAGCCGCATAATCGTGCATCAGTTGCGCGAAGCGAGCCGCGGTACTGGCGTCGACACATCGATCGATCAGCTCTTGCTCCACGCCGCAAAGTTCCGGAAATTCCGACAGGATCGCACTGCCCCCGAGAGTGGTCACTAAATCCGAGGTGTGACCCAACGCCGGGTTCGCAGAGATTCCAGAGAATCCATCCGACCCGCCGCATTCTAGTCCGAGCGAAAGGGCCGAGAGTGGCGCAGGTGTCCGCCTGCATTTGCTTGCCTCCAGTAATCCCGAGAAGGTCGCGCGAATACAATCCTCTATCATCTTCGCTTCCGATGCGCTCTTTTGCTGCTCAAAGAAGTACACCGGCTTTCTCAGCACAGGGTCCCGGCGTTTCAATTCCTCGCGAAGTATCGATATCTGCGCATGCTGGCAACCTAAACTCAGCACTGTGGCCCCGGCAACGTTGGGATGATGAATATATCCCGCCAGTAAACCGCAAAGATTGTTCGAATCTTCACGAGTCCCGCCACAGCCTCCTTCATGAACCAGGAATTTGATCCCATCGACGTTCGGGAATAGCGGGTTCGGGCTCGTGCTCTGCGTAGCAGGAGTGAACGGAATATCGGAGATTTCACTGGAACGTCCCTGCCGATACGCTTGCGCCAGCTCACGAACGAATTGCCGGTACGCCTGTGGCTTCGCAAATCCCAGTTCCTCTTCGAACGCCTGCTTCAGGGTGCCGAGGTTTCGGTTCTCGCAGAACACCAACGGAAGCACGATCCAGTAATTTCGCGTTCCAACCTGCCCATCCGCTCGTTGATACCCTTGAAACCTGCGGTTTTGCCAGCGAGAGATGTCCGGCGCCATCCACTTGTATTCGCCATTCTTCTCGCGATAGGGCGCAGCTTCGTGCCGCACGTTTCTGGTCGTCAGCACTTCGCCTCTTGCGATTTGGGTTGTGGATTTTCCTACCAGTACGCCATACATGAGAATTAGAGTGCCTGCGGGCATATCGGCGAGAGCGAGCTTTTGTTTCGCGGGAACGTCTGTGGTCAAGGTGATTTTCTCATCACCATCCGATACCACTTCGCCCGCTCGTAAGCCGCTGAGTGCGACCAGCACATTATCTTTGGCATCCAGTTTTACAGTTCTTCGCTGCATCGCCATTTCCCCACCCGCAATCGTAAGCCCTAACACAATCCCGCCATCCGGAACACACATCAGCTCCGCAGGCGCAATCATTATGTATGAGGAAACCGCCGTTTTGGTAGCGTCCGCCGGGAACTGAAACGCCATCTATTCCTTCTTCAGCTCCACCAACAACCAGCCCTAGTCCACAAAGTCCAATATCAGACCTTCGTGTCGGTACAAAAATCCGACGAATCGCCCGTAAAGGGGCGACGTTACGTTGTTGTAGACCGCGTTAAAGTTTCCATGGTCGGTCACGTTCAATGTGTACGCGCCAAGGCGAATGTGATGCGATTTACCTCTACGATTCCCCAGGAAAGGCACCCGGAATGCCCGGTACACCTTCAGGTCCAGCGAGAAGTACGTTGGAAAACGTTGGCTGTTGGGTGCTCCGACATACTGTTGCTGCTCGTCAATCGGCGAATACGGATACCCGGTATGAACGTCCACCAGAGGACTGAACGTCATTTTCCAGGGAATCGCGAAAATACCATAGGCCACCAATCGGTTAGGAACATCCGAGGGAAGAACCCCATAAACGTCCTGGCGAATTACCGGGGCGGCAAACGGAATGAATACGTTCGAGAGACTGTTCAAATCTCCACGAGCTTGGCTCCAAATATAAGAAGCGTTGACTTGATCGCGCTCCGCAAAGTTATAGCGGACCGTAGCTTCCATCTCCCGGTAGTGCGAGGAGCCGGTATTCGTCAGCGCCATGAAGGATTCACCGCCGGTGGTGTTCGTGAACGGATTCACATTGAAAAGATAGCTGGTGTGGCTGTCCAGATAGCCGACCGTCAACTTCATGCCCTTGCGCAGTTCCTGCTGGACTTGCCCGTTCCATGTAAAGTTGCGCGGCGACGTGCCAGTCTCATCGGGCAGGCTCGACGAAACCAGCGGATCCACTCTGCCTGCATAAACATTGGTGTACGTGATCGGAACGCCGATCTGCATACCGCTAGGATCGAATTCCGTGATGGTACGGGTCGGATTGTCCAAGTAGCTCGCGGCGAGCAACGGCAAAAGACCGTAGAAAATACCGGCGCCTGCGCGAATGACCGTTTTGCCTGACGTTGATGGCGAATACGCTACACCCGCGCGTGGCGCGAATGCCGCCGACCAACCGCCAGTCTCGGAAGACAATCGAGCGCCCATATCCAAACTCCACTGCGGACTAAGGATCCAATGATCCTGCACAAATTCGGCGACCGAGGTATCCGACGGGTTCTGAGCGGCGGTGGGAGCAAAGGTGATGTTCGTGGCCACGGAATTATCCTGGCGCAAAATGTGAATCGGATTCGACTCCGTTGTGCCGTAGAACGAACGCCAGTCTACATCCACTCCAACCCGAATCTGATGATCTCCATACCAATGTTTTTGTGGGAACTGGTACGAAGGGACGGCCTGAAACTCCTTGCCGCGTCGAGACCACTGATTGAAATAGTTCCCACCGTAGCCCTCCGGGTTGATGGTCATGTCTGCAGTCCCTTGCCCGTGGGCGTTACTGTCGAAACGCATGTATTGCGAGATAAAGCTGAGAACGGCTCCTGACGTCAGCTGATATCGGTCAGCCAGACCAATCGCCACACCACTTTGATTCAAATCGTTTGACGCGGGTATCGGTATTAGCGCGCTGATGTCATAGTTCTGCCAGCGCAGCGGAAACGCGTTCACCGTCAGGGTCAGCACATGATTCGGCGACAATATCGCTTCCAGCGTCGAAAAGGAATTGAATCCTTGTTTTTTGCTGATGTCGTTCGGCCAGGGAAGCCCTTCAATCGTGTACTTCTTCATGTCGTACTGAAACACTTCTGAAAACAGCAGCTTATGAGGAATGATGGGAGCGTCGAACGCCACTCCGGGAATAGCCTCGGCTAGACCGACGATATGCCCTTCTTTCCCGCGTATCGTTGGAACCACGCTTCTGACCTTGAATGTGTATTTGTCTTCCGGCGGCATGGTGTCGATCGTGGTTAGCCCGCCGGAGAAACTCCCAAGACTGGAGTCGTACGGCGTTTTGTTCACAGCGAAGGATTCCACGGCGTCGGTGGGAATCGGGGCGCTGAAACTTCCCGTCACTGGATCGGTTGTTCGTGCGGAATTCACCAGCAACAGGCTCTGATTCTCATCCGCGCCTTTGAATGTTAGCTTGCTGTCGAGCGTTTTGATTACGCCCGGCGCAATGGCAATAATGTCTTTCACTTTTTCCTGTGGCGTCGGTAGGGTGATCAGCTCCGTGTTCGTTACCGTTACCGGCGGAGGAGCCGAGCTCTCTGTCGACACTCCGGCGGCCGTTTCCTTTACCTCGACCTTTTCGGCAACCGCCTCAAGCTGCAACGTGAAATCCTGCACTTTCTGTTCCTTCGGCGACAGCGTGACTGCTTGAGTGATCGGTTTAAATCCGGTGATGGTGATGGAAATCGCGTACGAGCCCGGCTGCAGCTTCGCGAATTCATACTTGCCATTCTCGTCCGTGGTGGCGATTAACGATGAATTTGGCGAGACACTGGGTGAAAGCGTCACGGAAATCCCGGCGACCGGAACCTTGTTGCTATCTTGCTCCGTACTCACGAGGCCGTGAATTGCGGCGGTTTGACTAATCGTAGCTTGGCTCGCCGCTTTCTGTGCCGCACGTGCGTCGGCATTTGCTGACACCGCCAGCATCACTAGTACAAATAATCTAAGTAGGGTCTTCAGAGTAAACTGCTCCGTTCTAATTTCACTGCTCTCCAGCTGGAGTCAGTGATCGGCGGTCCGGACCTTGATAGGCCAGAACAGCCGCCTGCCATGAGTCAAACTCGGTTGTTTCCCCAGGAACAACCGCGCGACATGGGCGAGGCAACTGCCGCAAAGACTTATTTGCTTCCGAAAGACGTCTTTCATTCGAGGTTGCTGCTCCCAAAAAGTCACCCAGCAAATTTCCCGTAGTTCCACCGGTCTTCGTCGCGCGGGCAAAAAGCTCGACATACGCTTGTGGCGAAAACCCTGCGGCGGCCGAAGCATAAACCGCAACGCGATCAGCCTCCCGTTGATGCATGGCTTCCTGCTTGCCAATCACCCGCGCAGCTTTGCGCAGCAATTTCTCGTCACGATCGATGACGTCGAGAAGCCGCGTCAATTTATTTGCAATGTCCTTACGTTCGCTCACAGTGTTAATGCCCAGGATTTCGTGGAACAACTCGCTGACCGTGACGGCATTCTGGTGCATGGCAACGTGCGCTAGTTCGTGTCCAAGTAAACCTGCAAGTTCGTCCTCGTTCTTGAGCATTGCGATCATTTTCCGACTAATGTAAACGCGCTCCGGACCTGCACTGAACGAGTCCACTTCGGGAACATCGATTAGCATAATCCGCACTGGCGCCTGGTGTCCCGGAAACTGCGCCATCACCCGCTCCGCGACGGTGTTCAGGTGAACAGCCAGTTCCTCGTCGTGGACGACCTGGTACTTACTCTCAATCCATGCGCTCTCTATATCCCCCAGGACTCGTTCCTGTTGGATGCTGAATATCGAACCCGCGCCCGGCGCTTTCAGCGATACCGTCACGGTGCATGGCTGCTGAGCATGGAGCCCGTTCCCGGCTAAGCCGAACACGACCAGGCACACAGCTGACCACACGCAGATTGGCGCACGACCTGCCCACATATATCCTGACCGCTGCGTTCAGACTCCTACTTAGATTTTATCGGAAATCCTTCCTGGTCCCAAAAAAAAGCGCTTCGCGTACCACTCGCGGTACTCCCCTGAAACGCCTGCGCATCTTCGCAGTCGCAAACTGGCTTATTTCTTGAGGAGACCGGGGCAAACAGCCGCGAGTGGCGGTCCACAACCCTGTCGCTGGGCAGTTTTTATTGCGCTTTTCGGTAGGGGCGGTGGGATCGAAATTTCGATTCCTTCAATTCTAAGTCTCACAGATCGAAGTCGTTACCAACCGTCATTCAATCCAATTGTTGGAACGTTAGAGAGACCAACTGCGCTCTGCACACTGTCCAAGTCGTTGCGTAAACACCGGCGTCTCCCACGTCGAGAGCAATCTCCGCGCAGCGTGTGGGCCGAGCACCGCGTTCGTTATTGGAACTTCCGTGCCCCGGGATGCTCACTTCTCGTCGCGATCAGGGTCAAAATCTCTGTGTTGGCGCCTCACGAACCCGTACCAGCCTGTCGCGTCACGATAGAATTGCCGGAAGCCGGTGAGCACGAAGCGCCACTTCCCTTCTTCCCGCGTCTTTTCTCCGGCCGTTCACCTCCCGCCCTTGGATCAAGTGTCCTGTGCACTTGTGAGTGCGGCAAAAAGGAGCTAGAGATGTCCGCATAACAGGCGCTGAGGGGTGGACCCGGCGGCGAGCCTTGTCGATGCTCTCCGGAAAGGAGGAGCAAGCGTGTGGGCGCCATGGTTCCTTTAGGGGATGCGTCGCGACGGCCAACGAGTATCCCGGTCATGACCATCCTCATTATCGTCACGAATGTCTTCGTTTTCATGCTTGAGCTCTCTGGTGGCGAAGCATTCGTGACGAGGTGGTCGGTCATTCCCGCTGACCTCGTTGCCGGCCATCATTGGAGTACCATCCTGACAGCGATGTTCATGCACGGCAGTTGGTCGCACATCATTGGCAATATGATTTTCTTGTGGGCTTTTGGTCCTGAGGTCGAAGACGCCATGAACCCACTGAAGTACCTTTGCTTTTATCTTCTTGGTGGAATTGCCGCCATGATCGCGCAGGTAGCGGCCATTCCGCATTCTACGATCCCTAATCTCGGAGCGAGTGGCGCAATTGCCGCGGTGATGGGGGCGTTCTTGGTGACCTACCCGACCGATCAAATTCGCACGCTCTTGGTTTTCTTCATCTTCGTGCGCACTACCTTCATTCCAGCCGCGCTTTTGATCGGCTTGTGGTTTCTATCTCAGCTTTTCGATGCCGGTGCGGTTGCCACCGTCCAGACTGGTGGAGTGGCTTATCTAGCGCACATCGGAGGCTGCGTCTTTGGGGCTATCACGGCCCGCTTCTTTGAAGGTTCTGGCCGACTCGGAATGCAGAGCAAAACGGCTGATTTCTAACGCTGAGGCACGCAAAATTAAACGACTTGTAACCGGGAATTCGACGAAGATTTGAGAGGTGGACATACAACAAGGAGTAGGTCCAATGGTAATTCCCGGGTTAATAGAGGCTCCTCCGCTTGCGACCCCTCCCGCCACTCCCGTGCAGGGTTTGACCGCGGAAGAGGCTGCGGCTCGACTCACACAGTTTGGCCCCAATGATCCCACTCCCCGGCAACGGCGGTCCCCCATTCTCGACCTGCTTCGGCTTTTCTTGAACCCGTTGGTGGTGATCTTGCTCATCGCAGCTGTGGCGTCTGGCTTTCTCGGAGACAAAGTGGACGCTGGCATCATTGTCACCATCGTATTGATGAGCGTGACTGTGGACTTCACCCAGACGTACCGCTCACAGAAAGCAGTCGAACAATTACGTGAGCGCGTCGCCCCCACCGCCGCGGTGTTGCGGGACGGGAAATGGATGGACATATACCGAAGCGATGTGGTGCCGGGCGACATTGTGCGCCTCTCGGCCGGTGATCTGGTTCCTGCGGATGCGCGTCTTCTCGTTTCCCGCGATCTCTACATTCAGCAGGCGGCACTGACAGGGGAATCTCTGCCGGTAGAAAAACAGGCCTCCGCTAGTACGCAGGTCTCCACTCGGCCCGATGCCACCAACATGGTTTTTCTCGGAACATCGGTAATAAGTGGAACAGCAACGGCCTTGATCGTTGCCACCGGCACGAGAACCTCGTTCGGTGATATCGCCGTTCGCCTTTCCTCTCGGCCCGAAGAGACGGCGTTTGACCGCGGTCTTAAGAACTTCAGTTTGCTACTCAGTCGCACGGTCTTCTTTCTCGTCATCTTTCTACTCATAACCAATTTCTTCGTGCACCGTCCCCCGCTGCAGGCACTTCTATTTGCTATTGCTCTAGCGGTCGGCCTGACACCGGAATTTCTTCCTATGATTACTTCCGTCACGCTCTCCAAAGGTGCGAGGGCTATGGCTCGCAAGAAGGTCATCGTTAAGCACCTGTCGGCTATCCAAAACTTCGGTAGCATCGACGTTCTTTGCAGCGACAAGACCGGGACAATTACAACGGGCAACATGACCTTCGATCGCGCTCTTGACCCGTTCGGGAATCCATCAAACTCTGTGTTCACCTTGGCGTTTCTCAATAGCAGTTTTGAGACAGGAATTCGGAGTCCGCTCGATACCGCCATTCTTCAATGCCCTAAACCAAAACAGACCGAGAGCTATGAAAAACGCGACGAGATCCCCTACGACTTCGAACGGCGCCGCCTCTCGATTGTAGTCGAACAACATTCTTGCCGGCTCCTGATCAGCAAAGGCGCGCCCGAAGGACTGCTCGCGCTGTCGGTGAATTGTGAGGCGCACGGACACATCGTTCCCATCGATGCACCAACTCTGGAACGCTGTAAAAAGACCTACGATGACTTGAGTCGGCAGGGACTGCGCGTTCTGGCCGTGGCTTATACCGAGGTAGAGGCACGGCCGAACTATTCGCCGGAGGACGAACACGGGCTGACCCTGGCTGGATTTCTAACGTTTACGGACCCGCCTCTGCCAGATGCTGCCGCAGCACTGGCTGCGCTGCGGAGCGACGGGGTGGAGGTGAAGATCATCACTGGCGACGGGGACCTTGTCACCAGCCATGTATGCAGTCAGGTTGGACTCGATCCTGGAAAGATTGTGCTTGGCGAAGAGATCGAACAAATGACTGACCCCGCCCTGGGATATGTTGTCCGTGAGGCGAAAGTCTTCGCACGCGTTTCACCGGCTCAAAAAAACCGGATACTCCTTGCACTCAAACACAATGGCCACTGTGTCGGCTTTATGGGAGACGGAATCAACGATGCCCCTTCGCTCCACGCCGCCGACGTGGGAATTTCAGTGTCGACGGCGGTTGACGTGGCCCGTGACGCAGCGGACATCATTCTCGTCGAGCCGGGCCTCAGCGTCCTCGCTGCGGGTATTCAAGAAGGACGCAAGGCTTTCGGCAATGTAATGAAGTACTTGTTAATGGGTACGAGTTCCAACTTCGGCAATATGTTCAGCATGGCTGGGGCTTCGGTTTTCCTGCCGTTCCTGCCCATGTTGCCAACCCAAATCCTGCTGAATAACTTCTTGTATGACATGTCGCAAATCACAATCCCGACGGACAATGTCGATCCGGAGTTTCTCCGGAAGCCTCAGCATTGGGACATTCGACTCATCCGAGATTTCATGGTCTTCATCGGACCAATTAGCTCCATATTCGATTTTTTGACATTTTATGTGCTGCTGCGTTTTTTCCATGCAGACCAGGTGTTCTTCCATACGGGTTGGTTTGTCGAGTCACTGGCAACGCAAACGTTAGTGCTTTTCGTTATCCGCACTACACAAAATCCACTGCGTAGCCGACCAAGCGCGCCATTGGTCGCGACGACATTAACTGTCGTGGCTCTTAGCACGCTGCTACCATTCAGTCCTTTGGCGAGCGCTCTTGGCTTTACACCTTTGCCTGGAGCGTACTTTGCCTTCCTCGCAGTCGCGACGATAACGTATCTTTTCCTTGTAGAAATTGGGAAGAGAATCCTCTTCCGCAAGGAGGCCCGAAGCCTCGAGAAAGGAAGCCAGAAAGCTCTGGCCAGGACAACTTAGGCCGATTCATTATGGTCGTCTCTATGCAAACCGACCTTTGTTAACGAGGACAGTTCTCCGAGGAGATCATGAAGTTCGGCATACTGGCTCTTGATTATGATGGGACGGTCGCTTCCGATGGCTTGCTGCATCCGGACGTGAAGGCAGCGATCGTCGAGGCGCGTGCGCGCGGGCTCGTGGTGATCTTTGTTACCGGGCGAATTCTCTCGGACCTGAACCGGGTAGCGGGAAATGTCGATTTCGTAGACGCTGTAGTAGCGGAAAATGGCGCCCTCCTCTCTTTTCCTAATGGCCAGACCACTCTACTCGGCCATCGTCCGCCTCAAGCATTCCTCGACGCACTGTGCAGTCGTGGAATCCAATTCCAGGTGGGCGAATGCATCATAGAAACCGATGCAGCTATGGCCCCACAGATTTTGGGTATAATTCGAGAACTCGAACTACCGCTAGTGCTCTTGTTCAATCGCAGCCGTCTCATGGTGCTTCCACAGGCCATAAGCAAAAGCACCGGTTTTAAGGAAGCGCTGAACGTACTTCGTCTTTCGCGTCACAATGCGATCGGTATTGGTGATGCGGAGAACGATCACGACCTCCTGTCAGCGTGCGAAATCGGTGTTGCAGTCGGTTGGGGCAGCCCCGCCCTGCAGAACCAGGCCGACGAAATCATTCATGGAGATGGCCCCGTCGCAGTGGCCGGATATATCCGGCAGGCTTCTGGACAGATGAGATTGCCTGATGGTAGTACATCGCGCCACAAAATCAGCGTTGGTACCGGAATGCATGGAAATCCGGTCGCCTTCCCGATCGATGGAAGGAATGTCCTCATTGTTGGGGATCCTCATGCCGGAAAGTCTTGGGGTACAGGGCTCTCCTGCGAGCAGATGATTCTCCAGGGATACTGTGTTTGTGTGGTTGATCCCGAAGGAGATTACGGTTCTCTCGAATCTTTGCCGGGCGTCGTAGTCCTTGGAGGTTCGGATGCTCCACCTGACTTACCAGATGTTGCGCGTGCGCTTCGTCATTTCGATCTTAGCGTTGTAATCGATTTGTCCCGGATAGGCTACGAGAAGAAGCTGTCCTACCTGAAGGAATTGCTGCCAATGCTTGCTTCTTTGCGAAGAACCACCGGCCTTCCTCACAGAATCGTTGTAGATGAAGCACATTATTTTCTGGCCGAAGCAAATGTCACGCGGCTTTTGGATTTTGAATTGGGTGCCTACACCATTGTTACGTATCGTCCGTCGGACCTGCATCCCGATCTACGACGAAGGCTTCACGTCATCATTGTCAAGCGGCTGATCCAGGCAAAAGAGGCCCAGCTGCTAGTAAGTCTAGCTGGGAACAAAAAACTGGAAGATAATTGGACGAAAATCCTCGGGGCACTCGAACCAGACGAAGCAGCTCTCCTGCCGGGACCAGAGGAGACTAGCGGAACTCTGCAACGCTTCAAACTCTTGCCTCGAATGACTCCCCACGTACGGCACAGATCCAAGTATTTCGACGTCGAAGTTGCTAGCGGGTATGAATTTGTGTTTACGGAGAACGGATCGATGGTCGGGCCTCCCGCCCGCTCACTAAAGCAGTTTGTTACCTTGGTGGCAAGCAAGTCCTCGGCCTGCCTGCGTGAACATGCGCGACGAGGTGATTTCTCTAGCTGGATCGCGGGTACCTTTCACGATCATCACTTGGCCTCCGATGTCCGAAAGGTGGAACAGCGCTATCGTCTCGGCCACCTGGACGATGTGCAACAACCGTTGTGCCAGGCTATTCAGGAACGCTACCGGCTCGCCTCAGATCAGGTGTTGCCCGACGCGGTTTCCCGCCGCGTCTTGTGACAACTCATGGTGGCGAGGGTCCCGCAAGACGACGGCGTTGACGCGGCTACGCGGAAGATCGGAGCTGTGAAGTCAAAGGCCAGTAGCGCGGACTTACCCATGTCGAAGGAGTTGGAGCAAAAGGTGCACGCCCATCTTCTGAGGCATAAGAGCGAGAGCGCGCTACTGTTCGTAAACAGGTGCGACAGACCGTTCTCAGCGAACAAGCTACGGGAAAAGCGACTGCACCCGCTGTGGGATGCATTGCAGATTCCTCGCGGTGGGTTCCACTCGATGCGTCACGGTGCGGCCAGTTCCCTACTCGCGGACGGCGCAACGCCGGCCGTAGTACAGCGGCAACTCAGGCACAGCGATGCACGAATTACGCTGGGGATATATGGACACGTAGTTGGCAATGAGCAACGGACCTTTGTTCAAAATCGCTCAGCGAGGTTGGTAAATCGAATCGAATTGTTAGAAAGGGGTTTTGTTAGAAATTGCATTTGTAAGCTGCAGTAAACAAATTGGATTGGTAGGGGCGGTGGGGATCGAACCCACGACCTTCGGCTTAAAAGGCCGCTGCTCTACCACTGAGCTACGCCCCTGAACTCTTTAATTTACAATAACTTGATGGCCATGTCCCTCGGTGCCGTTTTCGCTGGTGGCAGTTGTGGTGGCACTTGATTCTAACAAAGACACCACCGCATGCAGCTTGTTCGGTCCCAGATGCGCGTACCGTCTCGTCATGGTCAAACTCTTGTGCCCCAACAGATCTGCAATATCTTCGAGCGGGGCACCTTTCATTCGTAGCCGGCTTGCAAACGTGTGCCGCAAGTCGTGCCAACGAAAATTCTTGATTCCCGCCTTGAGCATCGCGTCGTCAAACCAATGCCGCCCGTTTCTAAGCGGCTCACCCGTCCTGGCTGACTGGAACACTCGCCCTATTCCGTCGCCCCGGGCATGCACAACCCTCAGGGCGGCAACCGCAGCTTCATTTAGGGGGACGTGTATGGGCTCTTCGTTCTTCGTCCGCGGGATGTTCAACATCCGATTTTTAAAGTCTACCATGTCCCAGGTCAGGCTGTACTGACTTCCCTTCCGCAATCCGGTGTTGATGGCAAGGTCAAACTCACAAAGGTGTGAAGCCCACTTGGCATCGATAACCTTTCGGAGTTTCTGCTCCTCTTCCATTGTCAGAAACCGAACGCGGCCATTATCCTCCCGACGATGCGTTACCGAACGAGCAGGGTTTATCGCAACTTTCTGATTGAGAATACCAAGGCGATAACTCAGGGACATCAGTGAGCGAAAGTGATTAAAAGTAGAGGGCGCCCACTTCCGCTTCTCAGCGACTCGCGCCAAAGTGCTTTCAATTTCTTTGGGGGTCAGCTCTTCTGCAGGGTGAGCGCCGAACCATTCCTTTAGGCTAGCAAATCGAGGCACGTCGGTCGGGTAGGACCGTTTGTTCCTTCTGGAATACGCTAGCGCGTCTTCAATGAGTTGGCCAAAATTGACGGAGGGCTTCCGAAATAGTTCTGGGAGCTTCTTTCCCTCAAGCACTTGCTGCTTGCGTTTCCCGTACAGCTTAATCGCAGTACTCTTGCTGCCAGCCTTTTCCCGCCGCCTTTTGCCGAACTGGTCGAAGTAGACGATCCACCACACCCCCGAACCTGGCACCTTTTCGAATATTCCTCGCTGCTTCACCGGTCCTCCTTCCTAGATTTCGGAGGGCGACCCGCACCCGATTCTTTTGACCATTTGCGGAAAGTTTTTGTATTGTATTTCTTTGCGCGCGCTTTTCCGCCCTTCCTCCCGATCTCGCGGAGGAATTCACGCACGCTATCATTTGGCGACTTTTTCTTGGACACAACCGGATTTTATAATCTAGCAGTTAGATTATCAAGCGGCTTGTGTTCGATGGTCGGCCTGCGATGCAGAACCGAACGCGCAGGTTTGCTGTGACTTTTAGATTTAGAATCCCCAGGCGATAACTCAGCGACAGCAGTGACCGATAGTGATTAAGGGTAGAGGTCGCCCACGGCATCCTTTCCAAAGGACCACCCTCGGCACATCCGTTTGTGAGAGCGCTTATTTCGTTTCGAATAGGCCAGCGCGTCGTCCGCCAATTGACCGAAATCTACCGATGGTCTCCGGAAGATCTCTGGCAGTTTCTTGCCTTCCAGTGCCTGTTGCTTGCGCTTCCCGTACAACTTGATCGCAACGCTTTTCGTGCCAGCCTTTTCCCGCCGCCTTTTGCCGAACTGGTCGAAGTAGCAAATCCACCAAATCCCTGAACCTGGCTGCTTCTCGAAGATTCCTCGCTGCTTCACTAGTCCTTCCTCCTGGATTTCGGAGGGCATATTCCTGACCAAGTGCGGAAGGTGTTCGTATCGTATTTCTCGGCGCGCACCCGTCCGCCCTGGCTCCCGATCTTATGCCGGAACGCAGATACCTCATTCCCCGGCGTATCGTTCCTCGACACGCCAAGATTTGATCATCGCGGCTAGACCATCAAGCGTCTTTTGTGGGATGGTCGCTGCGCAGAAGAAATTGCAGACTGTTGCGGGGAACCAGCACGCGCCGTCCCAAACGGCGCACCGCGAGCTGCTTCAGGGCAATCAGTCGATCGAGAGTCCTAAGACTTACTCCCAGCATCCGAGCCGCTTCCAATTTACTGATCGCTAACACATCCGAGGCACGTTCCACAACCGACGGTTCCGTAGCCATTCTTGTTCTCCCCTCTGTTGGACATTGCCCGCCATGTCCGCGCGACTCGGGTCGGCCGCAGTCTCAGGAGGGCAGTACGGCGGCTCCAACCTAATGGTCGTTCCCGTCCTAGGTCCAATACTTTCCTTCCTGGGACGTATCGACGGGAGTTATTGGTCTTTACGAGTTGGACCACTAGACTGAAGTCTTGGCTGGCCAAGTCCCGCAGCAAGCCCTCGAAGCTGTACGGGAAGACCCTCCGCTGTTTCCCAGGAGCGCTTCTTGCGCTGCGCCGAGGCCGCGGGCTTAGCTGGCAGAATCGGATCGCGAC
>Ga0335076_10003700_pt1 | contig 15393 bp, 11 predicted proteins | sample Lox_Sample_25_FD_206717 | JGI IMG/M metagenome (GOLD analysis project Ga0335076, IMG submission 206717) | Soil microbial communities from Loxahatchee National Wildlife Refuge, Florida, United States - Lox_Sample_2.5 | ecosystem: Environmental > Terrestrial > Soil > Wetlands | place: USA...
CCTGAAATTGTTTCGTCACCCCCATACGCTCATATGCCTTTCGCGTATCGAGCCAACCGTTTCGAACGTCTCGCGCTACGTTATTTTGCAGCCCCTCTAACTGCTTTCTCTGTAAATCCGTCTGCAGATCCGCACTTTTCGCGCGTGCGTTAAACAAAAACCCATTAAAGATCGGGATGTTAATGTTGACCCCGGCAGCCCCGTACCAGTTCTCAATATGGTCGTCGCGAACGGGTGCCAACCCAACCACGCCTAATGCCCCCACCGTCGGCCGCCACAGATCGTGCTCTGCTTTCCCAAATTTCTCAGCGGCAGTTACCTGGTTTCGCAGCCCTAGCACTTCCGGACGCTGTTGCAACGCTTGTTGGATCAGCGGTGCCGGATCTTCCGACGGCGGGCCTTCCTGGTCGGCCGGTTCCACGGGTTCGAATTCCTGACGCTCCGGATAACCCAAGATCGCCGAAAGCGAGGTAATCGCGGCCTCATAGTTGCTCTGAGAGTCGAGCAACAGCAGTTTCGCCCGTGCCAGATCCACCTTGCTGAAACTCAGGTCCAGGTCCGACTTCAGTTTCGCATTCGTCAGCGCTTGCACTTGATCCACCAGCGTTTGCCGGGCGTTCACCGTTTCTTGCGCCACCGCCAGTAGTGCCCGCGCTTCCAGACTGTTGTAAAACGCCTCATCCACGGCCAATATGATCTGCTGCTGTGTCGCCACCGCATTCTCGTCCTCGGCCTTCGACTGGAATTCCGAACTCGACAATAAATTCTTCGTTCGCCCAAAATCCGTAATCAGCTGATTGACACTAACTCCTGCTGCGGCCCGTGGATAGATCACCGGGTTGTTCAGGTATCCCGCCGCGATTCGGCTTCCCGCATTCGCCCCGACTCCCGTCAAACTCAGATTCGCTGTAGGGAAATATGCCGAGCGCGTCTCGCGCACGAATTCCTTTGCTTCCAGCGCGCGCAATTGGCCGATCGTGATATCCGGGTTCTGCCGGATCGCTGTCGCCTCGGCTTCTTGAATGCTCAGTGGACGACCCACCGGCTTACTCCCTGCGTTTCCGGGGCTCGTCGGTATCGTCTGGCCATCCGTTCTCGTTATTCCCAAGGCAAACACAAGGACAAGCAGCCCGGCTACTCGCCTCATGCCGTCACCTCTTCGCCCTTCTCCTTGTGCACCAACAGGTACGCCGCTGGAACCAGGTACACTGTCACCACCACCGACACCAGCAAGCCTCCGATAATCGCGCGCGCCAGCGGTGCGTATGCCTCGCTTCCCGCCTCGATTCCCAACGCCATCGGGATCAGGCCCAGAAGCGTGGCTAGCGACGTCATCAAAATCGGCCGCAGCCTCTGTCGCGACGCCAGTGACACCGCCTCCTTCACGCTTTTTCCTTCATGATGCAAATGCCGCGCAAATTCCACGATCAGAATGCTGTTCGACACCACGATTCCCACCATCATCACCACGCCCATTAACGACATCACGTTCAGCGTTGTTCCCGTTACCAGCAGAAACAGCAGCACACCCGCCATCCCGGGCGGCACCGCCAGCAAAATAATGAACGGATCCGACCAGGACGAGAATTGCGCCACAAGCACCAGATACACCAACACCACTGACAAAATCAGCCCGATCCCGAAGCTCTGGAACGATGCCCGCATTCCCTGCACCGAACCCCGCAGCTTCACTCTTACTCCCTCAGGCAGCTTCGTCTTCGCTACAATCGCTTCCACCTGCTTCGTTACCGTTCCCAGATCCTCATTCTTCGGCGACACGTACACATCCATCACTCGCGCCAACTGATAGTGGTCCACCTCCGTCGGCGCCGATATATGCTTCAACGAAACCACCGAATCCAGAAACGTCGGCTGCAGGATCTTCGGTCCACGCAACGGGATCTGCTTCAGGTCGCTCAGCGTTTTCACCGAATCTTCCGGATATTGCACCGTCAACAAATAGGGATTCCCGCTTTTCGGGTCCACCCAGTAGTTCGGGGCAATCATCCCATTCGACGTCAGCGCCGTAATCACGTTGTCTACCACTTCCTTTTGCGACAGCCCGAGTTGCGCCGCCTTCTCCCGGTCTACGTCCAGTTCTAACGCCGGATAGTCCACGTCCTGCGGGATCAAAACGTCGCTCACCGTGGGCAATTCCTTGATCTGCGACGCGATCTCCGCTGCCACCGCGTGCGCGGACCGCAAACTATTGCCCGCTACCTGCATGTCAATCGGTGCGGGCAACCCCAAATTCAGCACCGCGTCTACCAGACCTCCCGATTGAAAATATGCCGTCAGTTCCGGTAACTGTTGATCGATCCGTTTCCGCACCCGCCGCATGTACTCGTAGCTCCCCACCTTGTGCCCTTCTTTCAGGCTGACCTGCACAAACGCCGTGTGTGGCGCAGAGTTCGATGTGTAAATTACGGAAAAGTCCGGGGTGATTCCAATGTTCGACACAATCATCTGCAAGTCGCTCTTCGGAACTACGTCGCGAATAATGCTCTCCACGCGCTTCACGTATTCTTCTGTCAGTTCCACTCGCGTTCCCGAAGGCGCCTTCAGGTTGATCACAAATTGCCCCGCATCCGTTCGCGGGAAGAAGGCCACACCGAGGAACGGGTAGAGTGAGAAACACAGCAGGGATACCCCGACCAGCCCTATAAGGGTCGCGCCCGGCTTCATTAGCGCACGCCCGAGTGACCAGTCGTACCGGTGCAGCATCGTCTCGAAGTAATAATCGAATTTCTTCGAAACCTTCCCGAACCGCGCTCCGATCGACCCTTCTCCCAATTCTTCGTCTGCCTGTTTTTTCTTCAGAAGCTTCGCGCAGAACAATGGCACCACCGTCATCGCCACAAAATACGAGGCGAACAAAGAGAACACCACCGCCGATGCCAGCGCCATGAACAAAAACCGGCTCACTCCGTACAGGAACACGACTGGGAAAAATACGATGGCCGTCGTGATCGTCGCTGCCAGTACCGCCAGCGCCACTTCCCTCCCGCCCTTTTCCGCTGCCTCTTCCGGTTCTTCCCCCATCTCGATGTGCCGGAAAATGTTTTCCAGCACGATCACGGAGTTGTCGATCAGTCGCGAAAACACCAGTGCCAACCCGCCCAGCACCATCGTGTTGATCGTGCCTCCCCCCGCGCTGATTGCCAAAAACGCCGCCAACGCCGACAAGGGAATGGATAAGAACACCGCCGCTGTTGCCCGCAGGCTCCCCAGAAACAGCAGAATCATCAAACCCGTCAGCACCAGCCCGATTCCGCCCTCATTGATCAGGTTATGAATCGCCGTCTTGACGAATACCGATTGATCGAAGACGACTCGCGTCACCAGTGATTTCGGAATGTCCACCAGATTCTTCAGCGCTTCCCGAATACCGCTTACCACCGCAATCGTGTTCGTATCTCCGCCCTGCTTCAAAATCGGCAGATACACGGATGGCTGCCCGTCCACCCGCACGATGTTCGTTTGGATCGCTTGCGCATCCATCGCTTTCCCTACGTCCGCCACCATCACCGACGACTGCCCCACCGTTTTCAACGGCATCGTGTTCATCGAACTCGCTGTCGGGGCTTGCGCGTTGGAGTACAGGTTGTAATCGAAGGGCCCGATCTTCACGTCTCCCGCTGGCAGGATCAAGTTGTTCTCGTTCATCTGCCGCACCACATCCATCGGGCTCAACTGGTGCGCCTCTAGCTTTAACGGATCCACATACACCATGATCTGCCGGTATTTCCCGCCAAACGGCTGCGGCACCGATGCACCCGGCACGTTCGCAATCTGGTTGCGTACGTTGAACTGCCCCAAGTCGTGCAACTGGGTTTCGTCGAGCCCTTGCCCCTTCAGTGTCACCAGGCACACCGGCAAACTTGATGCGTCGAATTTCAACACCACCGGCGGCAGTGTCCCCTGTGGCAATCTGCGCAATTGCGCCATCGCTAGATTTGCCACCGTACTTACGTCCGCGTCCGCGTTCGTTCCCGGCTGGAAATACACTTTCACCAGGCTCACCCCTGGCAATGAGCGCGATTCGATATGGTCCACTCCGCTCGCCAGTGTGAAGAATCGTTCGAACGGATTCGTAATGCTCGCTTCAATCTGCTGTGGCGGCATCCCCGAATAAAACGTCGCCACCACCACCACCGGAATGTTGATCGGTGGAAACAGGTCCACCGGCATACGCACCACCGTCACCGTCCCCACGATCGCGATGATCAAACAGCACACGATGATGAAATAGGGATTGCGAATCGAAAATCCGGCCATCAGTTCGCTCCCCCCTCGTCCACCGCGGGAAGGCTTACTTCCTTCGCGACCACTTTTTCTCCATTCCGGAATTGGCTCTGGTTCCCGATGATTACCCGATCGCCCTCATTTAGTCCCGTCACCACCTCGATCTTTCGCTTCCCTTGCATCCCCACGGTGATCTTTCTCTGTTCCACCGCATTGTTCCCATCTACCACCAGCACACGGGCCTCTCCTTGCTCCCGTTTCAGCGCTTCCAGTGGTATCAACAGCGAGTTTTTCTTCTCGCCTAGTTGCAGAACTGTCTCCGTGTACATCCCCGGCATCAACTGCCCGTTCTTGTTTTCAAAATCAATTTCCGTCTCCATCGTTCGCGTCTGCAGATCCAGCGCGCTGGCAAACCGCGACACCTTCCCCACGATGTCTTCGTTTAGCGCCTGCACGTGCACCTTCACCGGGTCTCCCAGGTGTATCTGTGCGGCCAGTGACTCCGGAATCGGCAGAACCAGCCTCAGCTTTGATACTTCCGCCAGCCGCACCACCGGCATCGACTGCGTGCTCGACGACGTCCCTGCAGCGATCAGCGCGCCCGTGTCCGCGTATCGCACTGTAATGATTCCGGTGAATGGTGCAGTTATCCGCGAGTAATCCGAAAGGGCCGCGTACTGCTTCGAATTGGCTTGCGCCACTTCCAGCGCCTGTTCCGCCGCGCTCAGTGCCGCCTGCGCGCTGGAAACCTGCGCCTCCCCTTCCAGGTCCTTGGCCTGCGCGTCGTCCACTTCCTGCTGCGCTACCAGGCCCGCCTGTTGCTTTGCCGCTTCGCTTAGCCGCTCATACATCGCGTGCGTCGCAGCATGTGCCGATTTCGCTCGCTGCACATTGCTCTGCGCCAGTCGAATCTCTTGTTCCGCACGCCGTACCGCCGCATTCGCTCCCGCCAACTCCGCTGTCAACTCGGGGACTTCCAGCACCGCCAGCGTCTCACCGGTCTTCACGTGATCTCCCACGTCCACATAGATGTTCTTGATATATCCAGCCACCTTCGCGTGAACGTCCACTTCTTGGAATGGCTTGAACGCACCCGATATCGTCAACGAATTTTCGATCGTTCCGCGTTGCACCCGCGCCACCGCCGCTGTCACCGCCCCTCCATCTCCCGCTGCCGATTCAGAACTATCTGCTTCCGCCCGCCCCCGATGCACTATCGTCCATGTGACCAACAGTCCTGCCAACAACAGTCCGCCGAGTATTAGCTGTTTTTTTCTCATCTTCATTCCTGTTCTTGATCGCTATCGGGGTAGCCTACTCCCACGCTTCCACGGGCTTCTTCGTCGTCCCCGGCATCCGAATTCCCACACTCTTCGCCGGGACACTCAACCGCGGGGTTCTCTTGCCTGCTACAGTTGCCGAAGTTTTACGCCGCGGGAGGAGGACGGAACCACACACTGGTTGTGAGCTCCGGCCGTTGCGGCAATGTTTCGTCTTCTAAGGAAGGCGCGGCAGAGGATTCGTCCTCCACCACGATAAATCCAACCCGAACCGCTTCTACTTCCGGTAGGGCTTGCTCGGCCTCCACCGGCGAATAGTGCTGCATTTCCGATGCTCCGACGGTCGCGCGGTGCCGCGCTAACCCCTGGTAGGAGAGTCCGTCGGCGTGGTGGCTTACGAGCGCCACGAATGGGTTGTACAACATGAGTACGACCAGCAGCACAGGAACACACACACGCCAGAGTTTCACGCGCTTTTCCTTGTGCACACGGCTGGGCACTCGATTCTCCTTATCCCACCACATTAATTTGAGTCCTCTTTCCGGTCAAGGGGATGCTCCTACGGGGTTTACTGGAGAGAGAGGAGAAGGGGACCGGTGCCAGGGGTGCGCCGGTCCCCGAGGTAGGACTTGGAGTGAAGTTCAAACACGTCGAGTATCTCAGACCGGAGTCACTTGAGAATGAAGGAAATATGAATTCTTCGTGACCGCCTCTTGGGCCTGCGGCGCCACTTCTTGCGGCTCCGTCCGCACCATCAACCCTCTCCCATGCCGCACGTCCAGACCCCGCACCCAAAAAATGATGTCCTCCGCGATGTTTGTCGCGTGATCCGCAATCCGTTCCAGGTGCCGCGTTGCCAGAACGAACTGCATTCCCGGCGTCATCAGCGTCGCGTTCTCCGTCATCTTTTGCATCAACGTCTCGAAAATCTGGTCGCGATATTGATCTACCAGATCGTCGCTTTCCAGCACCTGCCCCGCCATCTCTGCGTTTCGAAAAATCAGCGCTCCCAGGCTCCGGCTGACCATCGACCGCACCGCTTCCGCCATCGGAATCAATTGCTCTGGCATTTTCGCTTCGGGCGATTCACGCAACGATATCACTCGTTCGGCCAGGCTCACCGCAATGTCGCCGATTCGTTCCAGATCGTTCGTGATTTTCAACGCTGCCACGATCAACCGCAATTCATCATCGCTAAAACCGCCTCGACGCAACAATCGCACCGCGTGCTCGTCGATCATGATCTCCATTTCATTGATACGCGGTTCAAACAGAAAAACCTCGCCTGGCAGTCCCGCCGTTTTCGGATTGTCGAACCCGATGATCGCATCTAATGCCCGGTTCATCGCATTTTCCACAACCCGCGCCATAGACACCAGGTAGTTCACCAGCACGTCGTACAGTACTGTTTCCGTCAGCCCGGGAGCAGTTGCCATGAACACCTCCGCGGTCCGGCTCATGAAAATCCGGAACTCGCTACTTGTAGCGTGATAACGAATTGTTACGCTGTGTTAACAGGAGGATAAATAACCGAAAACGAATAGGAAAGCTAAGCGGTCGTTGAGTTTCCGCTGCTCCGAAACCCGCGTCCAGCCCCTGCACCCGCCGACGCCCCTTTGGCCGCTCGTTCCGGATCAAATACCGGAATCGAAAAATGGAACTTCGAACCTACCCCCACTTCGCTTTCCACCCAGATCCGCCCGCCCTGTGCTTCCACAAGGTGTTTTGCAATCGAAAGCCCTAGCCCGGTTCCACCCGCTTCGCGCGAACGCGCCACATCTACCCGGTAGAACCGCTCGAAAATGCGCGGCTGATCCGCCTGCGGAATCCCTATGCCCGTGTCGGCCACGGTAAAGATCACTTCGTCCCCGCGCGTCTCCGCGCTCAGAACGATTTTTCCTCCTGGCAATGTGTACTGGATCGCGTTGTCCAATAAATTTTGCAGTACTTCCTGTACCCGCCGGTTATCCGCCGCCACCTCTGGCAACTGGCTCGGTACGTTCAACGACAGCGTCAAATTCTTTTCCCCGGCGCGCCGCTGCGCCGTCTCGTAGCACGATTCGATCAGTTGCGGCACGCTCACTGCCCGAATCTCCAGCTCCAATTGTTCCGCGTCCATCTGCGAAAGTCGCAGCAGGTCTTCCGTCAGCCGCGCCAGCCGTCGAGAGTGCTCCAGAATAATCGCCAGGAATCGTCCGCGGTTATGCGGATCGTCGATCGCCCCGCCAATCAGCGTCTCCGAAAATCCCTGAATCGCTGTCAGCGGTGTGCGAAATTCATGCGATACGTTGGCCACAAAGTCGCGCCGGATTCGCTCCAGCTTCCGCAAATCCGTAATGTCGTGCAGTACGATCACTGCGCCCGACGTTTCGCCTGCCCGCACCGACGCCACGGTAGCCGCGAAGTAATGCTGCCGCAGCGTTCCCGTCACGATCTCCGCTTCCACCCGCGGCTCGCCCGCAAGCACTCGTCGCACTGCTCCAATCAATTCCGTCTGCCGTACCACTTCCAACAAAGCGCTGCCCGCTACCGGTGGTACATCCAGCCCTAAAATCGCCGCGAACCCGGGGTTCGCGAACACCAACCGCTCGCCAGCGTTCACCACCGCCACGCCTTCCACCATCGAGCCCAGGATCGCCGCAGACAGGTTTCGCTCTTCCGTTAAGCTCCGTATCGTCCGATCCAGCCGCGTGGCCGTCTGATTCAGCGAAGAACCCAGCGCCTCCAGGGAATCTCCTGAACCGTCCGACGGCAGCGGCCGGAAATCCCCCTCAGCCACTCGCCGTGAAAATTCTCGTAGCCGCTCCACACGCTCCGCATACCCACGCGACATCATCATCGCAATCGCGCCAGCGCACAGATAAACTAGAAACGACCACACCCAAAGGTTCTTCCGGAAACTCCACAGCTGAGTTGAGAACCCTTCCATCGGCAATGCCAGTCGCAACACCACCGGTACTCCCGACGGCAAATCTACCCTCACTGCGTAGTACAAAAGATCCCTCTGTATCGTCACGCTCTTTCGTGTATCTCGCCCCTCGCCGCTTTTCAGTGCTTCAACCACTTCCGGGCGTTCTGCATGCGATTCCATCGTCGCGGTCTCTGATTGCGAATCCGCCAGCACGTGGCCATCTGCGGAAATCACGGTGATTCGCACACCGCTCGTGGCGTTCGCCGCCACCCAGGTGTTCAGCGCCGCAATTTCTTCCGGTGTCTTTGGTCCAGAAGGTCCGAGCGGAATCGGCTGCAGTTGCATCACACGAGACACCGCCCTCAATTGCTGATACGCGTCACTCTCATAGCTGTTGCGCAAGGCGCGCTCGGCTAGAAAGTCCACTGCCAGCAGCACGCTCAGCAGCAGTACCAGATACGTCAGTGCCAGTTTTCCGAAAAGTTTACGCTGCACGGGTTTCAAACAGATAACCTGCACCGCGGACGGTCTTCAGGTGCAGAGGATTTTCCGGGTCGGCTTCAATCTTCTCTCGCAAGCGTCGCACATACACGTCTACGCTGCGTGGTGTTACGAATCGGTCTGTACCCCACACTGCGTCCAGCAACTGATCTCTCGTAAAAACCCGATTCGGTCGCGACGCCAGATAATACAACAACCGGAATTCCAAAGTACTCAGCGGCACGGGTTTTCCCGAATGACTAACTCGGTATGACGCCGGATCAATCGCCAATCTCCCGATTTCCAGAATGCGCGGAGCGTCCGCCGGCGGCTCGGCGCGTCGCAGCAGCGCCTTCACTCGCGCGATCAATTCCCGCGGGCTGAACGGCTTGGTGACGTAGTCGTCCGCGCCCATCTCCAGTCCAACCACGCGGTCCGCTTCATCACCGCGCGCCGTCAACATCAATACTGGTAATCGGTTCAGCGATTCCTCTTTGCGAATTTCGCGGCAGATCTCCAGCCCGGACATCTTTGGCAGCATCAAGTCCAGCAGCAGCAAGTCCGGCGGGCTCTTCTTCAATGTAGCCAGACCGCTGCTCCCGTCGAATGCGGCAGCTACTTGAAATCCCTCATTGGCTAGGTTGTAACGCACGAGTTCGACGATGTCACGATCGTCTTCGATGATCAGGATGCGCTTCATATACAGCTCTCGAGCCGGTGATCGCATCGGTAGCAGTGTACCGTAGCGCGCAGGGTAGCGATAGGCATGGTCAGGTTGTGGCACCTCGTGATGGGCCATAATGCGTATCTTATTGTGGCAAGGGACTGGACCGGCGTGGTAAAGCAAATGTGACCACATTGTGAATGCCTTGTGAACGAATTCAGGCCTTCTGGCTCTCCAATTTCCTATAAAAATCCTTTAATAGTGCTTTTTCGGCCCATTACCTCACTAGATCTCACCTCAGAAACCGCTCATTATCCTCTCGCTTCGCCGTCACCTTTAACGTTCAACCAGATCGCCAACGTTCGCTGGTCATTTGCCGGTTTTTCCCCCATAGGCCGCAACTCCGTTTGTAGAGTCCCCACAAATCCGTCATGCGTGTAGTTCACTTTGAACCGCAGATGCCCCGTGGCATCTCCGGAACCCGCCGCGCCCTGCCGTACAGACACGACATTTCTCGGCCATGGTTCACTGAAAAAGTACGGATCAAGCTCTTCATCCGCTGCCATCAAGTACGGCCCGCAATAAATTGCCGCACGCTGCGGTTTCGCCGCTATCGTTCCCGCTGCAAACCGAGGCCCGTCACTCACCACAAACTTCGTACGATAGTTGAATTTCACTTCGACACGTTCACCCCTGGCAAACTTGCGGCCCACATAAGCATAAGGTCCCGGTTCATAGCTGACGGCCCGGCCGTTTCGTTCTACCTTCGTCGCGGCACTCCACTCCGGCATCCGAATTCTCAGACTTCCGGCGAAGGGCTCCACGAATTCGATGCTTATCCCTGACCCGCGCTTTCGCATTCGAAGCCCCGCACCGCGATGCCAGTCAATATCTTCGAACAGTTGCACAGTCGCTCCATCTTCATCCACGCGAATCGCGCTTTCCATCACATCTTTGTAAGCGCGATATCCGTGCAGCGTGCAACACCACCAGGCCCGGTCCACCGACGGCGTCGGCGTGAATCCTTCCGCAAACCACACCCGCGATCCGAAATCGCCCGTCGCAAACTGGTTGTGGGCGAATGCATTCAAGTAACACCGCTCCGCCTGCTCCAGATACGCAAGCTCCCCCGTCATTCGGTAAAGCTGCAACGCCAGTCGAATCACGTCCGCCAGTCCGCATCCCTCATTTCGCGGTAATTCTCCCGAAGCAGCCTTTGCTCCGGTGAGTAATGCAATGTTCTTGGCATCGCCCCATCCGAAATATTCCAGTACGCTGCCATCTACCACATAGTCGCTTGAACCGGCCAACTCATCCCATAACTGTTTCACATGCTCCAGCATTTTTGGATCGTTCGTGGCTTCCGCCAGCATCAATCCCCCACGTAGCGTCGTCACATACCCGTGCGCGTGTTGCACTCCGCGCGGCGGCAGCAGCGGCATGATCTCCGCCGCGGCGCTGTAGTAGCGACGATCTCCCGTCGCACGGCCCAGCATCGCTAATCCTTCCGTCAGCTGTGTGAAGCAAATGAATCCAAACGCCCCCTGCCCTTCGAGCCTCTTCTCGACTTCCGGCGCTTTCGTTGTCTCCCGGACCGCCAGCAAGAAATCCGCCAGCTTCCTTGCCGCAGCGAGAGCGGCAGGATCCTTCGTGGCCCCATATCTCGCCATCAGCCCCACCAGCATCCGTCCGTTGCCCCAGAGTAGCGCCATGTGCTCATTGCCGATCTGCTCCGCAGTGAATGCCAAGTCTGTCCGACCAAATCTTCCGTCGCCACGCTGGTTTGCTAGCACTTCCGACACAAGATGATCCATGCTCGTCTGCGATCGGCCTTGGGCGGGCCACACCGAAAGCGCTTCCACGTACCTGCCCGAAGTGTCCCCGGAAAAATTGAAAAATCTTCTCCGCTCATCCAGTCGCACATCCGCCAGCACCATCTCGTCGCTATACGCTGGCACGCCTTTCGCAGTCAGCCTCGTGCCGCTCAGAGCCATCCTCGAGGCCAGTTCCCCCGCCGGTGCTATCCCCTCGATGGGAGCAATTACTTCCTCCGCCAATTCCGTTCTCGCCGCCACTTTCCTTGCATCGCTCGCCAACGCCGCCGAAATTACCGCCGTCGCTTCCAGAAATTCCCGCCGTGACCATCCACTCATCCTGCCTCCTCGCGGTTCCCCAAGCCGCCGAAACATCACATTTAGGCTACACCTCTCGTTCAGCCATAGCGACCGCCAGACGGCACATCCAACACAGAAAAGATTATCGGCGTTTCCGTCCGTTCGAGAGTAGAATGGCCGCGGTCTCCCGATCGATCCTGCCCCCTGACTACCGTCCAACAGGCGGCGCACTGATTCTCACTCTGTGTGGAGGTGTCGAATGGCAACTGCAAATCCCACCGAAGGGTTGCGCAGTCCCTTGGGCGTCGCCAAGAAAATCACCGGCTGGTACTTGGCCGCCGCCGTGCTCTTCGTGATCTTGGGGATATTCGCGATTATCGAACCTGGCGTGGCCGGCCTCGGCGTCACCATTCTCGTAGGCTGGATTCTTCTTGTCGGTGCCATCTTCCATTTCGTCACCGCATTTAAAGGGGGCGGCGCCAAGCAGGTCATTTTTCAGATATTGATCGGCCTCGTGTACGCTATCGGGGGTATCTACTTCCTCACTCACACCATCATGGCCACCGGGACCCTCACGTTACTCCTCGCCGGAATCATCCTGGCCGAAGGCGTCATCGAAGTAATCTCTTATTTCCGTCTCCGCAACGAAGGTGCCTCTGGCTGGTTACTTCTCAACGGCATCATTACCCTCGCTCTCGGTGGGCTCATCTGGTTTCACTGGCCCTCCAGCAGCGTCTGGGCCATCGGCACTCTCGTCGGCGTGAACCTGCTGTTCACCGGAATTTCCCGGCTCATGTTTGGCTTGGCTGTGCGCAAACTGGTTACGCGCGTCGCCACCTAAGGCTCAGTTCGCCTCAGCATTGCTAAAATATTATCGGTCGTATCCGTCTCGCCAATCCGGCGAAAAACCCGCTCAATACTGTGCTTGTGCGCTTCGCTATCTCGGTCCGTCATCCCATCGGTGGCAAACACCACGTGATAACCCAAGTCGTAAGCGCTCCGAGCCGTCGATTCCACCCCGAGACTAGTTGAAATTCCCGCCAGAACAATTTGCGTCACTCTTCGTCCGCGCAGATATTCGTCCAACCCGCTCCCCAAGAAAGCGCCGAAGCGCTGTTTGGTCACCCGATGATCGCTCGCCTCGACTCCGAGCTCCGGAGCCAGTTCGGCCCAGTCCATCGGCAACCCGCCCGGGTCCGGCCGCGCCGCTTCCACCCGCCCGGGCGCCCTTCCATTCACATTGACCCACACCACCGGCAGCCCTCGCTCGCGAAACGCGTGCGCCAACTTGGCGGCCCGTGCCACAATCTCGCTCACCGGATGCGCAGTTGGCACAGGCATGCCCACAATTCCTTTTTGTAAATCAATCACCACCAGCGCGGCAACAGGATCCAATTTTGTCAGAGCCATCGGTTATCCTTTCGCTGCTATTTCATGGAATTTTTTGTTCTTCCGCCAGCACAGTCACTTCTCTTACCGGCAATAATCCCAATTCCTCGTAGGCCGGCCGCATCACCGCACGAATTTTCGGCCGCTGGAAAGTGAACCAGATCGACCCGGCAATGCAGAACGCCCCGGTCACCATCACCGTGTGCGGGGCTCCGATGCGGTGGGCCAGCAGTCCGGCGAACAAACTTCCGAACGGCGCGGCTCCGAAAAACGCCATGGTGTAGTAACTCATCACCCTTGCACGTTTATCGTCGGACACCAGCGACTGAATGATCGTGTTGCTCACCGCGGCTCCCTGAATCAGGCCGAATCCCACAATCACCATCAGCGCCAGAGAAATCCAGAGCGTGTGCGACAACCCGAAAAGAATCAGACCCCCTCCCAACAGCACCGCCGAAACCTGCAGCATGCGTGTCAACCCCGCGACGGACTTGCGCAACGCCAGCGAAATCGCCGACGCAAACGCGCCTACTCCCGACGCTGCGGTCAGCCAGCCCAGGGTGTGCGCGCCGCCGTGCAGCACCTCTCCCGCAAACACGGGCAACAGCACCGAGTACGGCCATCCCATCAGGCACAGCAGCGCCAGCAACAACAGAACCGTGCGGATTGGTGCGTAACTCTTCACATACTCCCAGCCCTCGCGCATCTGTTCGAACATTCCGGCCGCGGCTTGCCGCAGCTCCTCAGGCTTCACGCGCATCACCAGCAAGGAAGCGATCACTGCAAAATAGCTCACCCCGTCGATCAGAAAGCACCAGCCTTCACCGATCAACGCTATGATCATTCCCGCGAATGCCGGACCAATTAGCCGCGCCCCGTTTGCCATAGAAGAATTGATGGCGATTGCGTTGCTCAGATCCTTGCGGTCTTCCACCATCTGCACCAGAAACGACTGCCGCCCGGGCATGTCAAACGCGTTGATCACTCCCTGCAGCGCGGCCAGTGCAATGATCTCGCCAATATTGATGACGTGTCCCAGCGTCAGTGCCGCCAGCGCCAAGGATTGCATCGCGCCGCCCAGTTGCGTCCATATCAGCAGCTTCCGGCGGTTCATTCGTTCCACCCACACCCCGGCAAACGGGCCCAACACGAATGCCGCAATCTGCCCCGAAAAACCCACTACCCCCAGCAGCAGCGCCGATTGCGTCAATCGGTACACCAGCCAACTGGTCGCCAAGCGCGTCATCCACGTGCCTATCAGCGAGATGCTCTGTCCGAGGAAAAACAGCTTGAAGTTGCGATGCCGCAGTGCACGCCACGCGTGCGACAGAGACGTCGCTGGCGACGCGTCTACCTTCCCTCCAGAATTGTTGCCGGTTGTGTTCACCACGGCGTGTTCCTTACTTCCCGTCGCTTTCCGCGAGCCGGCGGATTATCTTTCCCGCCTTGAACAGCGTTTCGCGCTCGTCTTCATTAAGCTGTGCGACGGCGTGGGCTATCCAACTGCGCTTGGCGTCGACGACCTTCTTACGGTGAGCCACGCCCTTCTCGGTCAGCTGGATCAGAAACTGTCGCCCGTCGGTGGGATGCGCCTTGCGCGTAACCAGCCCCATCTCCTCCAGGGCGCCGATCGTCTCCCCCATGGATTGCGGTTTCATGCGCTCCGCGCGGGCCAACTCCGCGGTGCTGGCGGCACCGCCCTGTTCGAGGCGCTTCAGCACCGACGCCTCAGTCAACGAAAGTTCTTGGGAAGCCGCGGCGGCGCGGATCCGCCGGAGGAGCAGTCCCACGGCCTGACTGAAGTCCGCCTCGGACGCTTCCAGGCTACGTTTTGCCATCACGGCTTCAGTATACAGATATTCAGGTAACCTTGCAAGTTTACCTGTTGAATTTCCGCTCCTCGCCGCTAAACCACGGCGTCAAGGAAGGACTAAATTTCCCGCGATTGGATTTCGTACTTGAAATTATCCGGGTCGAGACAATCCAATCGCCCGCCGTCTGTTTCTGCCTGCGGATACATCAGAAACCCGATCGGGCCGCCTTTCGAACCAGGCAGCGCCACGTCGTGCGCGAAGTTGTAAGCCATCCAATTCATTTCCCACGACCCGAACAACCGGCCTCGCGCCGCCTTCACCATGCTGTCGTCCAGCGGGCGGTTTCCGGGAGGTTCTTCGAGCACAACTTTTCGAACGTCCGCGGGGTCCACCGGCACCCAGCCAGAGTTCTGCAAGTACACTTCGGCCCGGCAGTGCTGCGCCTTCGTGATGGTCGCCGTGGATGCGCCCAGGCTCTTGTAACCCAACTCAGATT
>Ga0335076_10003701_pt1 | contig 15392 bp, 9 predicted proteins | sample Lox_Sample_25_FD_206717 | JGI IMG/M metagenome (GOLD analysis project Ga0335076, IMG submission 206717) | Soil microbial communities from Loxahatchee National Wildlife Refuge, Florida, United States - Lox_Sample_2.5 | ecosystem: Environmental > Terrestrial > Soil > Wetlands | place: USA: Florida...
ACCCGGAGCTGCCCGGGCTCGCGCCGGCGCAGCTCCGAGCGGCCGTCGACGTTCGTCTTCCGGAGCGCGTGTTCGCGGCTGCGATGCGCGCGCTCGTCGAGTCCGGCGTGCTGTCGTCGGACGGCGGCTCGCTCCGGTTACCCGAGCACCGCCTCGCGCTCGACGAGCGCGACCGGCGCGCCTGGCTGCGCATCGCGCCGCTGCTCTCGGGCGGCGCGCGCTTTCGGCCGCCGCGCGCGACCGAGATCGCCGCGGAGCTGCGGCTGCCGGCGGCCGAAGTTCGCCGCGTGCTCAAGGCGCTCGCGCGGCAGCGCGTCGTGATCGAGGTGGCGCTCGACCGGTTCTTCGAGCGCGCGACGGTCGACGAGCTCGAGGGCATCGTCGTCTCCGTCGCTCGCGCGCAGGACAACGGGCGGTTCGCGGTCTGGCAGTTTCGCGACCGGCTGGACAACGGCAGGAAAATCGCTATCGAGATCCTCGAGTACTTCGACGGGCGCGGCTTGACGCTGCGCGACGGCGACTTGCGCCGCTTGAATCCACGCCGGCTTGACTTGCCCGGCACCGGAACAGAGAGTTGAGCCGCCCGGCTTACGCTGAAGGAGGAGAATCGTTCCCGGTGGAACGTCCGGACTTCAAATCCGGGAGGGGCTGTCAGCCAGTCCTTGGTGGGTTCGACACCCACTCTCTTCCGCCGGTCGGTCCTTTTCGGACGCGCGCCCGATGCCTTCCGCTAGACTGGGCCGCCGCCAACAAGAAGAGAGAAATATGAGAGCTCTTGCCGTCGCCATCGCGTCGCTAGCGCTCGTCTCGCTGACCGCAGAAGCCCAGCCGAGGTCCGCGAAAGCCGCGGCCGTGATCGAAGACCTCGTCGCCGCGAACCGGATCTTGGCGGCGCAGGGAATCCTGCCGGGTTACGGTCACGTGAGCGCGCGCAATCCCGACAACCCGAATCACTACTTCCTGTCGCGGTCGCTCGCGCCCGAGCTCGTGACGGCGGATGACATCGTCGAGTTCGATCTCGACAGCAACGCGGTCGACGGCAAGAAGACCGCGCTCTATCTCGAGCGCTTCATCCACGGAGAGATCTACAAGGCTCGTCCCGACGTGCAGGCGATCGTTCACGACCACTCGCCGGGCGTGATCGCGTTCGGCGCGGGCTCGACGCCGTTGCGTCCCGTGACGCACGACTCGTCGTTCCTGCTCGGCGGCGTGCCGATCTGGGATTACCGCGATTTCGGCATCAAGAACGGTGCGCTCGTCGACACGCCGGAGCGGGGCCGAGCGCTCGCGAAGGCGCTGGGCGCGAGGCCGGTCGTGCTGATGCGCAACCACGGCGTCGCGCTCGTCGCGCGCTCGTTGCCGGCCGTCGTCGAGAACAGCGTGGCGCTCGAGAAGAACGCGCAGATCCTGAACACCTTGCTCGCGCGCGGCGACAAGATCACCTATCTCGAGCTCGACGAGTCGTCGCAGGATCAGGGCGGTGGGCAGCCCGGCGGCGGGCGCGCGTGGGAGCTCTGGAAGAAGCAGGTCTCCACCCGGAGCCACTGAACCTATTTGTCGGGCAGCAGCCGCTGCAATTCGCGATCCCAATGGAGCGAGACGACCAGCGACACCGACTCGCTTTGCTCGGCCGCTTCGATCATGAGAAATCGTCCATCGGGCGCAACGTCGACGAAGCGAAGGCCGGGATCGAAGTCGTCGTGCTTGAATCCCCCTTCGAACAGTACCTGCGCAGGTGCCGTACGGAAGTCCGGCGTCTCGGCGAGCACGCGAGCCGAAAGGATCTGCGGTCCGTTTTCGAAGAAGATCTCCTTGCCGTCTTGCGACCACAGCGGCTTGCGTCCGCCATTCGAGGAAATGCGCACCGGAGCGCCGGGCCCCGGAAAGGGGCGTACCCATGCCTCGAGAGAGCCCGTCTGATTGGTGGCGTAGGCCACCCATCGGCCGTTCGGGGACAACCGAGCGTTCCAGTCGGCAAATGGGGTCGTAAGCCACGGGCTGCCTTTGCCTTCGCGGAGACGCAGCACGCCGATCTTCGGCGGCCCGCGAGACGGGGACGGCGGCTGCTGATAGAGCAGAAGCTCTCCGTCCGCTGACCAGTCCAGAGGCACGCCGTTTTCCTGATCGGACGGCATAGGGTCCGGGTCCGTCGACGCGCCGTCGGAGGCGACCGAGAACAGCCCTTTGAGCTGGCTCGTGCGCCACCAGAACGCAATGCGCTTCTGATCCGGAGACCAGATCGGGAAGGCGCCGTGATCTTGGAACGTCACTTTCAACGGTTGGGTGGCGCCTGCAAGGTCGTAGACCCAGACTTGACCGTTCGCGGGCGGTCCGATCGTGAGCGCGAGCCGCCGGCCGTCGGGAGAGATCCGGGGACTGCGCGGAAACTCGAGCGATTGTGCGATCACGTCCGTGTGCGCGCCTCGCCGATCAGCCCACACGACTCGACTGAGCTTCGGCGCATCGTGTCCCACGACGTGGAGCGCGGTGCCGTTTGCGGCCACGTCGAGATTCGCGATGCGATCTGCCGCCTTGTTGAAGACGCCTTGCGCGACGATGACAGGATCCCCTTTCGTTTGCAGCGTCGCGGCATCGAAGCGGACCGCGAGCAGTTGGTCTTCGCGCCCGAACGCAAGATATCCGGGCGGCAAATAGCGCGCGTCGAACCCATTTTCGACGAGAGTCGACTCGCTCTCTTTGCCCAAGCGTCGCGCGACGATGCGCGAGCTGCCGTCCGTCATCACGACCGTGTAGAGCACCGCCCGCCCGTCGGGTAGTACTCGCGGCGCGGCGAATGCGTACTCCTGCTTCGACGGATCGGGCAGGGCGAGCTGGTCGGGCTGCCCGCCTGACGCCGACACACGGAACAAGCCGAAAGAGAAGTCCGCGTAGACGATCAGGCCTTGTGGTCCCCAGCTCGCGCCTTCGAAGTAGGGATCGATCGGGCAGATCGTCGTGGTGGGTCCGCCGGCAACTGGCACACGCTTCAGTGCCTCGAACGTATGGAACGCGATCTCCTTGCCGTCCGGTGAGAAGACGGGGTCGGTGCCGCCTTCCGTGCCCGCGAGCCAGCGGCCCTGAACCTCGTCGAGACGCTGCACGACGAGCCCGAGGTTGCCTCCGCCGCGATCGCCCGTATAAGCGATCATCGAACCGTCGGGCGCGATCGCAACGTTTCTCCCGTCCTGATTGGCAACGAATAGCGCATTCCGCGGCGAGGCGAGCGCGAAGCGCATGAGCGGCTCGTGACCGGCGGGTGCGCGTGAGGCATCGAGCACCGCGACCGCGCCACCTGCGACGATTGCAGCCGCGATGACGGCGAGCCAAGCGTTCCGCTTCGACGATTTCGACGGGGGCGGCAGCGACTGGGACGGTTGCGTCGTCGTGTCGTCGAGCAGCAGATTGGCGTCGCCGATGTCGCGCAGACGCCGGCTGAGATCCTTCTCCAGACAGTGCCGAAGCAGGCTGCTCAATGCGCCAGCCGCCGGCGGCAGCGCGCTCAAGTCCGGAGCGCTCTGCAGAACGTTGACGATCACGTCGGAGGCCGTCTCGCCGTCGAACGCCAGGCGGCCCGTGAGCAGCTCGAAGAGCACGCACCCGAACGACCAGATGTCGGTGCGCTTGTCGAGCGGCTGGGCGCGTGCCTGCTCGGGACTCATGTATGGCGCGGTGCCGAGGATGACGCCGCTCTGAGTCACGGCGTGCCGCACGACGGTCGCTCCTCCGGGCCCCGCGGGTAACAGGCCGTCCAGCGTCTTGGCGAGGCCGAAGTCGAGCACTTTCACCGTGCCGTCCGGACGCAGCTTGATGTTCGCGGGCTTGAGATCTCGGTGAATGATCCCTCGCTCGTGGGCCGCAGCGAGCGCCGCGGCGATCTGCTTCGCAATGCGCACGGCTTCGTCGATCGGGACGGCGCCCAGCGCAATTCGGTCGGCAAGCGTCGGCCCTTCGGCGAGCTCCATCACGAGCGCCTTGACGCCGTCGGCGTCTTCGAGCCCGTGAATGGCCGCGATGTTCGGGTGGTTCAGTTGCGCGAGCACCTCGGCTTCGCGCTGCAACCGCGCCAGCCGATCGACGTCGGACCAGAGCGACTCCGGCAGTACCTTGATTGCGACGTCGCGCCTGAGCTTCGAGTCGGTCGCCCGATAGACCTCGCCCATCCCGCCGCTGCCGATCTGCGCGACGATCTCGTAGTGGCTAAGTCGTTGTCCGGGTCGGATGGACACGCGGAATACCGTCGCTACTCGATGGGGCGGGTCGGGGGCCAGAACCGATGGGCGCTGACGGTTCCAAGGCGTCGATACGATAAGCGATGCAGCATTCCCTCTCAATCACGGGTACTCCCCCGCGTGCAACCGCCGCCGCCTCTCGTAGAATGGCGAGCCCGCTGTGCGCCGAAGGGAGGACACATGGCGATCAAGCGAACGAACTGGGAGCGCGGCAGGATCGTGACCCTCGAGCACACCTCGCGCGTGCTCGCCGACAACCCGCTCGGCGATCCGCACGTGCGGCTACTCGACGTCTGGTTGCCGCCGCAGTACGACCAGGCGAAGGGCCGCGGCCGCGGCGCGCGCTTCCCGGTCGTCTACGACCTCGTGGGCTTCACGGGCACCGGCCGCATGCACACCGCGCCGCGGAGCTTCGAGGAGAACGTGCCGGAACGCGCCGCGCGTCTCGTGCACGAGCGCAAGATGGGGCCGATGATCGTCGCGTTCCCGGATTGCTTCACCGCGCTCGGCGGCAATCAGTACGTGAACTCGACCGCGATCGGCCGCTACGCGGATTACCTGACTCGCGAGCTCGTGCCGTTCGTCGACAAGGAGCTCCGCACGCTCGCGTCACGCGAGCATCGCGGCTGTTTCGGAAAGTCGTCGGGCGGCTACGGCGCGATCGTGCACGGCATGAAGTACTCGCGTACCTGGGGCGCGGTCGCTTGCCATTCGGGCGACTCGTATTTCGATTGGGTGTACGGCGCGGACTGGCCGAACACGCTCGACGAGCTCGCGAAGTTCCGGCTGCCGAAGCGCAAGGCCGGCCGGCTCGACGTGGTCAAGGCCGCGAAGAAAGCCGGCTACGACGGCCGCGACGATGGCCGCATCGGCCGATTCCTGAGCCACGTCTGGAGCAAGACGAAGCTCGGCGACGGCGAGGTCCACGCGCTGATGAATCTCGCGATGGCGGCGACTTACGATCCCGACCCGAAGGCCCCGAACGGCTTTCGCGTGCCGTTCAATCTCGAGACCGGCGAGCTGCTGCCCGAGCGTTGGAGCCGCTGGCTCAAGCACGATCCGATCCATCTCGTCGCGAGTCATGCGAAGGAGCTGCGCACGCTGCGCGGAATCTTCATCGACTGCGGCTGGCGCGACCAATATCGAATCCACTACGGCAGCCGGCTCCTGTCGAAAGCCCTCGCGGAGCACCGCGTCGCGCACATCTACGAAGAGTTCGACGACAATCACTCCGGCATCGACTACCGGATGGAGCGCAGCCTGCCGTTCCTCTATCGCGCGCTGCGCTGAGCGCCGTGGGGCTATCGCTCGAACGCTTCTGCCACCGGCACGATCGTCACGTGCTCCACCGCGATCCCGAGCGGGAATGACGCGATCTCGCGATCCTCGGCCGTGATCTCGGCCGGCTTCGGGGTGTCGTACGAGATCGGCGTCGGCTCGCCGCCCGTGAGCGCGGCGGCCAAGCCCGGCGCGTCGCCGGTCACGATCGCGATTTTGAGGTTCGCGGTCTGCAGGTGACGTTTGATCGCGCCGTTCACGTCGTCGAGCGTGAGCTCGTCCATCATCTTGCGGAAGCGAGCGAGGTGGCCCTCGCCGTCGATGCCGTAGAAACGGTCGTCGACCGCGTAGCCGAGCCGCGCCGAGGTCGTCTCGGCGAAATGCAGCGAGTACTTCTTCAGGAATCCGCGCGTGAGCTCGAACTGCTGCTGCGTGAGCCCGTGGTCGACGAGCGACTGTAGCTCGCGCAGTGCGGCGCGCAACGCGAACACGGCCTTGTCGTTCGGCAGCGTGCGGATCCAGATCTCGAAGAGCTGCTGCCGCCGCGGCACGTTCACGGGCGGCATCGAGCGGTGGCCGCCCTCCGGGAACGCCTCGATGTACGAGTAGTCGCCGTAGTTGAGCCCGCGACGCTCGCGAATCACCTGGAACAGGTGGCTCGCCTGATTGCGGTGCTCGCCGAGCCAAGAGTTCGCGATCCAGAGCGCATAGAAGTCGCGCTCGCCGCGACGCACGTCGATCGGGAAGCCGAAGCTGATCGAGGCGTCCGCGCTCGGCTTCGCGATCAGGAGCGCCGAGCGGCCCGTTACGGCCTCCCCCTCGATCGCGGGCGGCGCGCTCGCCGCGCCCGGGGGCAGGTCGCGGACGGCATCTTTGAAGCGCGCGACCGTTGCGTCGTCGTAGCCGCCGCCGATCGCGACCAGCGCGTTCGCGGCGGTGAAGCGGCTGCGATAGAACTCGCGCACGTCGTCGAGCGTGATCGAGCGCAGGCCCTCGACGGTTCCGTCGCTCGGATGCGCGTAGCGCGTGCCGCGGAACACGAAGTCCTCGAAAGCGGCCTTGCCGAGCTCTTCGTCGGAAGAGTAGCGCAGCGTGTTCTCGAGAACGTTGATCGCGTCGTTTTTTACGCGCTCGAAGTCGGCGGCCTTGAACGCGGGCCGCAGGAACGCGTCGCTGAACAGCTCGAAGAACGGCGCAACGTTGTCGCGATGCGTGCGCCCTGTGAGCGTCGTGCGCTCGCGGTCGACGCGCGCGCTGTAGCTCGAGGCGAGCGGGTACAGCGCTTCGAGGATCTGGTCGAGCGAGCGCTTTTGCGTCGCCGCGTCGGCGAGCATCTCGCCCGTGAGGAACGCGAGCCCCTCCTTGCCGGGCGGGTCGTCCTGTGAGCCGACCGCGAACGAGAGCGAGAACGAGACCGTCGGGTCGGCCGGGACACTCATCAGCACCACTTTCAGATCCTCCGTTGGCGCGGGCGTAGGCGCCCCGACGCGTTTGCCGCAACCCGCGAGCGCCGCGGCCGCGACCAGACCGGCGATGACCGCCGCGCGACTCACTGCCGCGAGCGCAGCACACCGACCGTGCGGCGCGCCGCGACGAGATACGTCTGCGCGGCGCGCTGCACGTCCTCGGGCGTCAAGGCCGCATAGGTCGCGTAGAGCGTCCGCACGCCGTCGAGATCGCCGGTCAGGGCGATGTATTGCGCGAGCCGCGCGGCGACGGACTCCGGCGTCTGCAGGCCCATCAAGAAGCCGTACTTGAGCCGCTGCTTGAGTGCCGCGAGCCGCGCCGGATCGGGCGCGGAGGCGAGCGCAGCCGCGACCGTCTCGTCGATCACCCCGAGCACATAGTCCACCTTCGCGGGGTTCTTCACGCGCGCGTTGATCGTGAGCAAGTACGGGTCGCGGCGATCGTGTGCGTAGGCGCCAATGTCCTCGACGACCTGCTCCTCGAGCACGAGCCGCCGATACGTCTCGCTCGTCTCGCCGAACGACAGGTCGGTGAGCAGATCGGCGGCGACGCGCGTGCGGTCGGCCGGGGCGAACGCGGGCAGCTTGTATGCGACCTCGATGACGGGCAGCGTCTGGCCGTCGAACTGCACGTCGACGCGCCGCTCCGCGCGCTGCTCGGGCTCGACGGGAACCTGCGGTGCGACGTAGCCGCGCTTCCAACCGCCGTAGTACCTCTCGATCAGCGGCAACACGCGCTCGGGCGTCACGTCGCCCGAGACGAACAGCACGGTGTTCTCGGGCCGGTAGTAGCGCGCGAAGAAGCTGCGCGAGTAGTCGTACATCTTCGGCATCGCCGCGATGTCGCGCTCGAAGCCCATCGTCGTGTGGCCGTAGGTATGCTTCTCGAACGCGGTCGCCATCAGCGACTCTTCGAGCGCGAACTCGGGATCGGTGCGCGTCTTGCGATACTCGCCGTACACCGCGCCCGCCTCGGTCTGGAACGCCGCCTCCGAGTACGACAGGTTCTGGAAGCGGTCGCTCTCGATCTCCAGCACCGTCTCGAGATCTTCCTTCGACAGCGACAGGTGAAACGCGGTGTGATCGTCGGTCGTGTAGGCGTTCGTGTCCGCGCCGATGCGCGTCGTGACCTCGAGATAGCGCTGCGGCGGGTAGCGCTCGGTGCCGCGGAACATCATGTGCTCGAAGAAGTGCGCGAAGCCCGAGCGGCCCGGCTCGTACTCGTCGCGCGAGCCCGTGCGCACGATCGACCAGAACGCGATGAGCCCGTCGCTCGGCATCGGCATCACGATCACTTCGAGTCCGTTCGGGAGCGTGTTCGTGGTCGTCGAAAAGGGGATGATGTCGTTCACGGCGTTGGCCTCTTGCGCGCTCGAGCTGAAAGTTGCGCAGACGAGCAGGAGCGTCCACAGGCGGCGGAATGCCGCGGCGTGAAGCGCGATCCGGGACGATGGGCTCGGCATGCAGTGGGTCGTTTGCGGATGTCGTCTCTTTTTACAGCGCGCGCGGAACGACGGTCAACCCAAGTGCATTCGCGGGTATGGGCGGATAGGCTTCCCTGCGCTCGTCGCATCGGGTTCGCTGGCGCGCGCTCGAGCACAAGCGCGACGCGCTGGGGCGCGCTGTCGAGCCGCGATCAGCGCGCGACGCCGGCCTTACCGCTCGCCACGTCGAACGCTGCCAGCACGTGCACGCCCGAGTCCTTGCGCGCGACGTCGTCGACCGCGACTAGATCGGTGTGCAGCCGTTCCGCGTTCGCGTCGATCGCGAGATAGCCGCGAAAGTCGCTGCGCGCGAGCCGCACGTTCGGGTTCTGCGGCATCCAGCGATCGAAGTCGCGCTGCGGCCGAGCGGGCGAGCTGATCGACGTCGCGACGAGCTCGGCCGCGACGATCGGCGAAGCCGGGTCGTCCGCGCGACGGTTCAAGTCGTTCACCAGGAACGCGTGGATGTCGCCCGAGAGCACGATCGGGTTCGCGATGCGCCGCTCGGCGAGGAAGTCGATCAGCCGCGCGCGCGCGGCCGGGTAGCCGTTCCAGCCGTCGGCCCAGTAGCGCACATCGTGCTCGTCGCTCTGATTGAAATGCGCCATCAGCGTCTGTTGGCCGAGCACGTTCCAGCGTGCTCGGCTCGCGCCGAGCGTGCCCTCGAGCCACTTCTCCTGCGTCGATCCGAGCATCGTGCGCTGCGGCTCGTAGAGCTCATCGCACGGCTTCACGAGCGACGAGCTGCCGCACGCTTGATAAGACCGGTATTGACGGCCGTCGAGCATGTAGAGGTTCACGAGGTCGCCGAAGTTGCGCTGCGTATACATGAATTGCCAGGGCCCGCGGGGCAGCATCCGGCGCGGCAGCGGCTGATGCTCGTAGTAGGCTTGATACGCCGCCGCGCGGCGCGGCAGGAAGATCTCGGGCGGCTCGCCGTCGATCGGATGGTCGGCAGCGTAGTCGTTCGATACCTCGTGGTCGTCGGAGCAGAACATCCACGGGCACGTCGCGTGCGCGGCTTGCAGGTCCGCGTCGAGCTTGTAGAGCGAATACCGGTGGCGGTAGTCGTCGAGCGTGAAGCACTCGGGCGCGTCGTGCGAGCGCACGTGCGCGATGCCGCGCTGCTCGTAGATGTAATCGCCGACGTGCACGACGAGGTCGAGCTCGCTCTTGGCGATCGCTCGATAGGCCGCGTAATAGCCGTGCTCGTAGTGCTGACAATTCGCGACCGCGAGCCGAAAGCGCGCGAGCGGCGCACCGGCCGCGGGCGCCGTGCGCGTGCGGCCCGTCGCGCTGCGCGCGCCGCCGCTCGTGAACCGGTACCAGTAGTCGCGTGCGGGCTCGAGGCCGGCAGCCTCGACGTGGATCGAGTGCGCCCAGTCCGGCGTAGCATACGTCGTGCCGCGATGCGCGATCTTCGCGAAGCGCTCGTCGGAGGCGACTTCCCAGTCGACCGCGACCGGCGCGCTCGGCATACCGCCGCCGGGCACAAGCGGCTCGGGCGCGAGGCGCGTCCAGAGCACGATCGCGTTCGGTTCGGGATAGCCCGACGCGACGCCGAGCGTGAACGGGTTCGTCGCGAAGCGCAGATCGGCGGCGCGCGAGCCGAGCGGCCGCAGCAATGCGGCGCCCGCGAGACCTAGCGTGGATTTGACGAACGCGCGGCGCGAGCGTTGCACGGTCACGTGAAGCTCCCGGAGAGCGTAGATGGACCCGCCCTGATTTTAGTCCGCGCCGCATTGCCGCTCGATGACGTCACTGCACGATTTCGAGCCCGCGACCCTTCTCCCGGTCCGACTACCGATGCGCAACGCGCTAGCGCACTCCGAACGCGAGCAGCGCGTTGCCGCCGCTCGCGCCGCTGCTCACCGCGTAGCCCGAGCCGACGAACAGCATCCCGTCGACGACCACCGCCCCCGACGACGCGATCGCCCCGCCGTGGGTTGGCACCTTGTTGACCGCAGCGAACGTCTTCGACGTGTCGAAGCTCCAGATCTCCTTGCCGTCGGCCGCGGACACGGCGTACAGCATGCCGTTCGTCGAGCCCGTGAACACGACGCCCGGGATCGTCGTCGGCGCTGCGCCGAGCGCGCTCGTGCCGTTGCCCGACGGCGCGTTCGGCGCGAACTTCCAGACGGTCGCGCCGGTCGCGGGATCGATTGCCGCGAGGCCGCCGGAGCCCATTCCGTAGTAGACGTGGCTCGAATCCGCCGCGCCGCCCCAAACGATCGACGCGCCGCCGAAGCGCGGGTTCGCGCCCGGCGTTGCGCCCGAAGGATTCACGCGGTAGAGCAGCGCGCCGGCACGATCGGGATCGAGCGCGAACACGTCCGCGGCTTTGGTGCCGCCGAGCAGCACGCGCTTGCCGTTGCCCGCCGTCGTGAGGATCGGCGAGTTGCCGATGTCCGCGTCGGGGCCGAGCTGCTCGGGGCACGCCTCGCTCTTGCTCGGTCCGTTGCAGCCGCCCATGAAGACATCGTTCTCGGTGGCCTGGTACGACCAGAGCATCTTGCCGGTATCGAGGTCGACCGCCATGAAGCCGTCCGTCGTCTTCGGGGCCGGCGCCGTGGTCGCGTCGCCCGTGCCGAAGTAGACGGCGTTCTTCGCGGGATCGATCGTCGGCGAGTTCCAGACCGCGCCTCCGGCCGGCTTGTAGAGCTTGACGCCGTTCGACATCGTCTTGTAAGGCTTCGGCTCCTCGGCAATCACGTACGCTTTCCAGATCTGCTTGCCCGTGCTCGCGTCGAGCGCGACGACGCTGCCGCGCGACGTGCAGCACGGGTAGCCCGGGTTGCCGCTGCTGAACTCCTCCGACGACGACACCGGCACGAATAGCTTGCCGCGATAGAGCTTGGCGCCCGCGGTGATGCGCGCCACGAAGTGCTCGTCGGCGCGCGTCTGCCAGAGCAGCGCGCCGGTCTGCGCGTCGAGCGCGTAGACCATTGCGCGCGCGTCGCCGAAGTAGACGGCGTAGCGCGAGGGTGCGTGGCCCGAGATCGCGCCCACGACGCCCGAGTTGCGGATCGTCGAGCCCGCCTCGAACGACCAATAGACGCAGCCCGTCTTCGCGTCTAGCGAGTAGAAAAAGCCGTTGTCGCTGCCGACGAATACGCGGCCCGATACGATCGTCGGCTGCGCGTTCGCGGACACTCCCGCGGGAAAGCCGAACGCCCACTTGAGCTTGAGCTTGGGCACGTCGGCGGCCGTCAGGCCGGCGGCGCGCGCACTCTGCGCGCGGCGGTTCGTCTCGTCGACTCCCCAGCCGTTCCAGGCCGGCGCGCTCGCGGGATCGTTGAGCGGCGGATTGCTTGCGCAGCGATTCGGCATGTCCTTCGCGGCGCCCGCGTTCGCACTGCCCAGCGGACGGCCGCTCATGAACTCCGCGACTCCACGCTTCTGCACGTCGCTGAGCGCGGCGCCTTGAGCCGCCATCAAGCCGCCGGTCGAGAGCGCGGCGTAGATTCGCTCGGGCGGCATCATTCTGATCGCGTCGGGAGACGGCGCGCGCTCCACCGCGGGATTGCCGTGACAGCTCGAGCACTGCGTCTCGAACGTCGCGATGCCGAACTCGGTGCCGGGCTGCGGGCCGCCGAAGATCGCGGCGGGGTCGGGCGGTGCGGCGTCACCCGCGGGCCTCGCCGCAGCCGCAGCGGCGGTCGGCGCGGCGGGCTGGGCCGGCGCTGCGCTGGCCGGTCGGGCGCTCGTCGCCGCGGGCGCCACGGCCGCGGGACCGCTACCGGCGCAAGCGGAGAGTACGAGCGTCGCGACGCCGAGCGTGGCGTGGAAGCAGTGCGGTGTGCGCATTCGAGTCACCGTGGCCAAAAAGGGTGCGCCACTCTAGCGGCATCGAACGTCGCGCAGCCAGTAGCGCGAACTACTGGGTTTGAAGCTTGCGGCGCGGGGGGTTGGACCTCGCGGGGGGTTGGACCTCGCGGCGCGGGTTTAGGCTCGGCGCGCGGGCTTAGAGCTCGCGCAGCGCGCGCAGCAACGCCTCGACGTCGCCCTCGTCGTTGTAGATCTGCGCCGAGGCGCGCAGCGTGCCGTCGAGGTGCACGCGCTCGTGCAGCACGTGCGCGCAGTGGTGGCCGCCCGAGACGAAGATCCCGTGCGCGTCGGCGAGGAAGCGCGCGACGTCCTGTTGGCGCATCGCGCGCAGCGGCAGCGACACGGTCGCGAGCGCAATCCGTTCCTTCGCCGAGCGGCCGAGCACCGTGGCGCCGTCGATCTCGGCCAGGCCGCGGACCAGCTGGTCGCCGAGCGCTCGCGAGTGGGCCGCGATCTTGTCGAGGCCGATCGCGAGCACGTAGTCCACGGCGGCGCCGAGCCCGATCACGCCTTCGATGTTCGGGGTGCCGGCCTCGTAGCGAAACGGCGCCTCGCGCGGCTCGAAGGACTCCTCGGCGTGCCGCGACACCATCCCGCCGCCGAGGTTGCCCAAGCCGAGATCGCGGTAGCGGTCGCGGCGCACGTACAGCACGCCGACGCCGTTCGGCCCGAACATCTTGTGGCTCGAGAACGCCATGAAGTCGACGTCGAGCGCGCGCACGTCGATCTTCAGGTGCGCGACCGACTGCGACGCGTCGATCATCACCGGCACGCCGGCCGCGTGCGCGGTCGCGATCCACTCCTCGACCGGGGCGACGATGCCCGTCACGTTCGAGACGTGCGCGACGGTCACGAGCCGCGTGCGTCTGCCGATCCGCTCGGCGAGCTGCGACCAGATCGGCACAGCTTCCGCGTCGATGTCGACGAGCACGGCCTTGGACGCGGCGCGCCACGGCATGTAGTTCGAGTGATGCTCGGACGCCGGCAGCACGACCTCGTCGTCCGCGGTGAGCCCGAGAGCGCGCGCGACGAGGTTGAACGAGTCCGTCGCGTTGTGCGTGAACACGATCTCGGCCGGCTGCGCGCCGATCAGCGCGGCGACGCGGTGCCGCGCGCGCTCGAACTCCTCGGTCGCCGCTTCCGCGATCGGATGCACGCCGCGGTGCACGTTCGCGCCGAGCGCGTCGTAGTAGCGGTTGACGGCGGCGATGACGGAGCGGGGTTTCGGAGTCGTGGACGCGCTGTCGAGGTAGATGAAGGGCGAGCCGTCGTAGCCGTTCTCGAGCAGAGGGAAGCCCTCGCTCCGCATCAGCGCTTCACCAGCCGGTACTTGCCGGACGCCTCGGGCGCGATCGCGCTCACGTGCTCGCCGCGGATCTGGCGGCCGAGCAGCGCGCCGACCGCGAGCGCGCCCGCCGCGGCGCTCTCGCGCGATGCGGGATCGACGACGTGCAGCACGTCGCCTTGCAGCTGCCATTGCTCGAGCGTCGCCTCGGGTCCGAGCATCCCGTGGATCGCGTCGTCGAGCATCAGCGGCGTGATCGTCTCGCCGTTCACGTCGCTGCAGTCGGCAAGCCGGCCCTCGACGCGCTCGAGCAGCGGGCCGTCGCTCTTCAGTCCGCACGCGCACTGGCGCGACGCCGCGACGCGCACGACGTCGCCGATGTCGTAGCGCAAGAGTGGCATCCAGCGCCGGCCGAGCGTCGTGACGAGCACGCGCGCAAGCGGCGCCCGGCCCGGCATCGGCTCGAGATCGATGTGGCTGTGCCGCTCGTTCGGATGCAAGCGCCCGTGCTCGCACTCCATGAACAGCACGCCGGCCTCGGTCGCCCCGTAGAGCTGGTAGAGCGGCGCGTCCAGCGCGAGCCCGATGTCGCGGCGCATCGCGCGCGTCGTGGTTTCGTAGGTGAGCGTGACGAACTCCGGCGCCGCGAGCTTCTGCCCGCGCTTCAGCGCCGCGCGCGCGATCAGCGCGAGGTACGCGGGGTCCGCCTCGACGCCGCGCGGGCCGAACTCTGCCCACTCGCGGAGCATCCGGTCGTAGTCGGCGTCGGTCCAGTGCGTGGGGTCGTCGCTCTCGTTGAAGAACAGCATGCCGTCGATGCTGCGCTCGGCCATCGTCTGGCTGCCGAAGTGGCAGGCGCCGGCACCGCACGCGGGCGTCGTGAGCACCGCCTCGCGGAAACCGGAGCGCGCCATCGCGCGCGCGATCCGCGCATTGAGCCGCATCGCCTCGCGCTCCTGGGGATCCCACCACGACCACTCCCAGATCACCTGCAGGCGGTCCGCGGTCGTGCCCGAGGTCGCGAGCAGCGTCACTTGCTCGTCCTGCATCGCGGCGTGCAGGTCTTGGTTCTGACGCAGCAGGGCCTTCGGGAAGCCTTTCCGCAGATCGCGCTTGCCGACGGCCGGAATCTGTGAGAGCCACTGATCGACGGTCGCGGGATCGGCCGGCGGCTCGGGCCGGTCGCGGTAGAGTGGCACCTCGGCGACCATCTGCCGCGTCTCGTCGCTCACTCGCCGCCAATGGGCCGCGGAGTAGCTCACTCTTTTGCCTCCAGCTTTTTCGCGACTTTTGCCTTCTTGTTCGGCAGTGCGGAGAACACCGTGACGGCGTCGCCGCGCGCCACGAGCGAGCCGTCGGCATGGATCACGAGCGCGGCGCCGCTCGGCACGCCATAGGCGCAAGCCTTCTTGCCGAGCTCGCGCGCGCGCACCGCGGCGAAGGACTGGGTCTCGCCCCAGCCGTCGCCCTCACCGTGGGTGTCGAGCGAGCACGGTGCGATGCCTAGACACTCGTACGTCTCGGCCTCGTCGTCGCCCGCGCCCTCGCGCGGCCAGCGGATCCAACGCTCGCCGAGCATGATCGCGCCGGCGGACATGCCGACAAACACGACACCGTGTTGCGCCGCGCCGTGCAATTCGTTCACGAGGTCCGCTTCGCGCAGCGCCTGGATGCCGGCCTCGACGTCGCCGCCGCCGACGAACACGAGGTCGGCGTCGTCAAGCGCGGCCCGCGCGCTGCTTGCGTCTTTTTTTCGCTTGGAGAGCTTCGGCCAGACGATCTTGTGGACGCCCGCGCCCTTGAGAAGCGCCGAGAGCGCCGA
>Ga0335076_10003702_pt1 | contig 15391 bp, 14 predicted proteins | sample Lox_Sample_25_FD_206717 | JGI IMG/M metagenome (GOLD analysis project Ga0335076, IMG submission 206717) | Soil microbial communities from Loxahatchee National Wildlife Refuge, Florida, United States - Lox_Sample_2.5 | ecosystem: Environmental > Terrestrial > Soil > Wetlands | place: USA...
CGCCGAGGTGACCGAGGGACCGGTGGGGCTCGTGCTCTCGGGGGAGGCAGGGATCGGCAAGACGAGCTTGTGGCGGGCGGGCGTCGAGGAGGCGGGCGCGTGTTTTGGGCGGGTGTTGACGTGCCGCGGTGTGGAGACGGAGGCATCGCTGTCCTACGCGGGGCTGTCGGATCTACTCGGCGAGGCGCTGGATGAGGCGGCGCCGTCGCTGGCGGCGCCGCGACTCCGAGCACTTGAGGTCGCGCTTCTGCTAGCCGAGCCCAGCGACGGAGCGCTGGATGCTCACGCAGTTGGGCTGGCCGTCCGCGACGTGCTGGAGGTGCTCTCGCGCGACGGCCCGGTCCTCGTCGCGATGGATGATGTGCAGTCTCTCGATCGAGCCTCCGCCGGTGTGCTTCAGGTTGCGTTCAGGCGCTTGCGCCGGGAGCCGATCGGAGTGCTCGCGACCGTTCGCGCCACGCACGATGAATCGCTCTCGTTCGGACTGCGGGATTCGCTGGCTGAGCAGCGGCTTACGGAGTTGAAATTGGGCCCGCTAAGCGTGGGAGCGCTGCGCCATCTGCTCGACGAGCGCCTCGGCCTCCGGTTGACCCGCTCGGAGCTCGGCCGACTGCAGCAGGCATCGGGCGGGAACCCGTTCTTCGCGCTGGAGCTGGGGCGCGAGCTCGTGCGGCTGGAGGACAGGCCATCAGCGGGACAGCGCTTGCGGATCCCAGCAGGCCTCAAAGAGGCAGTCGGGGCGCGGCTGGCGAAGCTACCGGAGGACGCGTCTGACGTGCTGCTGGCGGTCGCTGCGCTTGCCCGGCCCACGGTCGAGTTGGTGGCGGCTGCCCACGGTGATACCGAGCGTGTTCGCACCGCTATCTCGGCGGCGGTCACCAGTGAGATCGTTGAGCTCGATGACTCGCGCATCCGGTTCACCCACCCGCTGCTTGGGGCGATCTGCTACGAGCGGGCGCCGGTGTGGAAGCGCCGCGAGGTTCATCGGGCACTGGCGAGCGCCGTTCCCGACATCGAGGAGCGGGCGCGTCATCTTGCGCTCGCCGCGGAAGGACCTGACGCGGCGGTGGCTGGCGAGCTCGATCGTGCGGCGGAGCATGCGGCGACGCGCGATGCGACGGCTGCCGCCGCCGAGTTGTGCGAGTTGGCTGCGGGACTCACGCCGGAGGATCCGCCCGCATATCGGCGGCGCGTCCTGCGCGCGGCGCACTATCAGCGGCTGGCCGGCGAGCTGGACGGAGCCGCTGCGCTGCTCCATCGGCTTCTCCCTCAGGTTCCAGCCGGCCTCGAGCGCGCTGATGTCCTGCTCGAGCTGCTCCGTACGCTGTCCGGCGACCGCCGGATGAGGAGAGACCTGTTCGACCAGGCGCTTGTCGCGGCGGCGGAAGACGATGTCCGGTCCGCGCGAATCCTTAACTCGCGCGCGGGCTTACAGCTTTGGGATGGAGACGTTTCCGCCGGGCTCGCGGACGCACGGGCCGCGCTCGAGAGTTCCGAGCGCGCGGGCGACCCGGGCTTGCTGGCGATGGCGATCGCGCGAGTGGGGACGCTGGAGGCGTACGCCTGCGATGTCACTCCGGGGCTGCTCGAACGCGGCGCGGAGATCGAGACCCGGCACGGCCTCAAGCTCGAGTATTGGGCCTGCCCGCGTTTTGAGCTCGCGCGGTTGCTGATGCGGCGCGGAGACATCGGGTCGTCGCGAGCGATGCTCGAGCACCTCGTTGCGAGCGCTGCCGCGCGCGGCGATGAGTCCACGCGGGCGATGGTTCAGTGGGTGTTGTGCATGCTCGAGTGGGTGGCCGGCCGGCTGCCGCGAGCGCTCGAGCACGCCGCGGCGGCATACGAGCTTGGCGAGGAGCTGGAGAATCCCCATGGACGTCTGTGGGTGGGCCGGATGAAGGCGCTGGTCGAGGCTGACCTCGGCCTCGTACGGGAGGCCCGCGAGTCCGCCGAGGAGGGGCTTGCCCACTCCGAGGGAACGTCGAACGCGTTCGGGGCGATCGCCGCGACGGGCGCGCTCGGTCGCATCGAGCTGATGCACGCCAACGTCGCGGGAGCTGCCGGCTACCTCCGCGGCCTCCCTGGCCGGCTGCTCGCCGCCGGCATGAACGACCCGACCTGGGCGGTGTGGCCGGACGCGATCGAGGCCATCATCGGGGCTGGCGAGCTCGAACTGGCCCGCGCCGGACTCGACGGCTGGGAGCGCAATTCAAAACGGCTCGCTAGCCCACTGGCGCTGGCCGGCGTTAGGCGCTGCCGCGGCCTGCTCGCGGCCGCCGACGGCGATCTCGACGCCGGTCTCACGATGCTCGAGCTCGCCGTGTCGCAGAGATCGGCCGGCGCCTACCCCCTCGAACTCGGACGCACGCTGCTGAGCCTCGGCATGCTGCGCAGGCGGGCGTTGCAAAAGAAGGCCGCGCGCGAGGCGCTCGAGCAGGCGGCCCGGCAGTTCGAAGAGCTCGGCGCGCCTGTGTGGGCGGAAAGGGCGCGTGCCGAGCTCCGACGGATCAGCGGTCGGCGAGCGGGCGGGGACGAGCTCACCGAGACAGAGTTGCGCGTCGCCGCGCTTGCCGCCGACGGCCTGAGCAACAGGCAGATCGCGTCGGCGCTGTTCATGGGTCTGAGCACGGTGGAGGCCCACCTCTCGCGCGCGTATCGCAAGCTGGGCATCGGCTCGCGTGCGGCACTGGCGAGCCGGCTGGCGCCACCGGCCGATGACGGCGTCAGACCGGGGGACGACCCGAGCCAAACGTAGGGTGTTCCCGGTATCGAGCGCCGGGCAGGGGGATCATGATGTGTCCGACACGAGGGGCAAAGGAAAGGAAGAGAGATGGGCGGCATGGGGTTCGGGAACGCATCCGCACCAGACGCGGCGGGGCACCGGCTTCCGTCCGCGTTGGAGGTAACGCTCCCGCCGGAGTGCGAGGGGTGGGAGGAGCTATATCCACCTCACGCGCTGTTCGTCGAGGAGCGGCGCGAGTTCGACGAGAGCCGGTTCTGGTTCCAGGACGCGGTCCACTATGCCGAGCCGTACTACCCCTTCGACACCGTGCTTGTGGATTGGGTCGACGTCGCTTTCTGTCAATCGAGCGCGCGCCTGTTCGTCATTCCGACATCGCTCGGCGTCGAGTACCGGATCCTTGGCGGCTACGTCTACCTGAGCCCGAACTCGATCACGGACGAGGCGACTATCGCCCGCCGGGCCGATCAGTTTGCGGCCCGGGGCGGCTATTACTACGAACACTGGAATGAGCTCGACCGCCACTGGCGCAGCAAGGTCGACAAGGAGGTTCGCGCGCTCGCGGCGCTGGATGTGCCCGAGTTGCCCGACGTCGAGGACGAGGCGCTCATCAAGACCGGCAGCGGTCTCGGGTCGGCGCACAGGCTTCTGGTCGCCTACGACCAGCTGCTGGCGAGCTTTGACCGGATCTCCCACTACCACTTCGAGCTGATGAACCTTGGATACGGCGCCTACCTGGCGCTGTACGAGGTCTGCCGACAAGCGTTCCCCGATATCTCTGACCCGACGATCGCGAAGATGGTCACCGGCATCGATGTGCTCGCACTCCGCCCGGACGACGAGCTCAAGCGCCTGGCCGCGCGCGCGGTCGAACTCGGCGTCGCATCGCAGGTCCAGACCGCATGCGGCGAGCAGGAGCTTCGCGCAGCCCTGACGGGAACTGCCGCGGGCGACGGCTGGCTCGCCGAGTACCAGCAGGCGAAGGATCCCTGGTTCTATTTCTCGTTCGGGAACGGGCTCTACCACCATCACCGCTCATGGATCGATGACCCGACCCTCCCGCTCACGATGATCGGTTCCTATGCTCGTCGACTGCAGGACGGCGAGGAGATCCGACGTCCACGGGACACGGTGCTCGCCGAGCGCGAGCGCATCACCCGGGAGCACAGCGCGCAGCTGGACAAGCGGACACGTGAGGCCTTCGATCGGCAGCTCTCACTCGCGCGCACGGTCTTTCCCCACATCGAGGACCACAACTTCTATGTTGACCACCGCGCGCATGCGGTGTTCTGGAACAAGGTGCGCGAGTTCGGCACGCTGCTCTCGGCGCACGCCTTCCTCGCCAATCCCGAGGACGTGTTCTTCCTGCGCCATGAGGAGGTGCGCGGTGCGCTCGAGGAGCTGCGACTTCAGTGGAGTTCTGGAGGTGCCGGCGTGCCGAGAGGGCCCACCTACTGGCCGCCGATCATCTCGCGCCGCAAAGAGATCTACGAGGCACTGCGCGGCTGGGCGCCGCCACCTGCCCTCGGCCACGCACCCGAAGTCGTGACCGAACCCGTGACGATCATGCACTGGGGGATCACGACCGAGCGGCTTCAGGACTGGCTTCACTCAACCGCGGCCACCGGAGGAGAGCGCCTGGACGGCATTGCCGGCTCTCCCGGTCTCGTCGAGGGAACGGCCCGAGTGATCCTCGACGTCAAGCAGCTCGCCGACGTGAAGGACGACGAGATTCTCGTCGCACCGTTCACGCAGGCGAGTTGGACACCCGTCTTCGCGAGAATCGCGGGAGCTGTCACCGACGCCGGTGGGGTCATGTGCCACGCCGCGATCGTCGCCCGCGAATACGGTCTCCCCGCTGTCCTCGGGACCGGGTCGGCGACAAAGCGAATCGCCACGGGAGACCTGATCCGCGTCGACGCGGACAACGGAATCGTCACGATCCTAAGCCGCTCCTAGTCCTCGCCGTCCCAGTAGTCGAGCATCCGCCCAGGCCGGGTGAGAAGCACGCGCTCGCCGTGGACATCGCGGGCGGCGAACTTCCCGCTATCGGGATAGCGGACAAGATCGGGCGCGACCAGCGTCGAGAGCATCAGCACGCGGATGGGCGAGTCAGTGCGGTTGCTGAGCTGATGCAGACCGTCGTCCCCGCGCGGAAACGCGACCACGTCGCCCTCGTTTAGGTCAAGCTCGCCATCCGGCGTGCGCAGCGTCGGTCGCCCACGCACCACGAGAAGCCACTCCTCGTTGGCGTAGTGGGTGTGGTATGGCCAGAGACGATCACCCGGATCGACCTCATAGATGCTCGCCCCAATCAGCTCGCCACTGATCCGCCGGCCAACGCGCGCGTGCTTGCCCCCCCACCCTGGACGATCCATGATCCGATCCCAATCGTCACCGTACAGATTGAACACCGTCCGCACGTTGACAGAGTAGCTGCAAGCCGAGCCCGCGGTCGGTGAGGATGCCCCGCTCGCCGTGGAAATCCGCCGCGGCAATGGTACCGTGGGAGATGGTCACAGCTTGCTGGCTTGTGTGAACTCCGCGTGGAGTTGGTTGTGTCGTTTGATGAGGTCGATTTCGACGTCGACGGCGAGCTGGGCGAGGCCGCGGTAGCCCCCGACCTTGAGGAACCGGCTGATCTAGGCCTGGTTCTTCTTGCGCATCCAGCGAGCCATCACGCGTTGCACGCCCATACCGAGCTTCTCTCCGAAGCTACCCTCGGGTGGCGCGGCGCCGAGCTGGCGGGCGAGACCAAGGTTGTCCCATTCTGTCCAGGTCTCGACCACCTTGCCATCCCTCCACTGGTCGATGCTGATGCCAGTCACCGACCCATGCGCGCCGGTCGGCGCCAGGCCGGCGAGCTCCCCACGGTGCGTGCCCTCGCTGTGCCAACGCAACACGACCTTATCACCGGCCGCGATCACGTCATCGACGGTCATCCGCACATCGGGGAAAGCCGTCCGATACAGCCCCACCGTGCGCTTGAGCACCTCGGGTCCGCGGAGCGCACGAAGCTCAGTCAGCTCAGCCGGATCGTGGTTGACCGCGTCGGCCGCGATCAGCTGGTCGGCCAACTCGAAAGTGCCGTCGTTGAAGCTTCGCTCGAGCAGCTGGCGTGAGGCTTCAGCAAGGTTTTCCGGTGCCGTGGGCGATGGCGAGGTGTGGTCCGCGCCGGTCGTTGCATCACTGGACATCTCCGTCCACCTCCGTCTGTGTTTCAGCGAGCCTACGCCGGCGCATCCTGTCCCGCAAGGCGACCGCCACCCGCTCTGCCTGCTGGCTCGGACCAGCCTCCTTCTATCGGCAGATCCACGGATTTTGCGTCGAGGCCTCGTCTGTCCGGCGCGTCGGCGTTCCGTGCCGCCGAACGCCTGGCAGCAGCCGAAACGCCGCTAACAGCGGCCGCCGCCAACATTTTTCGTCGACGTCGAACTCACGCGCGGGCCATCGCTGTTCCGCGCACTGCGCGATTAGCTGCTGTTTGTCATTGGGCGAGCGGGCATGCCGCACTGACAGTTCGATGTTCGGCCGGTCAAAGTCACCGATCACCACCTCTGGATCGTGCAGCCCGAGTCGCCGGCAGATCTCGAGCCGCACCGGGGGTGCCGCAGTCGCGGTAAGGGCGATCCGCACCGCCACGCGGAGCTCGTCGGCCCGCGGGCCGAGCCGCAGGTAGTCGGTCCGGAAATCGCGTCCCTACTGGCCGAGTGTGATCGCCAGGATTACCTGCAAATCCTTGACATCCGACCAACTCCGACTCACTACCCATGCCTCGTAATGAAGGGGCCCGGGGTACGAGTCCCCGCGTCGGCTTTCGAGAAACCGCCGCTATTCAGTCAGATTCTCTCGGGCGACGGTACAAAGGTGCGTCCGGCTATCAGCGTGCTGAGCATCACCAAGCGGAGTTGACCCAGCGAGGCATTCCGCACAGCTTCCGCCAGGAGTTCGATGGAGGGTGGACGCTTCGGTTCGGTCCATTGTCGGCGCTACAGGTGGCGAGCGCCCTCAGCGCCTTCGTGTACTAGGCCAATTGGGGCCTGAGCCGAGGCTGAATCACGGCCGTAGGGCGAACCACTGAGATCGATCGCGCTGGGTCGCGTGCGTCGCGGCGCCCGATTGATGGCGATGATCGCGCGGTTGTCTGGCAGCGCGGCGCGATCGGTAGGCTTCTGCAGATGACTCCACCGCGGCTCTATTACATGCCGCGGACTCGGTCGAGTCGTGTGCTGTGGTTGTTGGAGGAGATCGGCGCACCGTATGAGTCGACGGAGATCAGGGGTGCGCAGCGCCGGTCTGAGGAGCACCTGCTGCGCCACCCGCTGGGGCGTGTCCCCGCGCTACAGCTAGGTGACGGCGCGACGATGTTCGAGTCCGCGGCGATTTGCCTGCAGCTGGCCGACCTCAACCCGGGCGCCGGATTGATCGGTCCGATTGGCTCGACCGCGCGAGGACTCGCGTACCAGTGGGTCGTGTTCGCGGTCTCCGAGCTCGAGGCGCCGCTGTTTCGCTGGATTCGCGAGCTCGGCGAGGGAGTCACCGACTCCCCGGCGCAAGAGCGCTTCGCCCAGGCGGCCGACGCGATGCAGTCGGTGCTCGCCGAGCGTGAGTGGCTCGTCGACGATCGCTTCAGCGTTGCCGATGTGATGTGCGCGAGCGTCCTTCAGGGAGCCAGTGCGCGAGGACTGCTGGAGCCGTGGCCGGCACTCGAGGCGTACGTGCAGCGCGCTGAGGCACGCCCGGCGTATGCACGGGCGGCCGTGATCTCGGATCGCCCCCGCAGCTGACGGGGTTGTCCCAGCGCCCCCTTTTCGGAGGCGCTGGGCAAATCGGATGGGTGACCGGTCGGTCCTTAGAAGGGCTCGACGGCGCAGTGGAATGCCGGCTGCGGGTCACCAAACGGACCGGGAACCGAGACTGACGGATCGGCAAACATCTTTCCGGGCTGCAGACCCTTGTTGTTGCGGAGGTCGGTGACGATCGTCGGAATGGCGTTCGCGGTGTTTTGAGAGGAATCGTGCATTTCGATCATTCCGCCGGCCTGAACCATTTCGGCGTTCTTCACGATTGCGGCGGTGCTTGGCAGCGGAGTATCCGAATCTGTCGAATCGACAGTCCAGGCACACAACGTCTCACCAGTCAGACTCGTAACCAGGTTTTGGACAGTCGAGTCTGTCCCGTAGTCGCCATACGGCGGCATGAACAACGTTGGCGTTACACCTGTTGCGCTGATGATGCTGTTCGCACCGTTCTGGATCTCCAGGGATACCGTGTCCGGCGCGATCGGTCCCGGCGCGACGAAGAACGGACTGGTCGACGGTCCCACGTCCGCGTGGGTCTGGGTATGGTTGCCGATCTGCATCCCGCGGGCGACTTCTTCCTGGGCCAGTGCCGGATTAGCAGTGACGTTCTCGCCGATAAGGAAGAAGTTGGCCTTAGCGTTGACGCTGGCGAGAGCATCGAGAGCCGGTTGGGTGAACTGAGCGTTTGGCCCGTCGTGCAACTCGATGGCGTAATAGCCCGCAGGCTGCACGACATAGCTCACCGACTGTGTCGACTTGTTGCCCGACGAATCACTCGCTGTGACCGTAAGGGTGCGCGTTCCGGGTCCCGGGGAGCCGGAAGTGGGAAGGGCAGCCCCGTTAGCGACGTTGGCGGTCCCGACTGTCGCCGTGCAGCTTGCCACTTTGACGTTGTCCGAGCAGCTGAATTGTGCTTTGGCGGCCTGTCCCCACGTAAAGCTGGCGCCGCTCGCAGGCGAAGCGATGGCGATCGTTGGCGGAGTGGTATCGGACGCCGGTGATGGCGGCGGCTGGTTTGTCGGCGTCGTCGTCGTGGGGTTCGTGGTGGGGGGCGTTGGGTTTGTTCCCGACGTCGGCGTCGAGGTTGGCGTCGCCGTCATTTTGACGAGCACGAAGTACAGACTCACCGGATAGCGACCGTAGGCCATCTGCCACGTTCCGTGTACGAGCTTGGCGTGCCAGCTTTTTGCGTTGTGCGGCAACTTGTTCGGGTGCTTCAACCACACACGCAGGTCGGCAACGGCCGCCTTGCACCCGAGATTTGGTGTCGCGCGAACGTTAGTGGCCTTGTAGTGGCCGACCGTCACGCTAGAGCACGACATGGTCTTGCTCTTGGCGATAGCGGGTCCCGCCACGAGGAGTGTTTGGCCCACGACTACGAGGGCAGCGTAAAGCACAATGCGCCTAACCAAAGTAAGTCCTTTCCACGCAGCCACGACTCGCGATGACCCCCATGTCCCCACATGCGCATCAACGTCGCGGCACAAACCGTTTACGCGAGTCTGCACTTACCTGTGGGACGCGCCTATCGGCCGACTGACCAGATCTTCGTTCATCGATGAACACAACACGATCGATGTTCAAGAGATGAACGCAACGCTGAGAGGCCGCAACCCGACCCGGTAAATCGGAGCTTATTCTTCGGTTCGACTCTGGAACTCCTTGGGGGTCTGAGTGTCGCTTGAGCGCAACAAAGCGTTGGTACGCCGGTTGGTCCTGGAGGCGGTTCGCGATCGCAACCTCGATGTTCTCGATGAGATCGCGGCCGGGCCATTCGCCGAGATCGCCAGGCGATGGGTTGCACCCTTTCGGGGAGCGTTTCCGGACTTCGAGATGGAGATCGTGGCGCTGATCGCGGAGGATGACAAGGTCGTGGGCCATTTCCGCTGCTCGGGGACGCACCTTGGGGAATGGCTGGGTGAGTCGCCGACTGGGCGGAGGTTCGAGAAGGTCGACGAGGTCTACATCTTTGAGGTCCGTGACGGGAGATTGGTATCGGCGCTTGGGGTTGAGGACAACCTGTCCCGCCTGCGTCAGCTCGGGATCTTTCCGCGGCCGGCTTGATGTCCCCAGGGGCAAGCCCACGCTATTCGTGGATGCGGCTGTGCCGGTAGCCTTGAGCTTGAAGTCGGGTTGAAGTCCAGCGAGCCGGGAGAGTGACCGAAGTGGCGCCGCAATTGGCAATCGGGGACATAGCTGCGCGGGCCGGCATGAGCACGTCGCGGATTCGCTACTACGAGGCCCGCGGGCTGCTCCCCGAGCCGGAGCGTGCAGCCGGGAAGCGCCGTTACGGCGAGGAGGTGTTGCGGCGGCTCGAGATCATTGACGCCGCGCAGCGGGTTGGGTTCACGCTGGGGGAGATCCGTGACCTCCTCGGCTCGCGGGACGGGCTCGCGCACGAGCGGCTGCGCCAGCTCGCGCTATCGAAGCTGCCCGAGCTTGACGACCTGATCACGCGGGCTACCTCGGTGCGGCGGGTGCTAAAGATCTGCAGCCGGTGCGACTGCGACTCGATCGACGTCTGCCGGATGTTTGATGAGCGGTTACTCCCGCTGCGCGACCACACCGTCAGGAGCGCGACGAGCGGCTCCAAGCGTGGTGTGATGATCGTGCCTTGACTTCAACCTTGGTTGAAGTGCAATGCTGCTGCTCGTGCTCACCGCGGAGACTGCCAGGAGGGTCAGCGGATGGCCTACGTGATCGCCGAGCCGTGCATCGGCACGAAGGATCTCTCGTGCGTGGAAGTCTGCCCGGTTGACTGCATCCATCCGACGCAGGACGAGCCGGGGTTTGACGACGAGGCGCAGCTCTATATCGATCCCGAGGAGTGCATCGATTGCGACGCGTGCGTCGAGGCTTGCCCGGTCGACGCCTGCTTCGCTGAGGACCAGCTGCCCGACGAGTGGCATAAGTACATCAAGATCAACGCCGACTACTACAAGCGCTGACCGCCGGTCGTTGACCGCAACCGATCGGATCGTGAACGCCCGCAACAGGCAGCTTCGCTACGTCGCAGGCGGTCTGATCGCGACCAGCGCGGTAGCCGGCCTCGTGGCTATCGGCGTGCGCGCGAGCTCGGGCGGGTCGTTGGCGCGGGCGTTCGAGGGCACCACGCTGTTCCTCGCGGCCGCGGCGTATATCGCACACGTGCTCGCCCACCACGAAACCGTTCCCGAGTTGCTGACCCGCTCGATCTTGGTGGGCGCGTTCGCGCTCTGGGGGGTGGTCCAGATCGCGCCAGGCCTTCCCGGCAACGCAGTGCTGAACGACGTCGTCATCGTGCTGTTCGTGGTCGATCTTGCGATCCTCGTCAGTCCCTGGCTTTGACACGAGATCAAGCTCGCGAAGGTAACGGTGGTCGACTGACGAGACGACGCCGCCGGTGTCCGCATTCCCCGCCGGGGCGTAGGATCGTCCTCTGAAATGGCGGGAGACAACCAAGGCGTCGGCTGGGACAGCGACTGGGCGCGCAAGCACTACAAACAGACGATCGTCGTGCGCGCCCTTCTCGCGCCGTGGATCCTCTTCGTCACCGTGTTCCTGTGCGTGAAGGGCTACTGGTGGGGACTCGTCTTCCTCCCGTTTCTAGCCCTCGACCTCTGGCTTCTGCGAGGCCTCGTTCGCTACGCGCGCAAGCAAGGCCGCTGACTCAGCTATCAGCCTGGCTCCTCCGCACCGGGGTCGTGGACGACGACCACGGGGCATGGCGCATGCTTCACGACACCCTTGGACGTGCTGCCTTCGAACCTTGCCCGGAGCCCGCTCAGGCCGCGAGAACCGACGACGATCGTTGCCGCGTTGCGTTCACGGGCCACCTCCACGATCGTCCGGGCGATGTCGCGAACGTCGGCCATGGCGATCGGTTCGGCCTCCAGCCCCAAGGATCTCGCAAGCTCGGCTCCCTCGTTTGCCACGCGTTCGGCGCGACCGCGCAATGCCTCGTCGAAGCTGAGCACGGTCGACGGGTCGACCGCAGGAGTCATGGTCACGTCGGGCGACGGAGCGGCCGCTGCGTGGGCGAGCGCAGGCTCCCAGACAGTGAGCACGAACGTCACGCGTGGTTTCAATAGTGTGGCCGCCGCGGCCACCGCCTGACGCGCCGCGGCCGATCCGTCGAACGCGATCAGAGTTGGACCGTCGTCAGAGTTCATTCGGCCAGGATATTCGGGCGTCAGGGTCCAGCCGCGTCAACTTGATCTCCCCGCTGTTTCGAATGTCACGGTTGTTCCGACTGCCGACTGCACGAACGCCTCGGGCATGGCACGGGCGATCGCGTGCACCGCCCTCCAGCCCGAGCAGTGCGCGGGCAGCACGCGACCAACGCGAGCGGCGCTCAACGCCTCGACCGTTGGTCGGATGCGGTCTTCGAACAGGCCGCCGGTGAGATGGAGGCCGCCGATGAGCCCCGCGATGCGGGCCTCTCCGGTAAGGCGCTGAGCGTGACGGAGGACGTTGATCACTCCCGCATGCGAGCACCCCGAGACGATCACCAGGCCGCGGTCGCGTACGTTGAGAATGAGTGCTTGGTCATCCCAGATCATCGGATCGGGCCGCCAGCCGTCCGCCTCGCGGGCCTCGTGGATGGGAAAGCCGGTCTCGAACTCGGTGACCCTCTCGACCTGCCCGGAGACCAAGAACGCGTTGTCGAGCATCAGGCTGTGCGCGCGCTCCTCGACGACCTCGAGCCCCTCGGCCTCGAGGTCGTGACGGCTCGGCGGCGGGAGTCGCACCTCACGACCCGAGGGGAAGACGACTCGACGCTCCCGCCACGCGTCGGGGTGGATCACCAGCGGCAGCCGCGAGCGCCCGCGCCGACCGATCAGCCCTTCAAGACCGCCGTGATGATCGGCGTGGCCGTGCGAGATGACGATCGCACGCAACTCCCCCACAGGCACCTCAAGGACATCGAGGTTGCGGCCCAGGGCATGCGGCGTCAGCCCGGCGTCGTAGAGCACCGTGCGCCGGTCGCCATCTCGCTCGACGCTGATCAGCGCAGAGAAGCCGTGCTCAGCCACCAGCTGCTCGGCCGTGCCGAAGTCCCGCGCCTGGTATCGAGCCACCCCTTCCTCGGCGGCCATCAGGACGTCGAGGAAGTTGTCGATCACGACCGTCACATCGACGCGATCAACCGGAGCGAGCACGGGCCGATCCTACGCCCACAGGCCGCACGCGCCCACGAAACTCACGCGTGGGACGCCACCTCGGGTGTTAGTTGGTGTAAGACGACGGCATTGACTGGGGGGCCCGCCTGTTCCATCCGTGGAACGGCGCGTAGTTGCCCGCGTCCCACGCTTCGCGCAGCCCGGGCTGGCTTAGATCCCAGTCGGGGCGGATCTCTCGGGTCACGGCCCGTAGGTCGTGCCAGAGATCGACGAAGGAGGGCCGTCCCCAGAACCAGTAGCCGTTATAGACGCTGTGGATGACCAGCCCGGGCTTGAGCACGAGGGTGTGCGGGATCATCGGGTCGTGCTCGGGGTCGGTGTACTCCTGGATTTCTAGATCCTTCTGGACGGTCCGCTCGGGGTCGGACAGGAAGGGCCACTGGGCGCCGGTCGACGCGCGGAACTCCTGGCTCGAATGGTGGGTGTCGGTCGAGATCGTGGCGACCTGTGTGTAGGCCACCGCGATCTTGGGATAGTTGGCGGCGAGCTCGAGGTGCTGCTGGTGCTCCTTCGGGCAGTAGTTCCCGCGTGCGAGCGTGAGGATCAGGGGGTCGTCGCCTTGAATCTCGCTGAGCTTGCGCGGATGGTTCTCGTGATCGGGCAACTCGTAGTCGGGAAAGTTGCCGCCGGGGACGATGTCGCTGCGCATGATCTGCTCCTGTCGATGGTTGAGGAGTGACGAGAGCGATGACCGCCGTCCCGTTGGCTCGCGCCCGCTGGCCCACGGTCCGGACTCCCGGTCCGAGGCGCAAGTGTGGACCAGTGCTAACCCGATCGACATCGTAGCCTTTCAGGGGTCACATCGAGCCTGGACAATCGGCGCCGTCAGCGCCAGAGAGGGGCCGCCGCGATGAGTAACCATACGCCGGTGTGCGAGTTGCTGGGGATCGACCATCCGATCGTCGAGGCGCCGCTGTCGGCGGATCCGGGTCTGCCCGCCGCGGTCTCGAACGCCGGCGGCCTCGGCACCCTCGGGCTGGGGTGGGCTGACGACGCAGGAGACGTAGTTCGTCAGACAGCCGCCCTGACCGACAAACCCTTCGCCGGAAATTTCGTGCTCGCCTTCGATCAACACCACCGAATCGACCAGGCCCTCACGGCGGGCCTGCGGGTCGTGTCGCTCTTTTGGGGTGATCCCCAGGGCTACGTCGGCTCGGTGCATGACGCCGGGGGGGTTGTCATGCATACCGTCGGCAGCGTCGAGGAAGCGCGGCGCGCAGTCGAGTGCGGAGTGGACATCGTCGTTGCGCAGGGTTGGGAGGCCGGGGGGCACGTCTGGAGTGGCGTGGCCACGCTTCCGCTGGTGCCGGCGGTCGTCGACGCGGTGACGCCGGTACCGGTGATCGCGGCTGGTGGGATTGGCGACGCTCGAGGGGTCGCGGCGGTGATCGCGCTCGGCGCGCAGGCCGCGCTGCTTGGCACCCGGTTCTTGTTAGCCGAGGAGATGCCGATCCACGAGGAATATCGGCGCCGGCTGATAGCCGCGACCGAGACCGACGCGGAGTGGTACCGCGACCTCTACGCGGTGGGTTGGCCCGACACTACGCACCGGGCCATCCGCAACTCGACGGCCGAGATGTGGGAGGCGGCGGGCCGGCCGGTGCTCGGCAGCCGACCGCGTGAGGGCGAAGTGCTGGCGCACTTCGCCTCCGGCGAAGCGATCGTTCGATACGAAGGCGCGCCGCCGATGGTCGGGACGACTGGCGAGATCGAACCGCTGTCGCTGTGGGCGGGACAGAGCGTCGCGCTCGCAAACCAATCACAGACCGCAGCGGAAATCGTGGCCGAACTCGTCTCCCGCTTGTAGCGCACACCCGCTCGAGTCACGTAGTCCGCCGCAGCATCTCCACGACCAGGAACGCGAGCTCGAGCGCCTGTTGGGTGTTGAGCCGCGGGTCGCACGCCGTCTCGTAGCGAGAGGAAAGCTCGCTGTGGGAGATCATCTGGGCGCCCCCGAGGCATTCGGTCACGTCCTCGCCGGTGTGCTCGACGTGGATGCCGCCGGGATGTGTGCCGAGCTGCTGGTGGACCTCGAAGAACCCTTCGACCTCGTCCATAATCCGATCGAAGTGCCGTGTCTTTCGCCCGCTGGGCGACTCTTCGGTGTTGCCGTGCATCGGGTCGCACTGCCAGACGACGCGATGCCCCGAGCGAGTGACGGCCTCGATGATCGGCGGTAACAGCTCGCGGACGGCGGTATTGCCCATCCGGGAGACGAAGGTGACCCGGCCGTCGAGTCGATGCGGATCGAGACGCTCGACCAGCTCGACCGCGTCGGTCGGCGTGGCCGTCGGCCCGAGCTTGACCTCGATCGGGTTGGCGATGATCGCGCCGAGCGCGACATGAGCGCCGTCGAGCTGGCGCGTTCGTTCCCCGATCCACGGCAAGTGGGCCGAGAGGAGGTACAGACGATCACCCTCGGGCCGCAGGAGGGAGCGCTCGTAGTCGAGCACGAGCATCTCGTGGCTTCCGTAGAGCTGAACCGTCCGCAGCGAGCTGTCGTCGACACCACAGGCGGACATGAACCGAAGACTCCGGTCGATCTCGGTCGAGACGCGCTCGTAGCGCTTTCCGGCGCTCGAGCGGCGCACGAAGTCCATATTCCACTCGTGCAGGTGGTGGAGATCCGCCAACCCGGCGCCGGTGATGGCGCGCGACAAGTTCATGGCCGCCGCGGCGTTCGCGTA
>Ga0335076_10003704_pt1 | contig 15384 bp, 17 predicted proteins | sample Lox_Sample_25_FD_206717 | JGI IMG/M metagenome (GOLD analysis project Ga0335076, IMG submission 206717) | Soil microbial communities from Loxahatchee National Wildlife Refuge, Florida, United States - Lox_Sample_2.5 | ecosystem: Environmental > Terrestrial > Soil > Wetlands | place: USA...
CCACTCGAACGGCCCCTCGCGCAGCGGCAGGTCGGCGAAGGTCAAGTCGAGCTCCCCGTGCTCCAGCAGACGCAGGAGGTCCGCCGCGGCGCTCTCCTCCCGCACACGGACGCCGACCCGTGGCCATTGCGCGCGGAAGCGGCGGACGAGAGCGGGGAGGAGGCGGGCGCCGACGCTCTGGTAGATGCCGACACGGAGCGTGCCGGCGGAGCCCTCGGCGAGGGCCGCCATGTCCGCGCGGGCCGCGTCCAGGCGCGCGACGATCGCATCCGCGTGGCCGAGCAACAGGAGGCCGGCCTCGGTCGGCTCGACGCGCCGAGGGCCGCCGGGCCGGTCGAAGAGCCTCTGTCCGACGATCCGCTCGAGCTGGGCGATCTGCTGGCTGACGGCCGACTGGGTGTAGCCGAGCTCACGTGCCGCCTGCCCGAACGAGCGCGTGCGCGCAACCGCCTCGAGCGCCGCGAGATGGCGCAGTTCGATGCCCAGCCATTGATCAGCGTTCATGATCGACATGAACGATAACTCAACTTGTCCTGATCGACCTTCGACGGCACCATGGAGAAGTGAGGACGAAGATCGTCATCGCGCTCGGGATCGTCTACGTCGTCTGGGGATCGACGTATCTCGCGATCGCCGTCGCCGACCGGACGCTGCCACCGCTGCTGATGCTCGCGGTTCGGTTCGGGCTTGCCGGGGCGCTGCTGTACGCATGGTCTTTGTGGCGCGGCGACGCCGCCGCGGCCCGGCCGGGCCGGCGCGAGTGGACGGCCGCCGCGATCGTCGGGGGATTGCTCCTCTTCGTCGACACGGGCGGCATCGCCTGGGCCGAGCAGCGTGTGGCCTCGGGGCTGACCGCGCTTCTCGTCGCAACCGTGCCGCTGTTCACGGCGCTGATCGACCGCACGTTCTTCGGGCTCAAGCTGTCGCTCGGTGCCCTCGTCGGCATCGCGACCGGGCTGTTCGGTGTTGCGCTCCTCGTCGGACAGAGCGCGCACATCGATCCCGTCGGTGCGGCCGTCATTCTCGCGGCGGCGCTCGCCTGGGCGGCCGGCTCGGCGTACGCCCGCGTCGCGCCCCTGCCGCAGCCGCCGTTCCTCTCGGCCGCGATGCAGATGCTCTGCGCCGCCGCCTTCCTTGCGATCGCCGGATCCGCGACGGGTGAGCTCGGCCGCGTGCACCCGGCCGCGATCTCCGCGGGCTCGGCGGCGGCCTTCGGCTTCCTCGTCGTCTTCGGTTCGATCGTCGCCTTCACCGCCTATGGCTGGCTACTGCGGAGCGGTGCGCCGAGCGTGCTCGTCTCGACGTACGCCTACGTCAACCCGGCGGTCGCCGTCCTCCTCGGCTGGGCGTTCGCCGGGGAAGCGGTCGGAGGGCGCGAGCTCGCCGCCGGAGCGGTCATCGTCGCCTCGGTCGGCATGCTCGTCCTCGCGCGCGAGCCGCAGCAGAGCGATTCGCGCCGCGCAGCCGTCCGCGCCATCGCGCGGGCGATCGTCGACCGCGCGCGCTCCTAGCGTCACGGGACGGCCGCGCTACGGTGGCGTCATGACCACGTTCGACCTCCGCACGCTGCGGCTCCGCTCGGGCGACCAGGCTCGCGAGCGCGTCGAGATCGAGCTCGAGCCACTCGTCCTCGGCGGCCAGACGTACGAGCCGCGGCCGAATCCCGCGCCCGCCGAGCTCGCGGTCACCCGTGCGTCGAGCGGAACCGTGCTCGAGCTGGCGCTCGACGTGACGCTCTTGGGCCCGTGCTTCCGCTGCCTGCAGGATGCCGAGCTGCCGCTCTCGCTCGGCCTTCGTGAGTACCAGGCGACGAGACCGGAGGGCGACGAGGAGCAGACGGAGTACCTCGAGGACGATCGGCTCGACCTCTCGGTCTGGGCGCACGATGCGATCGCGCTCGCACTCCCCGACAAGATCCTCTGCCGTCCCGACTGCGCCGGCCTGTGCCCGGTCTGCGGCGAGGATCTCAACGCCGCCCCGCACGAGCATGCCGAAGAGAGCGCCGATCCGCGCTGGGCCGCGCTCGAGTCGCTGCGCGAAAGCGACTAACTCTTAGCGGTCGATCGTGGACATGTCGGGATACCGCTCGCCGGCCGCCGCCCCGTGCGGGAAAGCCTGTTCGAGCCGGTCGAGCTCCTCCTCGCTCAGCTCGATGTCCGCGGACTCGGCGTTCTCCTCGAGATAGCGCCGCCGCTTCGTCCCAGGGATCGGGACGACGTCCTCGCCGCGGGAGAGGACCCAGGCGAGCGCGACCTGTCCCGGCGTCCGGTCCTTCTCCTCGGCGATCTCCTCGACGCGTGCGACAAGGTCGAGGTTGCGCTGGAAGTTCTCGCCCTGGAAGCGCGGCAGGCGGCCGCGGAAGTCGTCCTCGCCGAGATCCTCGGGCGAGCGGATCTGCCCGGTGAGGAAGCCGCGGCCGAGCGGGCTGTAGGCGACGAAGCCGATGCCGAGCTCGCGAGAGGTCGCCAGCGGCCCGTCTTCCGGGTCGCGAGTCCACAGCGAGTACTCGGACTGCAGGGCCGAGATCGGGTGGACGGCGTGCGCACGCCGGACCGTCTCCGGCGCCGCCTCCGAGAGCCCGAGGTAGCGCACCTTGCCCGCCTCGACGAGCTCAGCCATGGCGCCGACGGTCTCCTCGATCGGCACGCGGCGATCGACGCGGTGCTGGTAGTAGAGATCGACGTGCTCGAGGCCGAGCCGCTGCAGCGAGGCCTCGCACGCCTGTCGCACGTACTCGGCGTCGCCGCGCACCTCGCGGGAGCCGTCGTCGTTGCGGACGTTGCCGAACTTCGTGGCGAGCACGACCCCGTCGCGCCGGTCGCGGATCGCCTTGCCGACGAGCTTCTCGTTCCCGCCGCGGCCGTACATGTCCGCCGTGTCGAGGAAGTCGATCCCGAGCTCGAGCGCGCGGTGGATCGTCGCGATCGCCTCGCCCTCGTCGGTGGTCCCGTAGAACTCCGACATCCCCATGCAACCGAGGCCGAGCGCGGAGACCTCGAGGCCTTGCGTTCCGAGTCTGCGTCTGTCCATGAGGCGACGCTACCCGCACGGCTCGGGGCTAAGCGCCAGGGAACACGAACGGCGTCGTCGTCGTGAGGCGGACGAAGCCGAGCCGCTCGAGGATCGGCCGGCTCGTGGGCAGCGCATCGGAGTAGAGCCACCGGTAGCCGCGCTCGCGGGCAAGCTCGGCGCGCTTGGCGACGGTCGCGCGGTACAGCCCTCTGCCGCGGTACTCGGGAAGCGTGATGCCGCCGAAGAGGCCGGCGAACTCGACGCCGTCCTCGAAGTCCACGCGGCCGCCCGAGACCGGCTGCCCGTCGACGATGGCCACGACCGCGACAGCCTTCTCCGGCATGCCGTGCCGCTCGCCGAAGACGCGTGCCGCGAGGTCGTCGAAGTCGTCCGTCGCCGGGCGGAGCTCGACGTCTTCGGGTGGAGGAGCGATCGCGGCGGCCTCGGCGACGACCACGGTCTCCTCGTCCTCCGGTCGGAGGCCCGCGGCAACCAGGCGCTCGCGGAGCTCCGGCCCGTCGTGGGAGTAGTACTTCCACTCGACGTGACCCGGCAGCTCGCGCAGCCGCGCGACGAGCGGCTCCACGTCGCCGTCGTCGGGCCGCCAGAGCACCGCGCTCCACCCCCTGCCCACGAACAAGCCGTCAGGCGCGGCCCGGCGCCGCATCTGCTCGTCGAAGAGCCCGAGGATCTCGGTCGTCTCCACCGACGCAGGCTATAGTTGCCCGCTGCGATGGCCGTCCCGAAGCGGAAAACATCCAAGTCCCGCCGCGACAAGCGGCGCGCGACGCACGCGATCAGCGCGCCGAAGGTCAACGTCTGCCCGACCTGCGGGCAGCCGAAGCGCCCCCACCGCGTCTGCCCGACCTGCGGCACGTACAAGGGCCGCGAGGTCGAGCCGCTCCGCGTCCACGCCCCCTAAGCTCCGGCCATGATCCGGGTCGCCGTCGACGCGATGGGGGCAGATCGCGGCTCGGCGACCGTCGTCGAGGGCGCGCTCGCTGCGCGCGCTGCGGGGATCGAGCCGGTCATCTTCGGCTCGGCGGAGCTCGATACCGGCGGGCTCGAGCTCGTCTCCACGACGCAGGTCGTGGGCATGGACGAGAAGCCGGCCGACGCGTTCCGCACGAAGACGGACAGCTCGCTCGCCCGTGCGGTCAGAGCCGTGGCGGACGGCGAGGCCGACGCGGTCGTCTCGGCCGGCAACACCGGGGCGATCCTCGCCGCCGGGCTCGTCCATCTCCGGCGCGTGCCGGGAGTTCGCCGCCCGGCGATCGCCGTGCCGATCCCGGCCCGCAAGGGCCCGTCGGTCCTGCTCGACGCCGGCGCGAACGCCGACTGCCGTGCCGAGCACCTGCTCCAGTTCGCGACGATGGGAGCGGTCTTCGCGGAGGAGATCCTCGGCGTCGCTCGGCCACGGGTGCGTCTCCTCTCGATCGGGGAGGAGCCGGAGAAGGGGAACCAGCTCACGCTCCAGGCCCACGCGCTGCTCGCCGCCTCCGACCTCGACTTCCGCGGGAACGCCGAGGGCCGAGACGTCCTCGAGGGCGCCGCCGACGTGCTCGTCACCGATGGTTTCACCGGCAACGTCGCGCTGAAGGCCGTGGAGGGGACGATCCGCACGCTGCTCGAGTCGCTGCGCGAGGAGATCACGGCGACGACGGCCGGAACCCTAGGCGGGCTGCTCATCCGTCCCGCCGCCCGGCGGCTTCGCGCGCGGCTCGATCCCGACACGTACGGAGGCGCCTACCTGCTCGGCCTGCGCGGGCTCGTGGTGATCGCGCACGGGGACTCCTCCGCGACGGCGATCGCCAATGCGATCCGGCTCGCCGCCCGCGGCGTCGACCACGACGTCGTCGGCCGCCTGGCTGCGCGCCTACCGCAGCAGGTGGAGACTGTATGATCGGCGCGCTTTTTCCGGCTCCCCACGAGAACGAGGTGACATGGCAGCGTCGCGCGAGGAAGTCTACGAGCGGGTCAAGGAGGTCCTCACCGAGCAGCTCGGCATCGACGAGGCGGACATCACGGAGGAGGCATCCTTCCAGGAGGACCTCGACGCCGACTCTCTCGATCTCGTCGAGCTGATCATGGAGCTCGAGGACCAGTTCGGGATCAAGATCTCGGACGAGGACGCCCAGAAGATCCAGACGGTCGGTCAGGCCGTCGACTACGTCACTTCGCACCAGTAGCCGCGGACTCCCACCTCGCGCAGCTGATCGACGCGCTCCCGCCGGAGCTGGCGGAGCCTGTCTTCACGCACACGTCGTGGGCGAGCGACCGTAGCGCCTCGTACGAGCGGCTCGAGTTCCTCGGGGACAGCGTGCTCGAGCTCGCCGTCGCGCATGCGCTCTACACGCGTCACCCGGACTTCTCGGAGGGGAAGCTCGCGAAGGTGCGCTCCCACGTCGTCTCGCGGGCGACCTGCGCGGAGGTGGCGCGTGAGCTCGGTCTTGGGCGGCGACTCGTCGAGCGGGCGGGCTCCACGCAGACCGTCGAGGAGCTCGAGCGGCTCTCGCGGAACCGGAACGTGCTCGCGGCGGTGATCGAAGCGGCGCTCGGCGCGATCTTTCTCCAGCACGGCTTCGCAGCGATCGAGGAGCCGATCGTCGCCGCCTTCTCCGACCAGATCGAGCATGCGCTGACGACGCGTGTCGACTACAAGACCGATCTGCAGGAGCTGCTCGCCCGCAGCGGTCGCCAGGTGGCCTATACGGAGATCTCCGTCCAGGGGCCGCCGCACGATCGCCGCTTCACGTGTGCGGCGCTCATCGAGGGCGAGGAGCTCGGCCGCGGGGAGGGGCAGTCGAAGAAGGCCGCCGAGCAGGAGGCGGCCCGCGAGGCGCTCGCCAGGCTGGAAAACGGCTCTCCCGAGGAGTAGCGTCGCGGCCATGACGGACTTCACGGAGCTCAAGCAGCGGCAGGCCGCCGTCTGGTCCGCGGGCGCTTTCGAGGAGGTCGCCGACTCGATTGGTGACATGCACGTCGCGCTCGTCGAGGCACTCGGACCCCGGCCGGGCGAGCGCTGGCTCGACGTCGGCTGCGGTTCCGGCAACCTCGCCGAGCTGGCCGCCGGGGCCGGCGCGAGCGTCACGGGCATCGACCTCTCTCCACGCCTCGTCGAGGTGGCCAAGGCGCGTGCCGAGGCGGGCGGTTACGACATCGAGTACAGAGTCGGCGACGCCGAGCAGCTCGACGTCGATGACGCGAGCTTCGACAGGGTGGTGTCGTCGGTCGCGATGATCTTCGCTCCAGACCACGAGGCCGCCGCACGCGAGCTCGCCCGCGTCACGAGGCCCGGCGGCCGTCTCGCCTTCTCCTCCTGGACGCCCGAGGGCACCGTCGGTGAGATGTTCACGTTGTTCGGCGCCTTCCAGCCGCCGTCTCCGCCGGGCGCAGGGATGCCCGTCGGGTGGGGCCGGGAGGAGTACGTCCACGAGCGGCTCGGCGACACGTTCGACCTGTCGATCGAGCGGCGCATCTCGCACTGGGAGGACGAGTCGCCCGAGCACGCCTGGGAGTACTTCGCGCCGCGCTTCGGGCCGGTGAAGATGATGCTCGACAACCTCGATCCCGAGCGAAGGGACGAGTTCGAGCGCGCTGCCCGTGAGCACTTCGAGAACGGCCGGCAGGCCGACGGGAGCTACGTGGACGATCGCGAGTACCTCCTCGTCACCGGCACGCGCCGCTGAGAATTTCGCACGGCCGCGCGGCAGTTTCTGGCATCCTGTCCCGCCTCATGGCCGAGCGGCGACCCACGAACTCGGAGCTGCGCCTGCGGCGGCTGGCGGCGGAAGAGCCCGCTGTCGAGCCGCGCGGGATCCTCGAGATCTTCGTCGACGGCGAGCCGGTGGACGAGGACGCTCCGCTCGTGCGCGACGACGAACCCGAACAGTAGGGGTAGCGTCCTGCGGCCTCTTTAGGGTGCGGGCGGTGCATCTTCGCGCCGTCAAGCTGCGTGGCTTCAAGTCGTTTCCGGACCCGGTCGAGATCCGTCTCGAGCCGGGCGTGGGCGTGATCGTCGGCCCGAACGGCTCGGGCAAGTCCAACGTCTCCGACGCGATCCGCTGGGCCGCCGGCTCGCTGAGCCCGACCGAGCTGCGGGCCGAGAAGCCGGACGACGTCCTCTTCGCCGGCGGCGGCACGCGCGGGCCGGCCGGCTTCTGCGAGGTCGAGCTCCTCTTCGACAACGCCGACGGGGCGCTGCCCGTCGACTACGCGGAGCTCTCGGTGGCCCGCCGGCTGCATCGCGGCGGCGAAGGCCAGTACCTCGTCAACCGGGCCACCGTGCGGCGCCTCGACCTCGTCGAGCTCCTCGCCGATCTCGGGCTCGGCCAGGGAATGCACTCGATCATCAGCCAGGGCAAGGTCGAAGCGATCCTGGCGTCGCGGCCGGCCGAGCGGCGCGCCCTGATCGAGGAGGCGGCGGGGCTCGGCCGCTTCAAGGCTCGTCGCCACCGCGCCGAGCTCAAGCTTGCGCGGGTCGCCGTCGAGGTGGAGCGCGCGCGCGACGTCGAGGCGGAGGTTCGGAAGAGGCTCCGGCCGCTGGCGCTGCAGGCGACGGCGGCCGAGCGTGCGCAGAAGCTCGCGGTCGAGATCGCGCGCCTGCAGGCCCGAATCGCGCAGCTCGACCTCGCAGGCCTCGAAGAGCGGCTCGCCGAGCTCGAGACCCGGCGTGACGCGGCGGGCGTGGGGCGACGCGGAGTGGAGGAGAGGCTCGAAGCGCTCCTCGCAGCGCGTGGCGGCGCCGAGGAGGAGCTGGCGGACGCCGCAGGCGCGCGCGAGCATGCGCTCCAGGCTCTCTACCGGCTCCGCAGCGCGGCGGAGCGCCTCGGGCTGCGACGCGAGTCTGCGGAAGCGGGCGTGACTCGGCTCCGTGACGAGCTGGCGCGCCCGCGCAAGGTGCTCGACGAGACAGTCCGCGCCGAGCGGACCGCCCTCGCGGACGAGATCCGTCTGCTGGAGGATCGTCTGCGGACGCTCGACCGAGCGCTGGCCGAGCGCGAGGGTCTGCCGCCGGCGGCGCGCGCGCTTGCGGAGGACGGCGAGCGGATCGCCTTCTCGCTGCTCGAGGTGGAGCCGGGCCGTGAGCGCGCGGTCGCGGCCGCTCTGGGCCGCTCGGCCTCGGCCGTCGTCCGCGACGACGCGGCCGGAGCGCTCGCCCTGCTCGAGCGAGCGCGAGATACGGGTCTCGGCAGCCTCGTCGTCCTCGTCGGCCGCGACCCGGCGCAGCTGGTCGCGCGGATGCCGATCGTCCCGAAGGAGGAGCTGCTCGCGTCGCCGGTGCCGGCTGTGACCTCGGAGGGTTTCGGCTACGACCCCGAGCGCGGCGAGCTCTGGTTCGCGGGCGAAACGGCCGAGGCGCTGCTCCTCGAGCTGCAGGCCCGCCGCCGCTCCCTCGATGCGGAGCTCGACGAGCTTCGCGGCCGGCTCGAGGCGCCGATCCCGGAAGGCGCTTATTCCCTCGAACGGAATCCGCTCGCCGAGCGGAGCATCGAGCTCGCCGAGCGGCTCCTCCGCGCGCTCGAGGTCTCGGTGGAGCACTTCGAGGCGCCGCTTCGCGCAGAAGTGGATTCCGGTGCGGCCCGTAGCGGCGAGCTCGGCGCGGAGCTGCGCCGGCTGGGCGCGGCCGAGGTCGAGTTGCGCCAGGAGCTCGCGGCCGCCTCCGAGGCCGCCTCGGCGGTCGAGGTCGAGGCTGCGCGAATCGAGACGGAGGCGGACGAGGTGCGCCGGCGGTTCCAGCAGGCGAACGCCGTGCTGGAAGCACCGCCGGCGAAGCCGCCGGTGCCCAGCAGTAAGACCGGGGCGCTTTCAGCGCCCCCCGGCGAGGCGGCGGAGGGCGACGACCGCGAACAGCTCGTCGCCACGGTCGAGCGGCTGGAGCGCCGCCGCGAGACGCTCGGCCAGGTCAACCCTCTCGCGCACGAGGAGTACGAGGCCGAGAAGGAGCGGCTGGAGGAGCTCGTCGCGCAGCGGTCCGACCTCGAAGCGAGCCTCGCCGAGCTCGAGAAGCTCCGCACCGAGCTGACGGAGACGGTCGAGCGGCGCTTCGCCGAGACCTTCGACGCCGTGCAGCGCCATTTCGCCGACGTGACCGCGACCGTCTTCCCCGGCGGCGAGGGCCGCCTGCGGCTGACCGAGGCCGAGGCCGACGAGGACGAGGAGGAACCGGGCGTCGAGGTCGAGTTGCGTCCCGCGGGCAAGCGGGTGCAGCGGCTCTCGCTTCTCTCCGGCGGCGAGAAGGCGCTGGGCGCGATCGCGTTCCTCTTCGCGCTGTTCCTCGCCCGGCCGTGCCCGTTCTATCTTCTGGACGAGGTGGAGGCTGCGCTCGACGACACGAACATCGGGCGCTTCGTCGAGCTGCTCCGCCGCTACTCGGACGAGGCGCAGTTCGTCGTCATCACGCACCAGAAGCGCACGATGGAGGCGGCCGACGTCCTCTACGGCGTGACGATGGGCGGCGAGGGCGTCTCGCAGGTCGTCTCGCGCCGCCTGCCGCGCGAGGAGGCCGCGGCCGTCTCGGTTGCGTGAACGACCTCCGGTTCGTCGAGCGGGTGCGCTCGCTGCTCGCCGGGGAGGGGATCGCGGCCCGGGTCTTCGGCGGCGGGGCGGAGGAGCTGCTCGGGCCGGCCGACCCTCGTCCGCACAACGATCTCGACTTGCTCGCCGCCGACGGCCGGCTTTCGGTCGCCTCCGCCGCTGCGGTCGCCGGCGACGGGCGCAGCATCCGCAACGTCCCGCCGCCGTCGCCTAGGCTCGCTGCGTGCTCTACGACCCGCGCGCGTTCGAGCCGCTGACCGACGAGCCGTGGGACAAGCCCCGCGTCCGCGACGCGATCGCGGCGCTCGTCGCGGACGCCGACGCCGCGTTCGACCCCGACGCGCTCTGGTCTGCGCACGAGTGGGACGGCTACAACGCGCCGCTCCCCCTGAAGAACCTCTACCTCGGCGCGGCGGGCGTCGTCTTCGCCCTCGACGACCTTCAGCGCCGCGGTCTCGCCGAGACGGCGCTCGACCTGCCGGCCGTCGCGCTGCGCGCTCTCGAGCGCTGGCGCGCGGAGCCGGACTACATGAAAGGGGAGGCCGTGCCCGAGCCGGCCGCCTCCGCGCTGCTCACGGGCGAGACCGGAATCCTGCTCGTCGGCTGCCGCCTCGGCCTCGGGCTCGAGACAGACCTGCAGGCCAGGGTTCGCGCCAACCTCGCCAATGAGGCGGAAGACCTGATGTGGGGCACGCCGGGCACTCTTGTCGCCGCCGCCGCAATGGGCTGGGACGACCTCGCGCGCGAGTCGGCCGACGCGCTCGCGTCCCGCCGCGACGCGGACGGCCTCTGGACGCAGCGAATCTGGGGTACGAGCTTCCGCGGCATCGGCACCGTGCACGGACTCGTCGGCAACGTCCGAGCGCTGCTCGAGGTGGACGACCCCCGCAACGAGGCGCTGCGAGCGGAGACCGCCGCCGTGCTCGAGCGGGCAGCGACCGTGGAGGACGGGCTCGCGAACTGGAGCAGCGAGGGAAAGCTGCAGTGGTGCGCCGGAGCCCCCGGAGTGGTCTCCGCGGCACGCGACTACCTCGATGAGGAGCTGCTCGTCGCCGGCGCCGGGCTCGTCTGGCGAGCGGGCGCACCGGGCGTCGAGAGAGGGCACGGCATCTGCCACGGCACCTCGGGCAGCGGCTTCGCGCTGCTCGCCGCGTTCGAGCGAACGCGGGACGAGCTGTGGCTCGCGCGCGGCCGCCGTTTCGCGGTCCACGCGCTCGCCCAGGCCGCGCGCCTGCCGGGGCGCTATTCGCTCTTCACGGGCGGCCTTGGCACCGCGCTCTTCGCCGCCGCGTGCCTCGACGCAGACGCGCGTTACCCGCTGCTGGAGCGGCGCTAGGCCAGGGCGCGCTCGAGGGCGGCGCGGTCGGTCGGCTCGCCGTGCGCCGGCAGGACGAGCTCGACCGGCAGATCGAGGAGGGGACGAAGCCGTCCGGCGACCTCGTCGCGGGTCAGGTGCTTCCGACCGCCCATCTGGACGCCCAGCCCGTCGCCGAAGTCCGAGAGCGAGTCGGCGGTGACGACGGCATTGATCGACGGGAGCCACAGGACGAGATCGTTGTCCTCGCGTCCCGCGTACGCGGTGATGCCGAACGGCCACTCCCCCGGGCCGTGGAAGTGGCCTTCGCCCTCGCCCGCACGCAGCCAGGCGAGGTCTTCGCTCTCCATCCCGCGAACCCGGTCGGGATCGATGCCGAACTTCTCGACCCAGTCCTGCCAGGTATCGGCGGGCGGCGTGTGGATAGGCAGGCCGAGCCCGCGTGCGTCGCGCTCGTGGTACGGCGCCGTCAGGACGACGGCGGTCGCACGTGCGCGCAGCTCGCCGGGAACCGAGAGCGGGTCGAACAGCACGAAGTCGTCGCCGAGTTCGATCGCATACGACGAGACGAGCTCGGGCCACCACTCCTCCTCGTCCCAGTCGGGATGCGGCGACTGCCAGTGCCAGACACCCTGCCGAACCTCGCGCACCCGACGATCGTAATGAAACGGTCCGCGTAGGATCGCCGGGATGGACGAACGTCTCGAGCGCTACGCGGAGCTCGTCGTCCGGGTCGGCGCGAACGTCCAACCCGGGCAGGAGGTTTTCCTTCTACCCGGGGTCGAGCACTACGAGCTCGCGCGTGCCCTGGCGCGCCAGGCGTACCGGGCCGGCGCCTCCTACGTTCACGTCCGCTACCAGGACTCGCACGTGCGGAAGGCGATGATCGGGCTCGGGCCCGACGAGGCGCTCACCTACTCGCCCGAGTGGGCGAAGGAGCTCTTCTCGTCGATGACCGGCAACGCGATGATCGCGACGACCGGCGACCCGGAGCCGGAGCTGCTCGCCGATCTCGACGGCGAGCGCGTGGGCCGGGCGCTGCCGCAGGAGATCGTGCAGATCCGGATGCAGCAGATCCGCGACAACTCCGTCAACTGGTGTGGCGTCGGGGCCCCGAGCGCGGGCTGGGCGAAGCAGGTCCTCGGCGAGCCCGACGTCGAACGGCTGTGGGAGCTGATCGCGTTCTGCATGCGGCTCGACGAGCCCGACCCGGTCGCGGCCTGGCGCGACCACACCGCCCGTCTCAAGGCGCGGGCGGAGGCGCTGACCGACCTCCGTCCGGACGCCCTCCGCTATCGCGGGCCGGGGACCGATCTCACGGTCGGGCTGCTCCCGGACGTCCGGTGGCTGGGCGGCGGCGGCGACACGTCGACGGGGATCCTCTACGTCGCGAACATGCCGACCGAGGAAGTCTTCACCTCCCCCGACGCGCGGCGCACCGAGGGGACGATCCGCTCCACGCAGCCGCTTGCCCTTGCCGGGCAGATCGTGCGCGGTCTCGAGTTGACGTTCGAGCACGGGCGCGCGGTCCGGGTCGAGGCGCAGACCGGCGCGGAGATCGTGCGCAGTCATTTCGAGACGATCGAGAACGCCGACCGGCTCGGTGAGGTCGCGCTCGTCACGAAGGAGTCCCGCGTCGGCCAGACGGGAACGCTCTTCTACGACACCCTCTTCGACGAGAACGCAACGTGTCACGTTGCGTACGGCGCGAGCTTCCCCTTCCTCGCCGACGGCGAGCCCGGCGACGGCATGAACGGCGCGAACACGCATGTGGACTTCATGGTCGGCGGAGCCGAGCTCGAGGTGGACGCGGTGCTCGCCGACGGCTCGGAGATACCGCTGATCCGGAACGAGGAGTGGCAGCTCGCATGAACACGAACGGCGACCGCCTCGAGCGATACGCGGAGCTCGCCGTCCGCGTCGGCGCGAACGTGCAGCCCGGGCAGGAGGTCTTCGTCCACGGTCTCGTCGAGCACGCCGAGCTCATTCGCGCCCTGACGCGGCAGTCGTACCGGGCCGGTGCGTCGTACGTGAGCGTCGTCTACGGCGACCAGCACGTGAAGCGGGCGATGATCGAGCTCGGGCCGGACGAGGCGCTCACACATTCGCCCGAGTGGGAGAAGTCACTCGCCCGGACGACCGCGGGGAATGCCCAGCTGGGAACGTCGGGTAACCCCGAGCCGGAGCTCCTTGCCGATCTCGACGGAGAGCGCGTCGGACGCGCGATCGCGCTGGAAGTGGCGGAGATCTACCGGCAGCAGCACCGGGACCGCAGCGTCAACTGGTGCGGCGTGGGTTCGCCCAACGAGGGCTGGGCGCAGCAAGTCCTCGGCGAGCCGGACGTCGAGCGGCTGTGGGAGCTCGTGGCTTTCTGCTTCCGGCTCGACGAGGCCGACCCCGTGGCGGCGTGGCGCGCCCACCTCGACCAGCTCGACGCGCGAGCCGCCGCACTCACCGAGCGCCGACCCGACGCGCTTCGCTACCGGGGGCCGGGAACAGACCTCACGGTCGGCCTCCTCCCGAGCGCCCGCTGGGGCAGCGCGCGTTTCCGCACCGCCGGCGGGATCGACTACGTCGCGAACATGCCGACCGAGGAGATCTTCACGACGCCGGACTCTCGTCGAGCCGAGGGGACGCTGCGCTCGAGCATGCCGCTGAGTCTCGGCGGACAGCTCATCCGGGGGCTCGAGCTCACCTTCGAGGACGGCCGGATCGTCCGGGTCGAGGCCGAGACGGGCGCAGACGTCGTGCGGACTCATCTCGCGAACATGGAGAACGCGGACCGGCTCGGCGAGCTGGCGCTCGTCACGAAGGAATCTCGGGTGGGCCAGACGGGGACGCTCTTCTACAACACGCTGTTCGACGAGAACGCGACGTGCCACATCGCCTACGGCTTCGGGCTTCCGTACGCCTTCGAGGGCGAGCCGGACGAGGGGATGAACGTCTCGAACATCCACGTCGACTTCATGGTCGGCGGCCCGGAGCTCGAGGTGGACGCGGTCCTCGGGGACGGCACCGAGCTGCCGCTGATTCGCAACGAGGAGTGGCAGGTCGCCGCGTAGCTGGTCACAGCTGCTGGGCGATGCGGATGCGGCGCCGGAGCCCGAGGAGGCGAGCGAAGGCCGTTTCTTCTCGCGCCTCCGGGACTCGCTCTCGAAGTCGCGCCGGGCGCTCACGGGGGAGCTCGTCGCCGCGGCGTCCTTCGATCCGGGCAACGACGCCGACTGGGAGCGGCTCGAGGAAGCGCTCATCGCGGGGGACGTGGGCGTCCGGGCGACCGCCGAGCTCGTGCGTCGGCTCGAGGCGCGAGGCGAGCTCGCCGATCTGAACGCAGCGCTCGCGGAGGAGGTGGCCGAGCTGTTCGGCGAGCCGCCCGTCCTCGGCGTCGCCCACGAGCCGGCCGTGATCCTCGTCGTCGGCGTCAACGGCACCGGCAAGACCACGACCATCGGGAAGCTCTCGGCGAGGCTCGCGGAGCACGGCCGCTCGGTCGTGGTCGCCGCCGCCGACACGTACCGTGCCGCCGCCGAGGAGCAGCTCGAGATCTGGGCGCAACGGGCCGGCGCGGACTTCGTCGGCTCCGAGCGCGGCGCGGACCCGGCGGCCGTCGCCTACGACGCGGTCGAGGCGGCGGTCGCGCGCGGCCGCGACGTCGTGGTCGTGGACACGGCCGGGCGGCTCCACACGCAGGCGAACCTCATGGAGGAGCTCGCCAAGGTGCGCCGCGTCCTCGCCGGCCGCCTCGACGGAGCGCCGCACGAGACGCTGCTCGTCGTCGACTCGACGACGGGGCAGAACGGCGTCCAGCAGGCGCGGCTGTTCGGCGAGACGGTCGGAGTCACGGGAGTCGTCCTGACGAAGCTGGACGGCTCCGCGAAAGGCGGAGTCGCGATCCCGATCGCCTACGAGCTCGGCCTGCCCGTCAAGCTCGTCGGCGTCGGCGAAGCGCTCGAGGACCTCCAGCCGTTCGACCCGCACGACTACGCGCGGGCGCTCGTGACGGCCTAGACGCCTCGGGCTCGGTTATGGACCGGTCGGGATGAGCCCGACGATGTAGCCGCGAATCGGGTTCTCCGTCTCGACCCAGATCTCGAGCTTGTAGGTGCCGGGGGGTGCCTTCTCGGCCGCCAATCCAGGCGCCGCCGTCCCCTTCTGCGCGTTTTCCCAGGCTTGCTTAGCCGCTGCTTCGAGGGTCTTGCCTTTGCCGGGCTTCCAGGGGCCTCTCGATTGGTTGGTCATGCGAGCCTCCTCTCGCGCGGACCCTACTCCTAAGCAGGCGTCCCTCCTAACGGGGCGCGGCCGCGACCGCCGCCTGCTTCGCGCCGGCGATGTTGCCCTTGCGCTCGTAAACGGCCTCGGCCCGCGCGGCGGCGGTCGACGCTTCCGCGGACCCCGCCTCCTTGAGAACGCGGGCGAGCGCGACCAGGGCGGTCGCCTGCAGGTCGAGGAAGTCGGTCGGCTCCGCCAGCTCCACCGCCTCGGCGGCCAGCCGCAGCGCCTCCGACGCCTCGCCGGCAGAT
>Ga0335076_10003705_pt1 | contig 15382 bp, 13 predicted proteins | sample Lox_Sample_25_FD_206717 | JGI IMG/M metagenome (GOLD analysis project Ga0335076, IMG submission 206717) | Soil microbial communities from Loxahatchee National Wildlife Refuge, Florida, United States - Lox_Sample_2.5 | ecosystem: Environmental > Terrestrial > Soil > Wetlands | place: USA...
GGCATGTGGTACGGTAAGGGCCCTGGCGTTGATCGCTGCGGCGACGTGTTCAAGCATGCCAATTCCGCGGGCACGTCGAGGAACGGCGGCGTGCTCGTCCTCGCCGGCGACGACCACGCGGCCAAATCGTCCACGCTTGCGCACCAGAGCGAGCACATTCTCAAGGCCTGCTGCATTCCGGTCCTGAACCCGGCCAACGTGCAGGACTATCTCGACTTCGGCCTGCACGGCTATGCGATGAGCCGGTATTCGGGCTGCTGGATCGGCTTCAAGTGTGTGACCGACGTGGTCGAATCGGGCGCCTCCGTGATCGTCGATCCGGACCGCGTGCAGGTAAAGCTGCCCTCCGACTTCGCCCTGCCGCCGGGGGGCGTCAACATCCGCTGGCCCGACGGCTTCCTCGAGCAGGAGGCGCGCCTGCTCGACTGGAAAGTCTACGCCGCGCTCGCCTACGTGCGTGCGAACGGTCTCGACCGGATCGTCTGGGATTCCCCGAACGCGAAGCTCGGCATCATCACCACGGGCAAGAGCTTCGGCGACACCATGCAGGCGCTCGCCGACCTTGGCATCGACGAGGCGGCCGCGCGCGACATCGGGCTGCGCGTCTACAAGGTGGCCATGACCTGGCCGCTTGAGCCGCAAGGAGCGCGCCGCTTCGCGCAGGGGCTGGACGAGATCCTCGTCGTCGAGGAAAAACGCCAGCTCATCGAATACCAGATCAAGGAAGAGCTCTACACCTGGGAGGCCGGCAAGCGCGCGCCGCGCGTAGTCGGCAAGTTCGACGACAACGGCGAATGGAGCCGCGCCGAAGGCCAGCCCGCGGGCACCTGGCTTCTGCCAGCGCACTACGAGCACAATCCCGCGATCGTCGCCAAGGCCATTGCCCAAAGGCTTTCGAAGTTGAACCTGGCTTCCTCCCTGGGAAGCCAATTCAAGGAGCGGCTGGCGTTCCTGGAGTTCAAGGAAAAAGCGCTCGCCAAGCCGCGCGTGACGACGGTGCGGCAGCCCTACTTTTGCTCCGGCTGTCCGCACAACACCTCGACGCGCGTGCCCGAGGGCAGCCGCGCGACGGCCGGCATCGGCTGCCACTTCATGGCGGTGTGGATGGACCGCAATACCTCGACCTTCACGCACATGGGCGCCGAGGGCACGCCGTGGATCGGCCAGGCGCCGTTCACGAACGAGAAGCACATCTTCGCCAACCTCGGCGACGGCACCTACTTCCACTCGGGACTCATGGCGATCCGCGCCGCCGTCGCGGCCAAGGTCAGCATGACCTACAAGATCCTGTACAACGACGCGGTCGCCATGACGGGCGGCCAGCACCACGACGGGCCGCTCGACCCGGCGATGATCTCGCGCCAGATCGCGGCCGAGGGGGTGAAGCCGATCGTGATCGTCACCGACGAGCCGGACAAGTACCCGGCCGGCACCAACTGGGCGCCCGGCGTCACGATCCGCCACCGCGACGAGCTGGATGCCGTGCAGCGCGATCTGCGCGAGCAGCCCGGCGTGTCCGCGCTGATCTACGACCAGACCTGCGCGTCCGAGAAGCGCCGGCGCCGCAAGCGGAACGCCTTCCCGGACCCGGCCAAGCGCGCGGTCATCAACGAGATGGTCTGCGAGGGCTGCGGCGACTGCAGCACCAAGTCGAACTGCCTCTCGGTCGAGCCGCTCGAGACCGAGTTCGGCCGCAAGCGCGCGGTCAACCAGTCCACCTGCAACAAGGACTACTCCTGCGTCAAAGGCTTCTGCCCCAGCTTCGTTACCGTGGAAGGGGGCCAGCTGAAGAAGGGGAAATCGGGCGCAAGGATCGCCGATGATTTCCCTGCGTTGCCCGAAGCCGCGGTACCGCCGCTGGAGGCGTCCTTCGGCGTGCTGGTCACCGGCATCGGCGGCACCGGCGTCATCACCATCGGCCAGATCCTTGGCATGGCCGCGCACCTCGAGCGCAGGGGCGTCTCGGTGCTGGACATGTCCGGCCTCGCGCAGAAGTACGGCGCGGTGATGTCGCACGTGAAGCTCGCGCCAGGCGCTTCGGACGTGCACGTGGCGCGCCTTGGCACGGGCGATGCGCGCCTCGTCATCGGATGCGACCTGGTGGTCACGGCAAGCGGCGACGCGCTCGACAAGATGCAGCCCCAGCGCACCCGCGCGCTGGTGAACGCCACCACCACGCCGACCGCCGCGTTCGTCAAGAATCCGGACTGGCGGCTGCCGGGCAGCGACCTGCAGGGCGACATCCAGGATGCCTGCGGCCAGCGCGCAGAGTTCGTGCCGGCGGCCGAGATCGCTACCGCGATCATGGGCGACTCCATCGCCACCAACATGTTCATGCTGGGCTACGCCTGGCAGAAGGGCTGGGTGCCGCTCGGCCGCGAAGCCATCGAGCGCGCCATTGAGCTGAACGGCGTCGCGGTGGCGTTCAACCTGCAATCCTTCCTCTGGGGGCGGCGCGCGGCCGTGGACCTCGATCGCGTCCGTCGCCTGGCGATCCCGGCCGAGGTGATCCCGATCGACCAGCACTTCTCGCGCAACCTCGACGAGCTCGTTGAGCGGCGCGTGCAGTTCCTGACCGGCTATCAGGATGCGGCCTACGCAGCGCGGTACATGACTCTGGTGAACAAGGTCAAAAACGCCGAGGAGAAAATCAACTCGACCAAGCTGACCGAAGCAGTCGCGCGCTACTACGCGAAGCTGCTCGCCTACAAGGATGAATACGAAGTCGCGCGGCTCTACGCCGACGGCGCGTTCCGGAAGAAGATCGAAGGCATGTTCGAGGGCGACTACAGGATGGTGTTCCACCTCGCGCCCCCGCTGCTCTCCAAGCCCGATCCGAGGACCGGGGAGCCCGCGAAGATGGCGTTCGGCCCCTGGATGATGGCCGCTTTCGGCCTGCTGGCGAAGCTCAAGGGCCTTCGCGGAACGGCGCTCGACCTGTTCGGCCGCACCGAGGAGCGGCGCACCGAGCGCGCGCTGATCGCCGAATATGAGCAGACCGTGCAGAAGCTGCTCGCCGGGCTGTCGCGCGACAACCACGCGCTCGCCGTCGACATCGCCTCGCTGCCGGAAACCATCCGCGGCTACGGCCATATCAAGGCGAGGAGCATCGAGGCCGCCCGCAAGAAGCGCGAGGAATTGCTCGCACGCTACCGTAGCGAGCCCGTCAAAGCGGCGGCATGAGGCTGGCGGCCGCCCTCGTCGCGCTGCTGCTCGCCTGGGGGGCGCGCGCGCAGACGGAGGAGACACGCTCGCTCGAGACGGAAGGCGGCGGGCGCATCACTTACGTGCTGCGCGTCCATCCGGCCGACGCGCATGTCGTGCAGCCGGCGGCGAAGCTCGCGCCGACCAGCGCGCTCGACACCGCCAAGCTGATCAGCCTGCACCTGTCGACCGGCGACATCGAGGAGGCGGCGCTGCTGTCCAATGCGCCGAGGCGCCGCTACGAGGTCCTGAGTGATTACCGCAAGACCGTGGGCGAGGAGGAGTTCAAGCGCGTGTTCGCGAGCTACCTCGTCCCGGAGACGCGGCTGGTCGCGGAGATCGTGATCGGCCAGCACCGGCTGCTGATCTGGGAACTCAGGCAGGCCAAGTCGCAGCTCGCCGGGCAATTCTTCGTCGAAGTGGAGGGCCGCTACCTCATCGACGACGTGCCGAACCAGGAGCGCACCAGCCTGCGCCAGGTCCTCGAGGCCTACCGCTCCGGGAAGCTGCCGCGCTAGCCTTGCGCGTCGCTAGGCCTTCAGGCTGAAGGGCGTGAAGTCGGTGTTGCGGTCGTAGTAGTCCTCGTTCTCCACGCGCTTGAGGAACCCGACCACCTTGTAGGTCACGGGCGTCATCACGACTTCCCAGCCCGTCTTGAGCAGGTACTGCACCATCGCGACCTTGACTACGTCGGACGTCGCCCAGATGCCGTAGAAGGCGATGAAATAGAACAGCGACGAGTCCACGAATTCGCCCACGATCGTCGAGCCGATAGTGCGCGTCCAGAGCCAGCGCCCATCCGTCAGGATCTTCATCTTCGCCAGCACGTAGCTGTTGGCGAAGCTGCCGCACCAGAACGCGATCATCGATCCGAGCGCGATGCGCCAGGCGTTGCCGAACACCGCCTCGAGCGCCGGCTGGTAGATCTTCATGTAGTCGGAGGGGCCCGGCGGCAGGCTCACGACGACCCAGGCCATGAGGGAGGCAAAGGCCAGCGCGCCGAACCCCGCCCAGACGACCCGGCGGTCGCGCCCGTAGCCGTAGACCTCCGTGAGGATGTCGCCGAAGATGTACGAGATCGGGAAGAACAGCACGCCGGCGCCGAACGTCGTCAGCCCGAGCAAGGGCAGGTCCACCACCGCCTGCTTCGCGGCGCCGATGAAATTCGAGCACAGCAGGACCGCGACAAACGCAGCCATCACGAAATCGTAGTAGCGGTAGTTCTTCACCGGAGCCGGGGCTGGTGCTCGCGCACATCGTCGTCCAACTCGACGCGCATGGCGTCCAGCATGCGCGACACCATCGCGTAGAAGCCGGCCGTCAGCGACAGCTCCACGAACTCGGCGTCGCTGAAGTGCTTCCTGACCTCCGCATGCACGGCGTCGCTGACGTCGCAGGCCATGACGCCCTCGGTCAGCGCGAGCGCCGCGCGCTCCCTCGCGTCGAACGCCGGGGATTCACGCCACCCGGCCAGGGCCTCGATCTTCTCCTCGGGCAGGCCGGCCTTGCGCGCCATGCGCAGGTGGTGCGCCCACTCGTATTCCGAGCGCGCGAGCTGCGCGGTGCGCAGGATCATGAGCTCGCGCAGCGCGCGCGGCGTGCGGCTGTCGTGGCGGATCGCGTTCGCGAACTCGGTCCAGGCTGCGACCAGCCCCGGGTGATTGCCGAGCGCGCGATAGAGATTGACCGGCGTGCCCCAGAGCTGGCGGAGCCGGGCCTCGAGTTCCGGGGCGAAGCCCGCATTGGGGACGCGTTGCACGGGAGTAGTATGCCCGAATGACGGCCCCGCAAGCCGCGCTGCGCGGCGACTACGGCCGCGCGGCGCCGGACTATTCGGTCGAGCAGGACTGGAGCGCGTACGGCGCCGGCGAGCACGCGCTATTCCAGCGTCTCTTCGAGCGCCAGGCCAAGCTGGTCGCGCGCTATGCCTGTCCCGAATGGATCGACGCGATCGCGGGACTCGACGCGGGCGCGGAGATTCCGCGCTTCGATCGCGTGTCCGCGAAGCTCCGCGCCGCGAGCGGCTGGGAAATCGTCGCGGTGCCCGGGCTGATCCCGGACGAGGCATTCTTCACGCACCTCGCCGGCCGGCGCTTCCCGGTGACGGTCTGGCTGCGCAAGCCCGAGGAGTTCGACTACATCGTGGAGCCGGACGTCTTCCACGATTTCTTCGGCCACGTGCCGCTACTCTTCGATCCGGTCTACGCCGACCACCTGCACGAATACGGCAAGGGCGGCCTCAAGGCGATGCGCCTCGACGCGGTGAAGATGCTCGCGCGCCTGTACTGGTACACGATCGAGTTCGGCCTCGTCCGCACGCCCGCGGGCGTGCGCGCCTACGGCGCGGGCCTGCTGTCCTCGGGCGGCGAGCTTGCCTACTGCGTCGACGATCCGCGCCCGCGGCGCCTCGCCTTCGACCTGGAGCGCATGCTGCGCACCGACTACCTCATCGACCGCTACCAGGGCACCTACTTCGTGATCGATTCCTTCGCGCAGCTCATGCGCGACACGGCGCCGGACTTCGCGCCGATCTACGGGAAACTGAGGACGCTCCCGCCGCTCGCGGCCTAGAGACGGTCGTCCGGCTGGATCCCCTTGTAGAGCCAGTCAGCCTCCCAGGGATCGGCGGGATCGCGCCCGCGCGCAAGCTCGTTGCGCAGCACGCGCGCGCCGCCGCCGACGTGGAACCACTCGCCGAAGAAGCGCGAGGACAGCACCACGCGGGCGGTGCGGTTCATGCGATCGCGCTGGTAGGCGAGGAACGCGCGGTTGTAGTCGTCGCCCGCGGCCGCGACCTTCTCGGCGAGCACGACGCCGTCCTCGATCGCCATCTGCGCGCCCTGCGCAAGGTATTGCAGCGTCGGGTGCGCCGCATCGCCAAGCAGGGTGACCTTGCCGTCGGTCCAGTTCGTCGCCGGATCGCGGTCGTGCAGCACCCAGTTGCGCTCGCGCGACACGTAGCGCAGGTTGTCGCGCACGCGCGCGTGGGTGGCCGAGAAAATCTCCTCCAGCTCGTCCGGCGCGCCCGGATTGGCCTCGCCGCGCCGGATGCGGCGGCTGCAGACCGTCGCGACGTTGTTCATCACGCTGCCGCCCTGCAGGCGGTACTGCACCATGTGCAGGTCCGGCCCGCCCCAGATGGTCATGGCATTCATGCGCGACTTGTCCGCCACCTCCTCGATCGGCACCACGCCGCGGTAGACGTAGTGACCTGCCATGCGCGGCGCGCCGTCACCGAGGACCGCCTGGCGCGTCGGCGACCACAGGCCGTCGGCGCCGATCAGCGCGGAGCCTTCGATCTCGGCGCCGTTGTCGCAGGCGACGACCACGCCGTCCTTCGCCTGGCGGAAGCCCTTCAGCCCGTGCGAGGGGGACAGCGCAATCTCTTCCCTCGATCGGCAGGCGGCAAGCAGGCCGCCGTGCAAGTCGCGCCGGTGGATCACGAAATAGCGGTAGCCATAGCGCTCGATGAAGCCCCTGCCCGTCGAGATGCGCGTGAGCTCCTCGTTCGTGACCGCGTCCACGAACAGCAGCGCCTCGGGAAACACGGAACTGGGCTCGAGCGACTTCAGCACGCCCAAGCGCTCCAGCATGCGCGCCACGTTCGGCCCCATCTGGATGCCGTAGCCGATCTCGCCGAACTCGGCCGCCTTCTCGAGCACGCGCACGCGGCGGCCCTTGCGGGCGAGCGCCAGCGCTGCGGCAAGCCCGCCGATGCCGCCGCCCGCGATGAGGATTTCAGGTCCGCGCATGGTTAGAATTTCGGCTTCGAGAGATCAGGGAGGAGAGCATCATGCTGCGGTTCATTCGCCACGCCCTTGCCGTCATCGCGGCGTGCCTGCTGGGCTCGGCGCACGCGCAAGTGTACCCCGCGAAACCCGTGCGGCTGATCGTGCCCTACCCCGCCGGCGGCGGCACGGATTTCTTCGCGCGCACGGTGGGCGCGCAGCTTTCCGCGCAGCTCGGCCAGCAGATCGTGGTCGAGAACCGCCCCGGCGCCGCGACCATCGTCGGCGCGGAGGCCGTCGCCAAGTCCCCGCCCGACGGCTACACGGTGCTGCTCGGCGACACGGCCACGTTCTCCGTGAACCCCAGCCTGTACAGGAAGCTGCCCTACGACCCGCAGAAGGATTTCGTGCCCGTGAGCCTGACCGGGCGCTTCGCGCTGCTGCTCGTCGTGAATCCGTCGAAGCTCAACGCGAATTCCGTGCAGCAGCTGGTCGACGAGGCGAAGAAGGCGCCCGGCAAGATCGACTACGCCTCGCCCGGCCCCGGCAGCCCGCACCACCTCGCGATGGAGATGTTCAAGCAGCGCACGGGCGCGCAGTTCACGCACGTCGCCTACAAGGGCGCAGGCCCGGCGATCCAGGACCTGCTCGGGGGCCAGGTGCCGCTCATGTTCCTCGACCTCGCCGCGGGCGCGCCGCAGATCAAGTCGGGCAAGCTGAAGGCGCTCGCCGTCGCGAGCGACCGGCGCATCCAGGCGATGCCGGAGCTGCCCACGGTCGCCGAAGCCGGCCTCGCAGGCTTCGAGGCCTGGGCCTGGCAGGCGCTCGCCGTGCCCGCCGGGACGCCGCGCGCGATCATCGAGCGGCTGAACGCCGAGTTCCGCAAGGCCGTCGGCGCGCCGGAGATCCGCCAGAAGCTGGCGGACGCCGGCATCGATCCCCTGCAGAGCTCGCCCGAGGAAGCCGCCGCGTACGCGAAAAGCGAGACCGCCAAATGGGCGAAGGTGATCGCCGACGGCCACATCTCGGTCGAGTAGCGCTCCCGCTCCTTTTCTCGGCCGCGGCGCTCGCCGCGGCCGCGCAGGAGACCTCGCTCGACGAGCTGCTCGCGCGGGCGCGCAAGCGCGACGCGGAGGCCGAGTACCAGTTGGGCATGCGCGCCTATGAAGGCCGCGGTGTGCCGCGCAACCCCGGCCAGGCGCTGCGCCTCATGCAGCGCGCCGCGCAGCACGGCTACGTCGAAGCGCAGAACACGTACGGCTACTTCCTGCAGCACGGCGTGGGCATCGATCCCGACCCGGCGCGCGCCCTGCCCTGGTTCGAGGCCGCCGCCAATCGCGGGCACGCGCTCGCCCAGGTCAATCTCGGCTGGCTTTACGAGCACGGGCAGGGGGTCGAGCGCTCGAGCGTGACGGCGCTCGAGTGGTACCGGAAGGCCGCAGCGCAAGGACTTGCGGAGGCCGAGCTCAACGCGGGCCACCTGCTTGAGTCCGCCTCGCCGCCCGACGACGACGCGGCCGCGGCGGCCTACACGCGCGCGGCGAAGCTTGGCCTGCCGCTTGGCTACGAACGCCTGGGGCGCCTGGTCGAGGCGAACCGCGCTCCGCAGACCAAATACGGCGACGCCCTCGCCAACTACCTCAAGGCGGCGCAAGGCGGGGTCGCGGACGCGCAGCAGGCCGCGGCGCGCCTGGAGCTCGCGGCCGGCGGCGCGGGAAACGCACGCGATGCCGTGCAGTGGCTGGAGCGCGCGGCAAAGCAGAACCAGGCGTCGGCGCGCGGCATGCTCGCCGACGCGCCAACCCAATACCGCATCGCGACGCAACTCGCGTCGAAGCCGCCCGCCGGCGAGGCCGACGCGTTCGGCTGGCTGCAACGCGCCGCCGCACAAGGCCTGCGCGACGCGCAGGTGCGGCTCGGCATCGCGCTGGAAGAAGGACGCGGCACCGCGCGCGATCCCGCCGGCGCCGCGGCGTGGTATGCCAAGGCGGGAGAAGCCGGCGATCCGGAGGCCCTTTACCGGCTCGCGCTGCTCTACGACCACGGGGCAGGCGTGGCGCGGGACACGGTGCGCGCGCGCGACCTGCTCGCGCAGGCGGCGATACTGGGGCACGCGAAAGCGAAAGACCGGATTGCCGCTCTGCTCGGCTCGCCGCCGCCGCAAATCCAGGGCGGGTGGCCGCGCTAGCCCCTCGCTTGGCCGGGGAGTAGAATCCCCAGGACCGTCGCGTACCGGGAGTTTCCTCATGCAACTCCATGGCCTGAAAAGAATTTTCCTGCTCGCCGCGCTGCTGCTGGCGGCTCCTTATGCGGCAGCGCAGTTCCAGCCCGGCATGACCCTCGTGCAGGCGGAAGCGCAGGTCGGGGCACGGCTGGCGAGCGGGGCTACGCTCCAGCAGATCGCGCGGGAAGCGCTTGCGGCCGACCTCGATGCCGGCGTGCTGACCGCGGCGATGATCGATAGCGGCGCCAACCCGGCGAGCGTCGTGCAGGCCATGATCGTGGCCGGCGCGCAGCTCCAGGCCGTCGTCAACGCGGCGCTGGCCGCCGGCGCCACGGTCGAATCGGTCGCGCAAGGCGCGAGCGCCGCAGGCGTCTCTGCATTGGCCGTGCAGGCCGCGCTCGCCGCCAGCCCGGCAGCGCCAACCGGCGCGATCGGCTCCAGCGCGGGCACGACGAGCGGCACGCCGTCGGGCAGCGCTGGCGCGGGCGGCGGCGGTGGCGGCGGCACCGGCCTCGGCACGACCAGTACGAGCCTGGCGAGCCCGAGCTGAGGATTCTCTCCGGAAGTTTTTTCCTTGCGCTGCTCGCGGCGCTGGCGGCGTTTGCGCTGCCGCTCGGGCGCGCGGACCTGCTTGGATTCGAAGCGCGCGGCCTCATGCGGTCCTGGGATACGGCGAAGCGCCCGCCGACGGCAGCGGAATGGTCGCGCGCGCGCGAAGCCTTGCGGGAGGCGAATGCGCTGGATCCCGCGCAGCCGGCCTACCTCGAGGATCTCGGCCGCCTGTATGAAGTGCGCGCGCAGCCGCTCGCGCCAGGCGATGCGCTCGCGCGCGAGTACCTGCAGCAGTCGCTCGAGTATCAGCGCGCCGCGCTGCGGCGCCGGCCCGGCTCGCCCTACACCTGGGCCAACATCGCGCTCCTCAAGCTCAAGCTCGAGGCGCTCGACGCCGAATTCGAGCGCGCCCTGCGCAACGCCGCCCTGCTCGGCCCCTGGGAGCCCGGCGTGCAGATCGCCGTGGCGGATTCCGGCCTTGCGGCGTGGAGCCGGCTCGGGCCCGAGGCGCGCGCGGCCGTGAGCGCCGACCTGGCGCGCGGCTCGCGCTGGCTGAGCGCCAGCATGATCGAGATCGCCCGCCGCGCCCGGCGCCTCGACGTGCTCTGCAGCCTGCCAGAGATGCGCAGCTCCCCCGGCGCAGGCGCCTGCATTTGAACCGGCCCTGAAACCGGCATAAGCTGGATGCTCGGACACCGACCGCCCCGGGGGGCGTAGCAATGGGCCGGATTTTCGCCGTCGTGCTTTTCACGCTGCTTGCCTTGACGGCGGGCAGCGCGTTCGCGCAGATCGCCTACGTGCACGAGATGACCGGCAGCGTCACGGCCACGGCCGGCAGCGCGCCCGCGCGCAACCTGAAGACGGGCGACACGCTCGAGACCGGCACCACGGTCACGACGGGTGAGAAGAGCAGTGCCGTGATCAAGTTCGAGGACGGCCAGGTCATGGCGCTCTCGGAACGCTCGAGCTTCCGCATTTCCGAATACCGCTACAACAGGCAGCGCGTGCGCGAGAGCAGCTCGGTGTTCGAGCTGCTCGCCGGCGGGCTGCGCTTCATCACCGGCGTGATCGGCGCCTCGCGGCCCGACAACGTGCGCCTGAACGTCGGCACGACGACGATCGGCATCCGCGGCACGGACGGGTCGCTGCACTTCGATCCGGTGACGCGCGCGGTCACCGCAGCGGTGTTGGCCGGAGAAGTGGCCCTGGTCACGCCAAGCGGCACGCAGAACGTCCGCGTGGGCGAGTTCTCCAGCCACCTGCCGGGGCAGGCGCCCACGCCTGCCGCGCCCATTGCGCGCGCCGAGGCAGCCGTGCAGTCGGTGCTCAACCGCCTCGCGGCCCAGGGGGTGCCCATCAACACGCCGGTAGTCGTGCAAGCGTCAGCGCGCGCAGCAGCCGCCGCCGCCGAGGCGCGCGCGCTCGCCGCGCAGGCGGCCGCCCAGCCGAACAATCCGTCGCTGCAGCAGGCGGCGCGGCAGGCGAACGAGCAGGCGCAGCAGGCGCTCTCGACGGCGGTGCAGGAAGCCCAGCAGGCCTACCAGAGCGCGATCCAGAACGGCGCCACGCCGCCCGCGCCGCCGGCCGCGCCGCCCGCGCCGCCGAACCTGCCGTCGCCGGGCGCCACCGGCCCGTCGACCAACACGTCGCCGACGCCCTCGGGCAGCTCGGGCGCCGGCGCGGGCGGAGCGGGTGGCGGCGGCCCGAGCGCGGTCCCGGGAACGACCAGCGCCAGCCCGAACTAGCGCTTGCGCTTCTGCGGCGATGCGCTGCGCGCCCGCTCCTCGCGATAGCGCTCCAGGCTCAGCTGGAAATAATCCGCGCGCTCCGCGGGCACGACCAGCGCGAGCTTGACCGCGCCGCGCGCCTGCGGCCGGTTGTAGCCCGGGTTCAGCGCAAGCAAGTCCTCGTAGGACATGTCCGCCAGTTGCGCCGCCTGCCGCAGGTCGAGCCGCACATCGAGCGGGATCGTCCTGAAGTAGGGTTCGTCCGGCAGCTCCCCCAGGTCCAGGCCGAAGCGCGCCGGGTCGGCGACGATATTGCGCAGCGCGAGCAGGCGCGGCACATAGTTGCGGGTCTCCTCGGGCAGCGCGAGCGTCCCGAAGCTGCCGTCCCTGCCGCGCGCGCGGCTTTGCTCGATTGCGCGCTGCACGGAGTTCTCGCCCCAGTTGTAGGAGGCGAGCGCGAGCAGCCAGTCGCCCTGCAGCGCGTAGAGCGACTGCAGGTAGCTGAGCGCGGCGCTGGTGGACGCGTGCACGTCGCGCCGCGCGTCGAAGCTCGCGCTCTGCTCCAGGTTGTAGCGCGCGCCGGTGTCCGGGATGAACTGCCAGAGGCCCGAGGCCTTCGCCGTGGACAGGGCCATCGGGTTGAAGCCGCTCTCCACCGCCGGCAGCAGCGCGAGGTCGGTCGGCATGCCGCGCCGCTCCACTTCCTCGACGATGTAGTACAGGTAGCGCCGGCCGCGGCCGAGGATCGAGCGCAGCAGCTCGGGCCGCGCGGCGTACCAGGCTTCCTGCCGCGCGACGAGCCTGGAGTCGGGCTCCGGCAATGCGAAACCGGTGCGCAGGCGCTCCCACAGGTCGGCGGGGCGCGTGAGCAGCTTCTCGATCGCCGGATCGCCGGCGCCATCCGGCGCGCCGGACAGGGCCGGGGGCACGCCCGCCACGTTCACGAAGGGCTGCGCCCGCGCTTCGGACGCGAGGCAGGACACGGCGACAAGGACGCCGGAAACGGCGGCTACGCGGAACGGGAAAAACGGCACGTCGGCATTCGCCTCGAGGCGGGGCATCGTATCGTCGGCGGACGGGAAATGCTAGCGTAGGGCCCGCGATGCGCGAGGCCCTCGGCTTCCTGCTGGCGCTGGCTCTGACGGCGGCGGCGATTCCCGTGCTTGCCCGGGTCGCGGGCCGCTGGGGCCTCGTCGCCGCTCCCGGCGTGCGCAAGGTGCACGAAGGCGAAGTGCCGATCGTCGGCGGGCTCGCCATGGGCGCGGCCATCCTCGCCGCCACCGCGCTCACGGTGCCGGCCGCGGTCGCCTCGCTGCCGCTCGCGGCCGCCCTCGCGCTCACGCTGGTGGGCGGTGTGCTGGACGACCGGCACGAGCTGAGCTCGCTGCCCAAGTTCCTGTTTCAGATCGCCGCCGCCGCGGTGCTCGCGATTTCCGGCGACGCCCTGCTCACGCATCTCGGGCCTCTCATGACGCCGCACCTGTTCACGCTCGGCCGCTGGGCGATTCCGCTCACGGTATTCGCGCTCGTGGGCGTCATGAACGCGATCAATCTCTCCGATGGCCTGGACGGGCTCGCGGGCGGGCTCGCGCTCGCCGCCTGCGTCAATTTCGGCGCCGCGGCCAGCGTGGCCGGCAGCGGCGCCGAATTCGCGGCCGCCGCGATCGCGGCCGGCGCGCTGGTCGGCTTCCTTCTGTTCAACGCGCGCTCGCCCTGGCGCCTGCGCGCGGCCGTGTTCATGGGCGACACCGGCGCCCTGTTGCTCGGATTGCTGCTCGGCTGGCTGGCGGTGCGCCTCGCCATGGCCGAGCGGCCCGCGCTGGCGCCGATCGCGGCGGTGTGGGTCCTCGCACTGCCGATCGGCGACACCGTAACCATCATGACGCGCCGCCTGCTGCGCGGAAAAACGCCCTTTCGCGGCGACCGGGAGCACCTGCACCACATCCTGCTCGCGCTGGGCCTCTCCGAGGGCCGGACCACCGCGGTCCTGTTCGCGCTCTCCCTCGCGCTCGGACTCGCGGCGCTCGCGGCGGGCCGGGCAGGCGTGCCCGACTACGCGCTCTTCTACCTCTATCTGGCCGTCCTGGCCGGATGGGGCGTGCTGTCGGAGCTGCTGTGCCGGCGCCTCGGGCTGCGCGCTAGTGCTGTGCGAGGTAGTACGCCAGCTTGATGTACTCGCCGAAGACGTACTGGGCGCCGAGCGAGGTGCGCCACCAGTGCGCCGCGTCCCACTCCGGCAGGTCGGAAGCGACCAGCGAATAGGACTTGCCGCTGCCCGCAAACACGCGCGCCCAGACCCAGTCGACGCGGCGCATGTGCGGCGGATCGCTGACCACCAGCACGCGCTGCAGGTTCATCCGGCGCATGAGCGCGAGCGTGTTCACCGCCTCGTCCCAGGTGGAGCGCGAGCGCCGGTCGAAGAGCAGCGCGCTCTCCGGGATGCCTTCCTCCACAAGGTAGCGCTCGCGCCAGCTCTGGTGCGCGGCGCGGACCTTGGGATTGCTCGTCTCCGGGCCGGTCAGCACGATCCTGGGCGCGAAGCCCGAGCGATAGAGCTCGATCACGCGGTCGGCGCGCGCGCCGTTGTCGCCGCCGAGCGAGGCGATCAGGTCGGCCTTGACCGGCGCGCCGGCCGGCGCAACCAGGAAATAGCCGGCCTGGAGACATGCGGCGACGAGCAGGATCGCCAGCAGCGCGAGCGCGGCCGCGGTCCAGCGCAGCACGCGCCGGCCGTTCATGCGCGCGCAAGCCCCGCGATCGCCTCGCGCCAGCGGGCCAGCGCGATCGGCTTGTCCCACTCCGCCTCGAACGCGCGGCGCGCGCGTTCCTCCATCACGCGGCGCCTGTCGGGCGCATCGCGCAGCTCGAGGATCGCCTTCGCCAGCCCGGCGCCGTCGCCCGGCGCCACCGTGACGCCGCAGCCGCTGGCGGCGACCAGGCGCGCGATCTCCCCGTCGGCGGCGCCCACGAAGATCACCGCGCGGCCAGCCGCCGCGAGCGCGTAGAACTTGCTCGGCACGACCAGCCCCTCGAAATCCGGCAGCAGCGTGACCAGGTGCACGTCGCTCGCGGCGAGGCTCTCGGCGAGCCGGTCGGCCGGCACGTAGTCGCGTATCGCGAGGTTGGGCAGGCCCGCGGCGCGCAGCCGGTCGAAGTGAAAGCCACCGCCCGTGAAGGCGAACCGCACGCCCGCCTCGCCGGCCAGCGCGCGCGCAGCGGCCAGCAGCGTCGCGCAATCGTGCACGCGGCCGAGGTTGCCCGAGTAGCCGACGACGAATTCGCCGCGCCGCGCGCCCGCCACCGGCCGGACCGCGCGGCCGTCCGCCCAGTTCGCGATTACGCGCACGCGCGCCCCGGGCACGAGGAACCTCAATTCCTCCTCCATGCGCCGGCCCGGCACCACGTTCAGCGCGGCGCGGCGCACGCTCCAGTCGCGCAGGCGGCGCGCGACCCGGCCGAGCGGGCCGGCCGCCCAGCGCATGCCGGCGCGCCCGGCCGTCTCGGGGAACACGTCCTGCAGCCAGTTCACGAGCGTCGCGCCGCGCAGGCGCGCCGCGAGGGCCGCGCACACCGAGAGCAGCGGCGGATCCGTCTTCGCGACCACGACGTCGCCCTCGCGCAGCAGGCGCAAGAGAGCCAGCGTCGCGAAGACATAGAAGCTCGCGTAGTCCAGCGCGCGGCCCGGCAGGAAGCGCCGCCCGAAGCGCGTCGTCCACACACGATGGACGCGCACGCCCCGCGCGGTCTCCTGGCCCGCATAAGCGCGGCCGCCGTCATAGGCGAGGCGGCTTGTCACCGCGTGCACCTCGTGGCCGGCCGCCGCCAGGTCGAAGGCCACGTCCGCCGCGAGCAGGCCCGTGGGCGCGAGGTCAGGGTGGAAAAAGCGGTTGACGAAGACGATCTTCACCGCGCGAGGACCCAGTTGCCCATGACGAGCAGGTCCATCT
>Ga0335076_10003706_pt1 | contig 15381 bp, 16 predicted proteins | sample Lox_Sample_25_FD_206717 | JGI IMG/M metagenome (GOLD analysis project Ga0335076, IMG submission 206717) | Soil microbial communities from Loxahatchee National Wildlife Refuge, Florida, United States - Lox_Sample_2.5 | ecosystem: Environmental > Terrestrial > Soil > Wetlands | place: USA...
ACGACTGGATCCTCGCCGATTCGATCGTCGCGCCGCCGCGACAGCAGGCGAATTTCGCCGAGCGCTTTCTGTATCTGCCAGACTGCTACCTGCCGAGCGATCCCGGTCGCGTAGCGGGCGCGACGCCGTCGCGCGCCGATTGCGGCCTGCCGGACGACGCATTCGTGTTCTGCTGCTTCAACGCGAGCTACAAGATCCTGCCGCCGGTCTTCGACGTCTGGATGCGCCTGCTCGAAGCAGCTCGAGGGAGCGTCCTCTGGCTGCTGGAAACGAGCCCGGAGGCCAAGCGCAACCTGCGGCGCGAAGCCGAGCGCCGCGGCGTCGCCGCGGAGCGGCTCGTCTTCGCGCCGCGGGTGCCGCTCGCGGAGCACCTGGCCCGGCAGGCAGCGGCCGATCTTTTCCTCGATACGCTGCCCTGCAACGCGCACACCACGGCAAACGACGCGCTCTTCGCCGGCCTGCCGCTGCTCACCTGTGAAGGCGAGACCTTCGCGGGCCGCGTGTCGGCGAGCCAGCTGCGCGCGGCAGGCCTCTCCGAGCTGGTGACGAGCGACCTCGCGGCCTACGAAGCACTTGCCTTCGCGCTCGCGCGCGATCCGCAGCGGCTGCGGGCCTGTCGCGAGCGGCTCCGCGCCAGTCACGCCACGGCGCCGCTTTTCGATACCACGGCCTACACCCGCGCGCTGGAGCGACTGCTCGAAGAAGCCTGCGCGCGATGAGCCGACGCTCGTAGTCCAGGCATGACCAGCGTGAGCGAACTGCTCGATCGGGCGGTCGATCGAGCCGCGGCGGGAGCCATCGACGAGGCGCTCGCCGCGTATTCGGAGGTGCTCGCCCGCTCGCCGCGCCTTCCCGAGGTACATTACAACGTCGCGGCGCTGCGGCTGCGGAAAGGCGACGTGGCCGGCGCCGAAGCGAGCCTGCGCGAGGCACTCGAGCTCAGGCCCGATTGGCCGCAGGCGCTCCTTGCCCTGGGACACGTCGCGTTCACGCGCAACCGGTTCGAGGACGCCGAGCGGGCGTTCGAGCGCGCGGCGGCGCTCGAGCCGCAATCGGCCGAGGCGGTGTTCAATCAGGCGCTCGCCCTCGATCGCCTCGGCGCGTGGGGCGAGGCCCTGCCGCTTTTCCGGCGCGCCCGGGAGCTCGCGCCGGAGGACCAGGAAATCTGGCGGACCCTGCGCGCGCTCCTGTTGCGCCTGCGCCGCGAGGAGGAAGCCTACGAGGATTTCCTCGCCTTCGAGCCCCGGGCGCGGGCATCGGCTGCGCTCGCCGTCGCGGGACTCGTGTCTTCGCGGATCGCCCCGGGAGCGCGCTGCGAGGAGAAGTATCTGCCGCTGGCACTCGACTGGCCGTACGGTCCCGGCGAATCGGGCTACGCCGGCGCCGCGGCCGCGCACGCCGAGTACTTCGACGTCTCGCGCGCGGGGCTCAAGCGCCTGCACCAGACCTACGATCGTCTGCGGCAGTACGAGCGCACGGGCGTCGCCGATCTCGCTTCGCCGCGTCCCGCGACGGGGCGCGCGCTTCGCATCGGCTACCTGTCGGCCGACTTCCGCCATCATGTCATGGGCCGGCTGATGCTCGAGGTGCTGCGCCGGCACGACCGCGCCCGTTTCAGCGTGAGCGCCTATTCGCTCGGCAGGCGGGAGACGGAAGACGCGGTCACGGCGGAATTCCGCGGCTGCTGCCGCGACTTCGTGCGGCTGGACGAGCTTTCCAACTTCGACGCAGCGAGGCGGATCGCGGCGGACGAGCTCGATCTCCTCATCGACCTGATGAGCCACTCGGGCGCCTCGCGGCCGGGGATCCTGCTCTACAAGCCGGCGCCGGTCATCGTCACCCACCTCGGCTCGCACGGGCCGATCGGGCTGCGGCAGGTGGATTTCAAGCTGAGCGACCGCCACTCCGACCTGCCGGATGCCGGCGATTACCAGATCGAGAAGCCGCTGGCGCTCGACTGCTGCCTGCTGCCGGTCCGCCGCGTCGCTCCTGCGACCGGAACGATGACCCGCGCGCAGGTGCGCCTCGCTCCGGACGCCGTGACCTTCGGCGCGTTCGCCGACTTGCGCAAGCTCTCGCCGCGCGGCCTTTCGCTATGGCGCGCGATTCTCGACCGGGTGCCGCGCGGCGCGCTCGTGTTCTCGATCGAGCCAAACGCCGAGCCGCTCTACCTCCGGCGTCTCGAGAGCTTCGGCATCTCCGCCGCCCGCGTGCGCTTCATCCCCTGGACCCGGGACGACGCGGCCGACCGCGCCCGCTATCGCCTGATCGATGTCGTTCTCGACACGCTGCCCTACACCGGGGGCGACTCGACCGCCGCGGCGCTCGACATGGGCGTGCCGGTGGTCACGCGCGTCGGCGAGCGCGCGGCCGAGCGCATCGGCTGGAGCCTGCTCGCCCACCTCGGGGTGACCGACACCGCCGCGCACAGCGACGCGCAGTACGTCGAGATCGCCTGCCGGCTCGCGGACGATGCCCTGTGGCGCTCCGAGATCGCCGCTGCGATCGCCGCGCGCCTGCCGCGGTCGGGGCTCGCCGACTTCGAGTGCTACACGCGAGCGCTCGAGGCGGCCTACGAACGGGCCGTGGCGGCCCGCTCGCCAGGCGATGCGCTCCGGGGCTAGTCGCGTCGCGCGAAAGCCGCGGCCGCGTGCCGCAGCGTCTCCGCGATGTCCTCGGCCGTGTGCGCCGCCGACACGAATCCGGCCTCGAACGCCGACGGCGCAAGGTACACGCCGGCATCGAGCATGCGGTGGAAGAAGCGGTTGAACGCTTGCTTGTCGCTGCGCATCACCTCGGCGTAGGAGCCGGGCGGCTTCGCCGCGAAGTAGATGCCGAACATTCCGCCGACCGCCTGCGCCGAGAAGGCCACGTCGGCTTCGGCCGCCGCGGCGGCGAGCCCGTCGGTGAGCGCACGCGTGCGCGCGGCGAGGCGCTCGTAGAAACCCGCCGTCTGGATCGCTTTGAGCGTCGCGAGCCCGGCGGCGACAGCCACCGGATTCCCCGAGAGCGTCCCCGCCTGGTACACCGGGCCGAGCGGCGCGATCGCCTCCATGATCGCGCGCCTGCCTCCGAAGGCACCGACCGGCATCCCGCCTCCGATCACCTTGCCGAGCGTGGTGAGGTCGGGCGTGATGCCATAGAGCCCCTGCGCGCCGCCCAGGGCCACGCGGAACCCCGTCATCACCTCGTCGAAGATCAGCACCGCGCGGTACTGGTCGCAGAGCGCCCGCAGGCCCTGGAGAAAGCCCGAACGCGGCGCGATCAGGTTCATGTTGCCGGCGACCGGCTCGACGATCACGGCGGCGATCGTGTCCGGGTGCAGCTCGAACGCAGCGGCGACTTCGTCGAGTTCATTGTACGAGAGCACGAGCGTCTCGCCGGCGATCGACGCCGGCACGCCAGCGGACGAAGGCTGGCCGAAGGTGAGTGCCCCGGATCCCGCCTTCACGAGCAGGCTGTCGCCGTGGCCGTGGTAGCAGCCCTCGAACTTCACGATCTTCGGCCGCCCGGTATAGCCGCGCGCGAGACGCAGCGCGGACATCGTCGCCTCGGTCCCTGAGCTCACCAGCCGCACCAGCTCGAGCGAGGGCAGGAGGCGGCACAGCATCTCGGCGATCTCGATCTCGGCTTCGGTCGGCGCGCCGAACGAGAGCCCGCCGCGCGCGGCCTCCTGGACCGCACGCACGGTGTCGGGATGCGCGTGACCGAGGATCGCCGGTCCCCACGACCCGACGTAGTCGATGTAGCGCTTGCCGTCGGCGTCCCAGAGATGCGCGCCCGCTCCGCGCGTGAAGAAGCGTGGCGTGCCGCCGACCGAGCGGAACGCGCGCACGGGCGAATTGACTCCCGCGGGAATCGTGCGCTGCGCGCGCGCGAAGAGCTCGTCGTTCCTGCTCATGCGCCGCGAAAGGTCGTCGCTAGGTGAGCGCCCGGGCCGCGAAGACGTCGCGAAACGCCCTGGCCGACGCCGCCACGTCCGGCATCTCGAACAGCGCGCCGATGACCGCCACCGCGTCGGCGCCGGCATCGATCAGCGCCGGCGCCGCGGCGGCGGTGATGCCGCCGATGGCGACGACGGCCACGTGCCAGCGCGATTTCGCCGCCGTCAGCAGGGCGGCCTCGGCCCGCACGGCGTCGGGCTTGGTAAGCGAGGGGAAGAAGCTGCCGAAGGCGATGTAGTCGCTGCCCGCTGCCACCGCGGCCGCCGCGCGCTCGAGGGAGTCGTAGCACGATGCGCCGATGATCGCCGCGCGGCCGAGGCGCTCACGCGCGTGCGCGATCGGAGCGTCGTCGCGGCCGAGGTGAACGCCGTCGGCATCGACCGCGTAGGCGAGGTCGATGTCGTCGTTGACGATGAACAGCACGTTGCGCTCGGCGCAGAGATCGCGCAGAACGAGCGCCTGTGCCCTCTGCAGCGGCGGCGAGGCGAGCTTGTTGCGGTACTGGACTGCGCTCGCTCCTCCCGCGATCGCCGCGGCCACGCGCTCGAACAGCCCATCGCTGTCGAGGAGGTCCGGCGTGACGGCGTAGAGGCCCGAGATCGCCACGCGAGCGGGCCTCGCGAAGAAAGATGGGATCGATTGCGGCATCGCGAGCGTAGCGAAGCGAGAGCGGGAGCGGGAGCGGCGCTTCAGTGCCGGTGCATGTTCGACGGCCGGGCCGCGTCGCTCTCGCCGATGGGCGATTCGGCCTCGTCGTCGCGCGCCCAGAACAGCCGGTCCGGCAGGAACTGTCCCATGCCCGGCCGATAGCCCTTGGCGAGCGTGTTCCAGGTGTATTCCTGAGCTTCGCGCACGGCTTCGGGCATCTCGAGACCGTTGGCGAGCATGGCGGCGATCGCCGAGGCAAGGGTGCAGCCCGAACCGTGGTAGCTCCCGGGCAGGCGCTCCCAGCTGTCGCTGCGCACGACGCCGCCTTTGCCGTAGAGGGTATTGACCACCTGCGGCGCGGGTTCGTGCGTGCCCGTGACGAGCACGTACTCGCAGCCCGTCTGAATGAGCCGCTGTGCGCAGGAGCCGAGCGAGGCCTCCTCGTCGTCCTCCGTCTCCGCGAGCCGGCGCGCTTCGGTGCTGTTGGGCGTGAGGATCGTCGTGCGCGGCAGCAAGAGCTCGCGGAGCGCGAGCAGCATGTCTTCGCTGGCGAGCTCGTCGCCGCGGCCCGAGGCGAGCACGGGGTCGAGGATCAGCGGCACGTCCGGATAGTCGGAGAGGATCTCGGCGATGGCCGCGATGTTCTCGACGCTCCCGAGCACGCCGATCTTGAAGGCGTCGACCGGCATGTCCTGGAGCAGGCACCGCGCCTGGTCCGCCACCCACTCCGCTTCGAGAGGCTGGATGCCTTCGACGCCGAGCGTGTCCTGCACCGTGATCGCGGTGAGCACCGACAGCGGATGGCAGCCCATGCTCGCGAGCGTCAGGATGTCGGCCTGGATGCCGGCGCCCCCGCTCGGATCCGAAGCCGCGAAGGCGAGCACGATCGGCGGGAAGTCGGCGCCTTGATCCGGAGACGAAGCCATGCGGGCGGGAAGAGAAAGCGCGAAAACGCGGGGCTCGCCGAACGGGACCGTCGCTGGCAACGGAAGCTTCGGCCACGATCAGTTGGTAGAATCGGGAGTCTACTCCAAACGCCGACGCGGCCGATGAAGAAGTACATGTGTCTCATCTGCGGGCATATCTACGACGAGGCCCTGGGCGATCCCGATACCGGCATCGCCCCGGGCACGCTGTGGGAAGACGTGCCGCCCAACTGGACCTGCCCGGATTGCGGCGCCCGCAAGGAGGACTACGAGCTGATGGAGTTCTGAGGCGCACACCGGGCTGCGACGCCGGTGCGCGACTGCTTCGGCAATCGGCCGGGAGCGATCCGGCCCTTACGGGAAGACACCATGCGAATCCTGCACACCATGCTCCGGGTCGGCGATCTCCAGCGCTCCATCCGCTTCTACACCGGCGTGCTCGGCATGCAGCTTCTGCGCATGACCGACCGTCCCGAGCAGAAGTACACGCTCGCCTTCGTGGGCTACGACGACGAGTCTCGCGAGGCTGCGCTCGAGCTCACCTACAACTACGGCGTCGAGAGCTACGACCTGGGCACGGCGTACGGCCATGTCGCCGTCGAGGTGCCCGACGCAGCCGCCGCCTGCAACGCCGTCCGCAGCAAGGGCGGGAAGGTCACGCGCGAGGCCGGCCCGGTGAAGGGCGGCAGCACCGTGATCGCCTTCGTCGAGGATCCGGACGGTTACAAGATCGAGCTGATCGAGCGTCGCGCGGCCTGACCGCGTCTTCTGCGGCCATCGCAGCCATCGGTCGAGGCACGCCCTATGGCGGGACCGACGCGCGAATTCTGGCAGGAGAAGTTTCTCGCCCACGAGACCAAGTGGGATCGCGGCGAACCCAACCCGCAGCTCGCCCGCTGGCTCGCCTCGGGGGCGCTCGCGCCGTGCCGCATCCTCGTGCCGGGCTGCGGCAGCGGCCACGAGGTCGTGGCGCTCGCCCGGAACGGCTTCACGGTCACGGCGCTCGACTACGCGCCTGCGGCAATCGCCCTGACGCGCGAGCGGCTTGAGCGCGCGGATGCCCGCGCGACGGTGATCGAGACCGACGTCCTGGACTGGCCGGCGCCGGCGCGCTTCGATGCGATCTACGAGCAGACCTGCCTCTGCGCGCTGCATCCGGACCACTGGGAGCTCTACGCCGAGCGCCTCGACGCGTGGCTCGCCCCGGGGGGCAGGCTCTTCGCGCTCCTCATGCAGGCCCCGCGGACGGGCGCAGCGGACGGACGCATCGACGGTCCGCCGTACCATTGCGACGTCAACGCCGTGCGCGCTCTCCTTCCCGAGCCGGCGTGGACGTGGCCCGCCCCCGCATACGCTCGCGTGGCGCACTCGGGTGGCTGGGTCGAGCTCGCCGTCGTGATCGAGCACAGCGGTCCGGCGTGAGGCCAGCCGCCTGAGGCCGCCTGAGAAGAGCTCAGGCCGCCGCGTCGTCGTAGATCGTGTCGAGCAGCGCCTCGAAGTCGCGGGCGAAGCCGGCCGTGTCGAAAAGAGGATTGCGCTCGCGTCCGGCCAGCAACTGCTCGCGGTACGCCGCGAGACGCGCCGGCGACGAGACGAGCTCGTGCAGGCGGGTGCCGTAGTCTTCCAGGGAATCTGCGATCAGATCGTTGAGCCCCGCGGTTTCCAGCAGGCTCGCGCCGACCCGCCCGGCGAACGTCGTCCCGCGGCAGGTGAGCATCGGCACGCCCATCCACAACGCGTCGCAGCCGCTGGTGTGCGCGCCGTACGGCAGGGTGTCGAGCGCGAGATCGGCGCAGGCGAGGCGCGCCACATGGGCATCGTGGTCGAGCGGCGGCGCGAAAACGAGCCGCTCGGGCGCGACGCCTGCGCGCCCGGCCTCCGCGCGCAGGTTGCCCTGCATGCGCTCGTCGCCGCCCAGAAGCCACAGCACCGCGTCGGAGCGCGCCCGGAGCGCCGCGAGCCAGGTCGCGAACACGGCTCGCCGCAGCTTGTAGCTCTGGTTGAGGCAGGCGAGCACGAGCCCCTCCGGCGGCAGCCCGCTCACGGCGCGCGAAGTCGCCGCCGGCACGCCCCGGCGGCTGTCGTTGACGTAGTAGGAGCGAGGCAGGCGCCACACGCGTTCGTGGAAATGACCCTCTTCGCCCGGCGGGACGACCACCGCGTCGGCGATGACGCCGTCGATCGCATCGTAGCCCAGCGTGCCGGGATAGCTCATGTAGTGCAGCTGCACGGGCGCGGGCCGCGACGCGAGGATCGAGAGGCGCCCTCCGAAGGTGTGCCCCGCCCGGTCGATCAGCACGTCGATGCCGTCGCCGCGAATCTGCTCGGCGATGTCCGCATCCGACGCGGCGCGCACGTCGCGCCAGCGATCGAATGCCTCGCGCACGCGGGCGCGGACGGCGCTGCCGTCGTCCGGCCCGTAGCTGTAGCCGGTGATCTCGAAGCGCCCGCGGTCATGATGCTCGAAGAGCCCCGCCATCAGCCGCGCCGTGGGATGGTCGTGAAAGCTCGCGGACAGATACCCGACCCGCAGGCGCTCCTTGCGTGGCGGGGCGCGGCGGCGCGAAGCCGGCGCCGGCAGCATCGCGCGGGACCAGCGGCGCGCGACCGCGAGCTGCTGAGCCGGCGACAGGGGCATCGCCAGCGCGACGAACGGCGACCACCGCGCGTCCTGCGAGCCGTCCAGCGTCGCGGTCAGGCGGCGCTCTTCGTCGTCGAGGCGATCCCACTCGCACAGGAACTGCAGCGTATGCACGAGATTCGCCCGCGCCGGCGTGAGCGAGGGATCGGCCTGGAGCGCGCGCTCGAAAGCTCCCAGCGCGGCGCTTTCGTTCTTGAGCATCCGGTAGGCGACGCCGAGGTTGTCCCAGACTTCGCCGCCCGGCGCGCCCAGCGCGATCGCGCGCTCGAGATGTCCGCGGGCGGTCTCGGGAAGGCCGGCGTCGACGCACGCCCCGCCCAGCACGACGCGAACGGCGTGATCCTCCGGCAGTCGGGCCGCGCAGCGCTCGAGCATCGCGCAGGCCTCGCGGGCCGCTCCGCTCGACTTGAGCACGTCGCCCAGTGCGCGCAGCAGGCCGGTGTCGTCGGGGTGTTGCTCGAGCGCCCGTCGCGCGACTTCCTGCGCTTCGGGCAAGCGCTGCTGTCCGGCGAGCGCCAGCGTCAGTCCGATCGCGCCAAGCGCGTTGCCCGGCTCGCGCTGCTGCGCCTCGCGAAAGCATCGCTCCGCCAGCGGGAAGGCGCCCGCATCGAGCGCCAGCCCTCCCAGGCGCGCGAGCGTGAGCAGCTCTTGCGGCGGCGGCGCCAGCGCAGCCTCGACCGACGCGGCGGCCGCGCTGCGGTCGAGCCGCGCGAGATGAACGCGTCCGAGTGCGAGGTGGATCTCCTGGGCGGGCAGCGCCTGCTGCTTCGCCGAATCGAGCGCCCGGGCGAGCCCGTCGCGGGCGCGGTCGTGCAGGCCCGCGGCGAGATCCTGCTGGGCGATTCGCAACAGCGCGCCGGCGTTGCGGGGTTGCGCGGCGAGGATCTGGTCGTAGATGCGGCGCGCCTCGGACTTGCGGCCGGCCGCCTCGTGGCCGGCCGCGGTCGCGAAGGCATCCTGGATGGTGAGCTGCATCGGCTGCGGTAAGAGAAGCGCGATCGCGCGACGGAGGAAGGCCCTAGCCCGACTTCAGCACCGCGTCGAGGTCGTGCGCGAGCACGTCCGGTCCGCGGCCGTAGCTCTCGAACACGCGAAGCCGCCCTTTCGGGTCGAAGATGAAGGTGCCCGCCGAATGATCCATCGTGTAGCTGCCCGGCGTCGGGCCGGGCCGCTTCTCGTAGATCACCTTGAATTCCTTCGCGGTCGCCGCGGTTGCCTGCTCGTCACCGTAGAGGCCGAGGAACGTCGGGTTGAAGGCGGGTACGTACTGCGCGAGCACCTCACGCGTGTCGCGCTCCGGGTCGATGGTCACGAACAGCACCTGGACGCGCGAGGCCTCGGCGCCGAGCCTGGTCATCGCGGCAGCCAGCTCGGAAAGCGTGGTCGGGCAGTAGTCGGGACACTGCGTATAGCCGAAGAACACGACCACGGCCTGACCGCGGAAGTCGGCGAGGCTCCGAGGCTTGCCGTTGTGATCGGTCAGATGGAAATCGCGCCCGAACGCTGCGCCCGTCACGTCCGAGCCCTCGAACGGCGCGCCTGCAGGATTGCACGCCGCCAGGCACAGACCGAGAAGCGCCGCGCCGAGTATGGGGCAGCCGCGCATCACCGCCAGTAGTGGTCCGCGAGCAGCGCCGAGAACAACGCTGCGAGGTAGACGATCGAATAGCGGAAGGTGCGTCGCGCCAGCGCGTCGCTGTACCGGACGTACAAGGCGACGGCGTAGGCGACGAAGACCGCTCCCAGCGCCAGCGCCGCGACCAGGTACAGCGCTCCGCTCATGCGGATCGCGAACGGCAGCAGCGTCACGGCGAACAGGGCCACGGTGTACAGACCGATCTGCAGGCGCGTGTATTCCGGCCCGTGCGTGACGGGCAGCATCGGCAGCCCCGCCCTCTCGTACTCGCGGGACCGGTACAGCGCGAGCGACCAGAAGTGCGGAGGCGTCCACGCGAAGATGATGAGAAAGAGGATCAGCGCCTCGGCCGAGACGTCGTTCGCGACCGCCGCCCAGCCGAGCACCGGCGGCATGGCGCCCGAAGCGCCGCCGATCACGATGTTCTGGGGTGTGGCCGGCTTGAGGACCACGGTGTAGATCACGGCGTAGCCGATGAACGTGGCGAAGGTGAGCCACATCGTGAGCGCGTTCACCTTGAAGTACAGGATCGCGAGCCCGGCGACGCCGGCCACGCAGGCGAAAGCGAGGGTCTGCGCCGACGTGATCTCGCCGCGCGGCAGCGGACGGCCGCGGGTGCGAGCCATCGCGCCGTCGATCTTCTGTTCCACGAGGCAGTTGATCGCCGCCGCGGCTCCGGCTGCAAGCGCGATGCCGATCGTGCCGAAGAAGACGGCGTCGAGCGGTGGCCAGCCGGGCGTGGCCAGGAACATGCCGATGACCGCGGTGAAGACGATCAGCGTCACGACACGCGGCTTGGCGAGCGCCAGGAATTGGCGCGCCCGGCGCAGCCTGCCGTGGGTGAGAACGAGGGAAGTCATGCGAGGGTCCGCGGAAGAGGCGAATTTTACCACCTCGCGGCCCTCAGCCGATCCGCGAAGCCTTGAGCAGCCGCTCGAGGTCCTGCGCGAGACGCTTGATGTCCGGATCGGCGGGATAGCGAAGCACGAGGTTGCCCAGCGGATCCACGACGTGGATGGCGGTCGCCGTGCCGCGGGCGAGCACTTCCCACTGGCGCGGGTCCGCGCGCACGACGGCGAGCCCCGGGTGCTCTTCCTCGACCGTCGCCGCCGGCGGAGTGACGCCCTGCGGCTGCAGCAGGACGCGGACGACGCGGTCCTGCTCGCGACCCTGGATCGTGCGGGCCTGGCGCGTGGCGTAGAGCGCGTGCTCGCAGAGCTCGTCGCAGTCGCTGTCGGTCGTCACGAGCAGGAGCCAGCGTCCGCGCAGCGCGTCGAGCCGCCACGGGGCGCCTTGCGCGGTCACACCGACGATCTGCGGCGCGGGCTGCGCCTCGAGCTCGCCGTAGTTCACGCGAGCCGAGGGCTTGAGCCAGTAATAGGCGACGTAGGATGCGACCACCGGCGCGGCGCACAGGAGCGCGATCAGCGCGATCGTCCGCCGCGTCTTCCCGCGCCGGCGCACGGCGGCGTTATCGTCCATGCCCGCCCTCCCGCGCCCGCCAGTTGAGCCCCAGCCAGAGCGCGATGGCCAGAGCGGCGAACGAATACCACTGCAGCATGTACGAGACGTGCTGGGCGGAGCCCAGGTCGGGCGGCGGCCGGTCGCGAAGCAGCGCATCCGGCGCCCCGGCGCCGTCGCTCTCCTCGACGACGACCGGCAGCAGATCGAGCCCTGTCGCCGCGGCGACGCGCTGCACGTCGAGGTTTTCCCAGAGCGGCCCCGGAACGTGGTCGCGGGCGAGCTCGAGATAGCGCTTCGAAGGCAGGCTCACGCGGCCGACGACCGTCACCACGCCGGCGGGAGGCGGCACGAGCGGCAGGTCGCGGCGGGACGCGCCTTGCGCGACCCAGCCGCGATTGACCAGCACGTAGCGGCCACTGCCCGCGAGACGCAGCGGCGTCACTACGTCGAAGCCGGGACGGCCCTTACGCAGCTTGTTGTCGATGAGGATCTGGCGGGACGCGTCGTAGTCTCCACTCGCGCGCACGGTGCGGAAGCGCAGCGCGAGGGCGTCCTCGTCGCGCGCCGGCAGCCCGACCGGCGGCGCCTTCTCCGCCGCCGCCAGCTCGGCGGCCAGCGCGTCCTTCTCCGCGGCGCGGTGTCGCTGCCAGTTCCCCAGTACTACCGCCAGCGCGACGAAGGCGACGGTCGCGACGGTGGGGACGACGCGCGGGCGGAACTCCTTCCCCGCGAAGAAGGATTCGAGCCTGTTTGGCAGCGCGATGCGCATGGGCTAGACTCGATTCGAGTCCCAAGACGGCGCGGCGTTCCCTGTCCGTCCCATCATGCGATATATCGTCATCGGCGCCCTGATCGTGATCGTCGCCACGCTCGGCTCGGCGTTGTACTACCTGTACCACGATCGCGGCCACGGCACGCGGATGGTGAAGGCGCTTGCCATCCGCGTCGCGCTGTCCGCTGCGCTCATCATCTTCCTGGTCGTGAGCTACAAGCTCGGGTGGATCGGCGAAGGGGGTCTGCGCTAAGGCGCGCGAAAGGCTCGCCGCCGGTCGTACAAGTCGAACAGCGACTGCCGAGCAGATGCGCTACGCCGCAAACGCCGGTCTCGCGGCTCGCTGCGGGGCACCTTGCAGCCGGCCCGCTCGCGACGCTGCTGATCGCTCGGTCAGAGCCAGTAGACCAGCACGAAGAGCAGCAGCCACACGACGTCCACGAAGTGCCAGTACCAGGCCGCGGCCTCGAAGGCGAAGTGATGCTCGGCGTCGAAGTGGCCGCGGAACGCGCGCGCGAGCATCACCGAGAGCATCAGGGCACCGATGGTGACGTGGAAGCCGTGGAACCCCGTCAGCATGAAGAACGTCGACCCGTAGACGCCCGTCGACAGCTTCAGGTTGAGCTCGCTGTAGGCGTGGATGTATTCGTGCGCCTGCAGGGCGAGGAAGGTGAAGCCCAGGGCGATCGTCACCGCGAGCCAGAACTTGAGCGCCGCGCGATTGCCCGTCTTGAGCGCGTGGTGAGCGATGGTGAGCGTTCCGCCCGAAGAGACGAGAATGATAGTGTTGATCAGCGGGATGCCGATCGCGGCCATCGGCGTGAACGGGTCCTTGAGGTACGGCCCGTTGGTCGGCCAGAAGGCGGTGAAGTTGGGCCACAGCAGCCGCTGGTCGGGGCTTCCGAGCTCGGGCACCGAGAGGTTACGCACGTAAAACAGCGCGCCGAAGAACGCGGCGAAGAACATCACCTCCGAGAAGATGAACCAGCTCATGCCCCAGCGGAAGGACACGTCGACCTTCTTGTTGTAGAGCCGGTGCTCCGACTCGTCGATGACGTGGCTGAACCAGCCGAACATCATCGTGATCAGTATGAGCAGGCCTGCGAGCACGAGCCACGGCCCGAAGGAATAGCCGTTGAACCAGAAGGCGGCTCCGAAGGCCATGCACAGCAGCGCGCAGGAGCCGGTCACCGGCCAGTACGACGGCTGCGGTATGTAGTAGTAGGGCTTGGCGGCGCTCGGCGTTGGATTCATTGTCCTATCGTCTCCCTCGGGTCCTACGATGCGTTGCCTTCGACGGCGAAGAACGTGTACGACAGCGTGATCGTGGCGACGTCCCGCGGCAGCTTGGGATCGACCACGAACACGACCGGCATCTCGCGCTTCTCGTGGGGCCCGAGCGACTGCCGGGTGAAACAGAAGCACTCGAGCTTGCGGAAGTACTCCCCGGCGAGCTGCGGCCCGTAGCTCGGCACGGCCTGGCCCGTCACGGGCCGGTCGGACAGGTTCTCGACTTCGTAGACGACCTGCGTGACCTCGCCCGGATGCACGCTCACGATCGGCGTCAGCGGGCGGAAGCGCCACGGCAGCTTGCTCGCGTTGGCGTCGAGCTCGAGGCGGATCGTGCGGGCCGGATCGACCTGAGTGTTGCGGACCTGGTCGGGCGCGTCGATGTCTCGCAGGCCGGTGGCCTTGCAGATCTGGTCGTAGAAAGGCACCAGTGCGAAGCCGAAGCCGAACATCACGACGACGACGACCGCGAGCTTGACCAGCATCTGCCGGTTCGCGCGGCGGGGCTCGTCGTGAGCTGGGGCTTTCATGCGTGTGTCTAGCGGCCCGCGCTGTGGCCGATCGTGGCGAGCAGGAAGCCGACGATCCCCAGCCCCACGACGCCGAAGCCCACCGCGCTCGCGCCGGTGTACTGCGCCGCGATGATGCCGCCGAAGAACACCGCGGCGATCGAGCCGAGCGTGAGCGCCGTGCGCAGGTTGACTCGGCGGGCGAGCTTCGCGTCGGCGGTGTTCGCTGCGTCGGGCATGGCGCGATCAGGAAACGACGGGCGGCGTCTCGAAGGTGTGGTACGGGGCCGGCGATGGAACGGTCCACTCCAGCGTGTCGGCGCCTTCCCACGGCCGGGCCGGCGCCGGAGCGCCCGAGCGAATCGTCTTCAGCACGATGAACAGGAAGAACACCTGCGACAGGCCGAAGCCGAAGGCGCCGATCGTGGCGACCTGGTTCCAGTCGGTGAACTGCGTGGCGTAGTCCGGGATCCGCCGCGGCATTCCGGCGAGGCCGAGAAAGTGCATCGGGAAAAAGGTCACGTTGAAGAAGATCATCGACAGCCAGAAGTGCCACTTGCCCAGCGTCTCGTCGTACATCCTGCCGGACCACTTCGGCAGCCAGTAGTAGATGCCGCCGAAGAAGGCGAAGAGCGAGCCCGCGACCAGCACGTAGTGGAAGTGCGCGACGACGTAGTAGGTATCCTGGAGCTGGATGTCGACCGGCGTGATCGCGAGCACCAGCCCGGTGAAACCGCCCATCGTGAACAGGAAGATGAACCCGATCGCGAACAGCATCGGGGTCTCGAAGGTCATCGAGCCCTTCCACATCGTGGCGAGCCAGTTGAACACCTTCACGCCGGTTGGCACCGCGATCAGCATCGTCATGTACATGAAGAAGAGCTGTCCGGCCGCCGGCATGCCCACGGTGAACATGTGGTGGGCCCAGACCAGGAAGGACAGGATCGCGATCGACGCCGTCGCATAGACCATCGAGGCATAACCGAACAGCGGCTTGCGCGAGAACGCCGGCAGGATGGTCGAGATGATCCCGAAGGCCGGCAGGATCATGATGTAGACCTCGGGGTGCCCGAAGAACCAGAACACGTGCTGGAACAGCACCGGGTCGCCGCCACCCGCGGCGTTGAAGAAGCTGGTGCCGAAATGCCGGTCAGTGAGCAGCATCGTCACGGTGCCTGCGAGCACGGGCATCACCGCGATCAGCAAGTAGGCCGTGATGAGCCAGGTCCAGCAGAACAGCGGCATCTTCATCAGCGTCATGCCCGGCGCGCGCAGGTTGAGGATCGTGGTGATGATATTGATCGATCCCATGATGGAGGACGCGCCCATGATGTGGATCGCGAAGATCGTGAGGTCCATCCCCATGCCGGCCTGCACCGACAGTGGCGCGTAGAGCGTCCAGCCGCCGGAGGCCGCGCCGCCGGGCACCAGGAACGAGCTCAGGAGCAGCACTGCCGCGAAGGGCAGCAGCCAGAAGCTCCAGTTGTTCATCCGCGCGAAGGCCATGTCGGGGGCGCCGATCATCAGCGGCACCTGCCAGTTCGCGAAGCC
>Ga0335076_10003708_pt1 | contig 15378 bp, 13 predicted proteins | sample Lox_Sample_25_FD_206717 | JGI IMG/M metagenome (GOLD analysis project Ga0335076, IMG submission 206717) | Soil microbial communities from Loxahatchee National Wildlife Refuge, Florida, United States - Lox_Sample_2.5 | ecosystem: Environmental > Terrestrial > Soil > Wetlands | place: USA...
CCATGCGAGTGAAGACGCGAATGGGGAAGGCGACTTCCTTGGCGCAATAGCCTTCGTAAAGATGGACACGTCCCTGCATTCCGACTACGGGGATGTTTCCGACGGCGCCGAGGACGAGTTGACCGGCATGGCCGATGGCGGTGGAGCGCGGGAAGTGTGGAATTTTCGCATAAGGGATGCGGACGGGGTTGGTAAATTCGTCGGCGAAGGCGCCCAGGCCGGAGCCGAGCACGAGAGCGATCTTCGGGCGCAGTTTCGTTTTCTTGAGGACGAATTTGGCGGCAGCTTCGGCGCGCGAGAATTCGAGACTGGGGCGGCGGGCGGCAGAGCGCAAAGTCTTGCCGGCGCTCATGTGTAAATTCCCACGATGCAGGCGGACAGGAGATTGGCCATGGTTCCGGCGAGCATGGCGCGGATGCCGAACCGGGCGAGTTGGTCGCGTTGACCGGGAGCGAGAGCGCCGATGCCGCCGATCTGAATGCCAATGGAACTGAAATTGGCGAAGCCGCAGAGCGCAAAAGTGGCGATGGTGAAGGTGCGGGGGGCGAGCGAGGACTTCATGGGGCCGAGCTGACCGAAGGCGACGAATTCGTTGATGGCCATGCGTGTACCGAGAAGATTGCCGATGGTGGGTGCGTCGTGCCAGGGAATGCCGATGAGCCAGGCGACGGGAGCGAAGATCCAGCCGAAGACGGTTTGCAAGCTTTGCGGAAACCAGCTCATGTGAGGCCAGCTGTGGACCCCGGCCATCATGGCGTTGAGCAGAGCGAGCAGGGCGATAAAGGTGATCAGCATGGCGCCAACGTTGAGCGCGAGGTGCAAGCCGTCACTGGTGCCACGAGCGATGGCGCCGAGGATGTTGGATTCTTTTTCCATGGCGGGCATTTCGACGCGACCAGCGGTGAGCGGCTGTTCGGTTTCGGGGACGAGCATTTTAGCCATCAGGAGCGTGCCGGGAGCGGTCATGATCACGGCTGTTAGGAGATTCTTGGGGTCGGCGCCACCGACCTGGATGTAACCGGCCATCATTCCGCCGGAGATGTGCGCCATGCCGCTGGTCATGACGACCATGAGTTCGGACTTGGTGAGAGTAGGGAGGAACGGGCGGATGGTGAGAGGCGCTTCGGTCTGGCCCATGAAAATGCTGGCGGCGACGTTGAGGGATTCGGCGCCACTGGCGCCCATGATGCGGGTCATGAGCCAAGCCGCGCCTCGGATGATGAGCTGCATGATGCCAAGGTGATAGAGGACGGCGAAGAACGCGGCAATAAAGATGATGGTGGGCAGGACCTGGAAGGCGAAGGAGAAGCCGAGACGGGAGAGCTCTTTGGGAAAGCCGAGGTCGCCGAAAACGAATTCGGAGCCGGCGTAAGAGAAGCTGAGAAGTTTGTTGGCGCCATTGCCGAGGAAGCTGAAGATTTTGCTGCCGAAGCCGGAGCGGAGGACGAAGTAACCGAGGGCGAGCTGCAGGCCGAGGCCCCAGGCGACGGTCTTGAGTTTGATGGATTTGCGCGAGGTGGAGAAGAGATACGCGAGACCGAGAAACACAGCGATGCCGAGCACACCGGTGAATCTGCCCATCCTGGCTCCTTATGTTATGGTGACGGCGCTAGGGGAAGCTTAGCGTAAATTGAGGCGGCGCGCTTGGAGGGAAGCGGGGTGGAGCATGGGAGCAGGAAGACAGATTCCTCTGCGGCCTTTGTTCGGATGACGGGAGTCGTTCCTGGAAGTACGGGAGGCAAGACGCGGGGATCTGGCGGACTTGGGCACAGCGTGCTGCCCCTACGAAGAACGGGCTAGCCGCCGATGACCTGGCGAATTAGTGGTGGGAGAGGCGGGTGATGATCGCCGATCAGGAAGCTGGTTTCGATAAGTTGGCGGGCCTCGGGAAGGCGGGCGTCGGAGTTGTAGTGGATGGTGGCCAGGGGTTCGCCGGGGCTGACGGAGTCGCCGATGCGTTTGTGGAATTCGAGGCCGACGGCGTGGTCGATGAGATCGTCTTTCTTCCCACGGCCGCCTTCGAGGATGGCGAGGGCAATGCCGAGGTCGCGGCAGTGTGTGGCGGTGATGAAGCCGGATCTAGGGCTGGTGACGTCAAGATGATATTTGGGAGTCGGTAGAAGGGAATAGTCGTCGATGATGCGCGGATCGCCGCTCTGCAGTTGAACGCATTGGCGGAAATGCTCAAGAGCTTTGCCGGAATCGAGCATTTCTTTGGCGAGAGTTCGGCCTTCGTCGACGGAAGGGGTGCGTTCACCTAGAAAGAACATCCAAGCGGAGAGTTCGAGGCTGAGTTCGATGAGATCGTGCGGGCCGCGGCCCTTGAGGACTTCGATGGATTCGATAACTTCATTGGCGTGGCCGGCCATGCGGCCGAGCGGCTCGTCCATGGCGGTGAGCAAGGCGACGCACTTTTTGCCCATGCGGCGAGCGGTGTCGACCATGATTTCGGCAAGGCGGATGGCATCTTCTTCCTTGGCCATGAAGGCGCCGGAGCCGGTTTTGACGTCGAGCACGAGCGCATCGATGCCCTCGGCGAGCTTCTTGCTCATGATAGAGGCGCAAATGAGGCCGACGTTTTCAACGGTGGAGGTGACGTCACGCAAGGCGTAGATTTTCTTGTCAGCGGGGGCGATTTCGGAAGTTTGGCCGATGAGACTGAGGCGGCACTCTTTGAGGACGCGGCGGAAATCGGCGAGCGAGAGGGCAGTGTTAAAGCCGGGAATGGCTTCAAGTTTGTCCAAGGTGCCGCCGGTGTGGCCGAGGCCGCGGCCGCTGATCATGGGGACGGCGAGTCCTCCCGCGGCGACGATCGGGGCGAGGATGAGGGAGGTTTTGTCGCCAACGCCGCCGGTGGAGTGCTTGTCCACCTTTTTCATGGGCAGGTCGAAATGATCGACGATTTCGCCGGAGTACAACATCATTTCGGTGAGGGCGGTGATCTCGGCGTGGGTGAGGCCACGAATCCAGGCGGCCATGAGCCAGGAGGCCATCTGATAATCGGGGATTTCGCCCTTGGTGTAGCCGGCGACGAGGAAAGCGATTTCTTCGCGGGAGTGCTCCCCGGAATCGCGTTTCTTACGGATGAGGTCGACAGCACGCATGCGATAGGAACGAACAGCGAGACTAGCATCGGTGCGAAGAGGCGTCAACGAAACGGGGCAGAGCGGAGTTGCATTGGGCGGAGGTTGCCGGAGTCGTCACACTTGCTGAAACCGGCGTGCTGTTATAATTTCGCGCTTGCCACGTAGACAGGAGAACGCATGGCCAGGTCACCCCGCATTGCGGTAGTCGGAAGCGCCAACACGGATTTAACAACCTTCGCGAACAGTTTTCCAAGAGCAGGAGAAACGATTTTCGGGACGAGCTTTGACCTGGGATTCGGGGGCAAGGGCGCGAACCAGGCTGTGGCTGCGCGGTATTGCGGCGCGGACGTGGTGATGGTGGCGAAGGTTGGAAACGATTTGTTCGGGGAAGCCACGGTAAAGAATTTCCAGTCGATGGGAATCGACACGACGCACGTGCGGATCGTGGACGGGGTGTCGAGCGGGGTGGCGCCGATTTTCGTGGAGCCGAACGGGCAGAACCGCATCATTGTGGTGAAGGGCGCGAATGACACGTTGTTGCCGGCGGATGTGGAAGAAGCGGCGAGCGCGCTGGAGCAGGTGGATGCGATTATTTTGCAATTCGAAATACCACTGGAAACCGTGTATTACACCGTGCAGTTTGCGCGGAAGCGTGACATCCGGTGCATCGTGAATCCCGCGCCAGCGCTGCCGGCAAAGATCAGCGATCTGGTGGGCACCGACTATTTCGTTCCGAACGAGACGGAAGCGGAAGCGATTACGGGCATGCCGGTGCATTCGCTGGAAGAGGCGAAGAGTTGCGCGGCGTCGCTGATTGGCAAGGGATTCCGGAAAGTGGTTCTGACGTTGGGTTCGCGGGGGTCGTTAGTTGCGAGCGGGCAGGAAAGCGAGTTGATTCCGCCGTTTGCGGTGACGCCGAAGGATACGACGGGGGCCGGCGACGCGTTCATCGGAAGCTTCGCGGTGTTCTTAGCGGAGGGTTTGCCGGAAAAGGACGCGTTGCTGCGGGCGAATTTGTTTGCGGGATTATCGACACAACGTGTAGGGACACAGAAGTCCTTTCCGAAGCGGGGGGAGTTTGCAGCGGAGTGGGACCGGCGCGGGGGCAGGCCGTAAGAAGTCGGTTGCAGGAGCAAGGGTTTTGTGACGGTGGATCGTTTGGAGCAGAGGTTTAAGTTGAGATCCTTCGCCGCGAAAGGCGCTCCTCAGGATGACAATCTGTTAGTCATTTTGGCGCAGGAGAAATGCAAAGGAGCTGAAATATGTTCGTTTTGCAGAGTTATCCATGGGCGGTGGTGTTCTGCGTAATCACGATGTTGTGCTGGGGTTCGTGGGCGAACACGCAGAAACTGGCAAAGAAGGGTTGGCGTTTCGAACTTTTTTATTGGGACTACGCGATTGGGGTGCTGTTGTTGACGCTGATTTTGGGCGTGACCATGGGTAGCCACGGAACGGTGGGGCGGCCTTTTTGGGAAGATCTGGGGCAGGCGTCGCATTTCAGCAAGCATTCGGCACTGTTGGGCGGGGCGATTTTCAACCTGGCGAATATTTTACTGGTCGCGGCGATTGACATTGCGGGAATGTCCGTGGCGTTTCCGGTGGGGATAGGGATCGCGCTGGTGCTGGGAGTGGTGGTGAATTACGTCGCGGATCCGATCGGGAACGCGGGATTGCTGTTCACCGGCGTACTGCTGGTGGTGGTGGCGATCGTTCTGGACGCGGTGGCGTATCGAAAGATTCCGGGAGGCGCAGCGGGTGTGAGCACGAAGGGTTTGGTACTCTCGGTGGCTTGCGGCGTGCTGATGGGATTTTTCTACCGTTTCGTAGCAGCGTCCATGTATTCGAACTTCAGTCAACCGGAACCGGGAAAGATGGGACCGTACGCAGCGGTATTCGTGTTCGCCGTGGGAATTTTCCTGAGCAACTTTATTATTAATACGTTTGTGATGAAGAAACCGTTTGTAGGTACGCCAGTGACGTATGGCGATTATTTCAGGGGCGGTCTGGGAACGCATCTGACGGGAATTCTGGGTGGAATCATCTGGGGCGTGGGGATGTCGTTCAACATTATTGCGTCGGGCCGTGCGGGGTTCGCGATTTCGTATGGATTAGGGCAGGGCGCGACGATGGTAGCGGCGTTCTGGGGTGTGTTCATCTGGAAGGAATTTAAGGCGGCGCCGGCGGGGACATCGCGATTGATTGGGGCGATGTTCGCGTGCTTTATTGTGGGGATTGCGCTGATTATTTTTGCGCGCATGTCATAGCGCGAGGTTGCTTCGCGGGAGAAATTCATTTTTGAAGGAGTGGTGTCTTGGGGCAGACGATAACGCATTGGCCGAAATTGCAGGGGAGCCCGGTGCTGGACAGTTTGCACTATGCGATCGAGTCGTCACGGGATGTGCAGACGCACTTCGACAAGATCGTGGAAGTGGCATCGTGGATGGCATATGAGGAACTGCCGATGCCGGAGTTTGTGTTGCCATTCGGCGTGGGGCAGGGCAACGCGAACGATGCGATCGATTTCATAATGGTGGCGGATACGATCGATACGGCGTTCACTGATTTTGAAAAGCACAAAAAATTCCAGGTGGACTACGCGGGTCAGCATTGGTCGGATTCGGATGCGGAGTTTGCGTGCATCAAGCGCGCCGTGGACAACGGCGTGCCGTTTCTGGACGGAAAGTATCTGGCAACGATGACGCGGGCGGACCTGAACAAGGTTTTCGCGGGCAACATCGAAATGCCGATGCTGGATGAAAAGTTGGAAGTGCTGCATCAAGTGGGGAAGGTGCTGGCGGAAAAATATGATGGGCGGTATCACAAGTTTGTGAAATCGTGTTCGCCGAAGGTGTATGACAACGGGAATGGGTTGGTGGACCGGTTGGTGAAGGAATTTCCGCGATTCAACGATGCGAGCATGCTGGACGGGCACGAGATCAAGTTTTACAAACTGGCGCAGTTGGGAATCTGGATGCTGTATGCGTGCCTGCATGCGCAAGGGAAATTCCGGCTGGAAGATCCGCAGAAGATGACGGCGTTCGCGGACTACATCGTGCCGGTAGCGCTGCGGCTGCACGGAATTACGAGTTATTCAGACCGGCTGGAGAAGGCGATCAGCACTTATCAGTTGATACCGCGGGATTTTCGATGGGAGATTGAGATTCGCGCGCACTGCATTTATGCGACGGCGCTGTTGACCGAAGAGATTAATAAGCGTCGCCCGGCAGACATGCAGGTAATTATTCCGCAGATTGATGCGCGGTTCTGGACGCATTATCACACGACGACGTGGCCACATCATTTGACGAAGACGATCATGTATTGAGGGCCTTTGGGGTGCGAGCCGCAGCGTGTCTGAAACCGCCCGCCTTAGAAGGGGCCGCTATATTTCGACACCCGATTAGTGCGGAGAAAGGACACAGCGAGTATGAGCTGGTTCGAACGAGTTGGTGCGATTCTGGTAATCGTGGCCGTGGGTGGGTTGACGGTGCACGCGCAGGGGAAGCGAAAGGTAATCATTGATCAGGATGCGTCGGGGCCGGGCGGCTCGGATATGCAGGCGATTCTGTGTCTGGTGAATTCGCCGGAGACGGACGTGCTGGGGATTACGGTGTTGACGGGCGACGCGTGGCGCGATGAAGAGGTGCTGCACACGCTGCGGTTGATGGAGATCATTGGGCGAACGGATATTCCGGTGGTACCGGGCGCGGTGTTTCCACTGGTGAACCGGAAGGAATATATCGCGAAGTGGGAAACGATGTACGGGAAGTTGGTGTATCAGGGCGCATGGAGCCGAAGCAGGGAGGGAAAGCCGCACGGGCCGTACGAGGTGCCGCCGATGTCCGAGGGCGAGCCGAAGATCAAAGCATCGACAGAGAATGCGGCGAACTTTCTGGTGCGAATGGTGAGGAAGTATCCGCATGAAGTGACGGTCTATGCGGCAGGCCCGATGACAGATTTGGCGATGGCGGTTGCGCTGGACCCGGAGTTTGCGGAGTTGACGAAAGAACTGGTGGTGATGGGTGGGAGCATCAGCCCACAGACGGAGGATCCGGAATTTGCGGTGTCGCCGACGCACGAATTCAATTTTTGGATGGATCCGGAAGCATCGAAGGCGGTGCTGCATGCGAAGTGGCCGCGGGTGGTGGTGACGACAGTGGACATTTCGATCAAGACGCACATGGACAAGGCGCTGATCGAAGAGATTCGAAAGAGTCCATCGCCTTCCGCACAATATGTGGCGAAGTATGCGGAGCCAGGATATTTGTGGGATGAATTGGCGGCGGTGGCGTGGCTGGATCCGACGATCATCACAAAATGGAAGAAGCTGTATATGGACGTTGATAGCGATCACGGGGCGGGCTACGGAAACACGCTGGCGTGGAGGCCGGGGAGCCAGCCGGGGATGGGAGAGATTGAAGTGGAAGTGCAGGACGATTTGGATACGGGGAGGTTTTATAACGAGTTTGCGGAGTTGATGAGGAAAGGGAAGTAAGGCCGCGCCAAGCCATTTCAAGTACGAAGATTGTGCCCGGTTGTGTCGCCAGGAAACGTTGTAGATGAAGGCTGGTAGGCCTTGCGTAGTTTGCCTTAGGAAAAGTCTGCCATTCGATTACACCGTTCGCTTGATGGTTTCGTTGCACTCCTCGCAGTAGGGTTAGGGGAAGTTGGTCCAACGTTCGATTGATGGAGAGGAGAGATTTATGAAGAGTTCAGGCGTGGCAATGTTTTTGGGACTCTGCCTCGTGGGTGCGATGAGCGTTTACGGCGCGCAGGACACGACGAGCAGCGGAAAGTCGAAAGAGAAAGTCCGGACGATCACCGGGTGCTTGCAACAGGGCAGCAGCGGAAATTCGTATGTGCTGAACGCCAATGACGGCAGCACGTGGGATGTGAAGAGCGATACGGTGGCGCTGGCGGATCACGTGGGGCACACAGTTACGGCGAAGGGTACGGTCTCAAACGTAACGATGCACAACATGAAGGAAGAGGCCAAGGACGCCGCGGCAAAAACGGGCATGAAGAAGTCGAATGACGAACATGGCGACTTGGAGGTTAGCTCGGTAAAGATGGTCAGCAAGTCCTGCAGCCAGTAAAGAAGCGGCAAATTATTTTCGAGTTCGCGAACGCCCTCGGAGAGGAGATCTCAGAGGGCGTTTCGCCGTTGATGGGCAATTTTACCGGTTAGGGGCGGCGCCGATTTCCGGCGCCAGATCCACGCGAACCGCCCTGGGCGCCGCCACGGCGATTTTGTTCCAGTTGGTCGCCGCGGGCACGGGAGCTGGCATCGTTGTTGAGCTGGCCGAGCGTATCGGAAGAACCGCCAGGAGTACTGGAAGTGGAGGCGCCAGGAGCCTGGCCGGAGCCGCGCTGATCGCGGTTGGCGGAATTGGGACGATTGGAATCGGCGGCACTGCTGCCGGGAGCGGATGAGCTAAGGCTATTGTTGTTGGAAGAGCCGGCAGCGTTGTTGCCGTTCTTGCGATTCTGCGCATTGGTTTTGGCTTCGGATTCGGCGGTGGTGGGATCGACGGGAGTCCAACTGCCATCATTCCATTTGCTCCAGTTGCCGTTGGAGTCCTTTTTGTAGACGTTGCCGTCGGCGCCGGCGTAGACGTTATTGTTGTTGGCATCTTTAGCCACAAAACCGCTGTTGCCATTGGCGCCAGAGAATCCCGCGCCAGCGCTGCCCTTGGAGGTTTGAAAGGAACCGGCAGAGCCGTTGGCGTTGGTCTGATGCTGCGCTTCTGCCCAGTTGTTGCCGTTGTTGACGACGGTGTTGCCCCAAGAGCCGTATTGGTTGTGGCCTTGTGAAGTCGACCAGGACGTGCCGGTCCAGGGATTGTAGCCCGCGGCGTAGGTGTGGCCGCCGTACGCGTTCTGCGTGGTGACGGCCCGACCGTACATTCCGGTGGACGGGTTATACCACGCAGCACTGCCTGCAGAACCATATGGACCATAGACGGCGCGGCCGACTCCGTAAAAACCGGTGTACGGGTTATAAACAGCGGCGCAACCGTAGGTGTAGGGATACGGATAGTAGATAGGATGGGGCCCCCAATAAACGTAAGGCGGGTAGTAGTAGCCGGTGCCGTAGACGATGGTAGCGCCCACGGCCATGCCCATGACGAACATGCCCATGTAGCCTGCGGTGTAGCTCATTTCGACGGTGGTGGGCGTGGGATTCGAAACGACCACGTAGGTGACGTTGTAAACGGGAGAGCTTGGAGGAATGGTGTAGATGACTGCGGGCACGGTATCGGCGGTTTTCCAAGGACCGCTCGGCGAAGGTCCGACAAACCAGATGGCCTGGTAGCAGAGATAGTAGGCGTTGCCGACGCGGATGATTTTGTACGGCGTGTTCGCGGCGTAAAACATGGTGGTGGATTCGATGGGAACGAACTGCGGCTCGCCGGAATAAACGACCTTGACCTGAGATTCAGCCTGCGCGCGGTTGACGATCGCGGTAGTGGGAACTTGAGCGAGAAGCACGGCGTCGCTGGCTTCCAGGGTTCCGGGAACCGAGGCGAGAACAACGGAGTACGGCTGGTGAGTTGGGAGACGAAAGAAATCGGTGGGGAGATCATTGCCGGCGAATGTCCATGGTCCCTGAAGGGTGGCGGCGCGGAACCAACGGCCGGAGAGAAGGACATAGACCTGATTGTCGGGGGAGTGCAGGAAGACGTTGGAGTCGGTGTTGGTGGCATATTGCAGAGCGGTACCGGGAATTTTCGCGAAAGTGGGAGCGCCTTTGAAACTGATGAGCTCCGCGGGTTTTTCGGTAAAGAAAACCTTGGAGGCGGGGACGGCGGAGGCTGGCGGTATTGCTTTCAGGACGTCGTCCCAGTTCTGACCCTTGGGAATTTTCGAAAAGTCGGGCGGCAATTTGGAGGTGGCGGCCCACGGTCCGGACAATGAGGAGGACTTGAGCCAGGTTTTGCCGTCGAGGAGATAGTAGGAGGAGTTGTCGAAGAAGAGGTCCCAATTGGTATTGACGAGGTATTGAAGCGTGGTGCCGGGTACGGGAGCAAGTACGGGTTTGCCTTCAACGAGCAGGAGAATTGCGGGAGAGTTGCTGACGAAAATCGGAGGAGGCTGAGGTACGGAAGTGATGGCTTGCGCGGGGGCGGCGGCTTTTTCGACACTGGCAATCATGCGATCGAGGCTGATGGTCATGGTCATGGTGGGGTAGAACTGGCGAACTTTCTGCTGCATCGCAGCTTCCTGAGTGGCGTCGAGTTGCGGGAAGCGGGAGTTGACGACCTGAAGGTTGCGGATGAAAACGGTGTTGGCGCTGACGTTGGCGATCGTGTCGGCGTGCCAGGAGATGACGCCGAGGATGGGTTTGGTGTCGCCCTGCTGGATGGATACGGCGGTATCTGCGATCAGGGAACGATAGGCGCGCCAGGATTTGACCTGAGGCTGATAGACCAGGACGTGATTGCCGTTGGCGTCGTAGGCTCTGGGCCAGGGAGCAGGGCCGACGGGTGCAGCGGGAGCAGCGTTGAGGGATGGAGCGAGATCGAAGGAGACGGGCCCGAACGATAAAGCAAAAACGAGGCACACAATCAGGAGCGATTTGATTTGTGACATGCGATAGACCTCAGTTTGCAAGGAATCAGAGGCGGGCGGCGGCTCCGATCCGAGTGATGGAATTAAAGAATGCGAAAGACCTAGAGTTGTAAGCGGCGGACATTATATATCCGAAGTGCGGGCGGGCTGAGCAGCAAACCGAAAAATGTTGAGCTTATGGTGCCCGGCTTGGGAAAGCGGCGTTCGTGACGTGGCGCGATGGCAGGGCATCGAACAGCCAGGGTTAGGGACGAGAAGATTAGCGGCGTCGGCCGCATCGCAAACAAATCTAAAGGAAGTGCCATGGCAGAAGTGATCGAGAACGTGTCGGATACCGCATTTTGGATTGCATATTTCCGTGCGGTGGAAACGCGGAGGGCGGATGCACTGTTTCAGGATCCATTGGCGGAACGTCTGGCGGGAGAGCAAGGGAAGAGGATCGCGGAAAGCATGCCGATGAGGTTCATGACCGAGTGGGTGGTGGCGATCCGCACATGCATTATCGACGACTACATTCGTGAGGCAATCGCGGAGGGCATTGAAGGGGTTGTGAATTTGGGGGCAGGGCTGGACACGCGGCCGTACCGCATGGATTTGCCGGCTTCGTTCTTGTGGGTGGAAGCGGACTACCCGCGGATGATCGAGTTGAAGGAGAGCAAACTGGCAGGAGAGACGCCGCGATGCGTGGTGGAGCGGGTGAAGATTGATCTGGCAGACGTTTCGGCACGAAGAGAATTTCTAGCGGGAATTGAGGCGCGAGGAAAGAAGTGGTTGGTGCTGACGGAGGGCGTGGTGGTGTATCTGAGTGTGGAGGAAGCGGGAGCACTGGCAGATGATCTGAAGAGGATGACGAGCGCGAGATATTGGATCGTGGATTATCTTTCGGCGCAGGCGATGAAGTTTCGGGAACGGAGCAGCGTGGCGAAAAAGACGAAGAATGCACCGTTTCGGTTCAAGCCCGTCGACTGGTTTGCGTTTTTCCGGGAGCGCGGCTGGCGAGTGAAGGAGATGAGATATATGACGGAGGAAGGGGAACGGGTGAAGCGGAGAGCGCGCGTGCCGCTGGCGATGATGGTTTTGATGAAAGTGCGGACGTTGTTGATGAGCAAGGAACGGCGGGAAGGACTGAAAAAGCTGGCGGGATACGCGTTACTGGAGCCAATTCCGTAAAGGCGTGGCGAGGGGGCGGTGTTGGTCGCGACGGGTAATGGCGGAGTGGTATGCTTTTGGCGGTTTAGAGTTCGAGCGGTTGAGGGATTCGAGGTAAGCGTATGAGCGGGGAAATCAAGCCACGGTTGGAAATCACCGACCGGCACGGAAACCGAATTGTGGAGGCGCGGGAGCACCGGGTGGAAGACACTGTGGCGACGCTGGCAGGGCGGCCGCTGGTGGCAAACCGAGGAACATCGCTGAACCTGGATTGGGTGGAAAGCGTGCGCGTGAATACGAGTGCGGTGGAGCGGCGCGCGTCCACGCTGGTGACGCGTAGAACGGTGAAGAAGGATTGGCAAGTGGCGTGGCTGCTGCGCGCGATTACTTGCATGGACTTGACGACGCTTTCTGGCGATGACACAGACGAACGGGTGAGGAGGTTGTGCGCGAAGGCGAGGCAGCCGATTTCGCGGGAAATCGTTGAGAAACTGGGCATCGAGCAACTGCAGATTCAAGTGGGAGCGGTGTGCGTGTACCACGTGTTTGTAGAGACGGCAAGGAAGGCGCTGGAAGGAACAAAGATTCCAGTGGCGGCGGTGTCCACCGGATTTCCGGCGGGATTGAATCCTTTCGAAGAGCGGTTGGCGGAGATTCGGCGGTCGGTGGAAGCGGGCGCGCAGGAAATCGACATTGTGATTACGCGCGCGCACGTGTTCGGCGGGCAATGGCAGCGGCTGTACGATGAGATTGTGGCGTTCAAAGATGCGTGCGGACAGGCTCATTTGAAGGCCATCCTGGGCACTGGCGATTTGATGACGCTGCGCAACGTGGCGAAGGCAAGCCTGGTGGCGATGATGGCGGGCGCGGACTTCATCAAAACATCGACTGGCAAGGAAACGGTGAACGCGACGCTGCCGGTGGGCTTGGTAATGACGAGGGCGATTCGAGAGTATGCGGAAGAGACTGGGATGGCGGTAGGTTTCAAGCCGGCGGGCGGGATACGAACGGCGAAGCAGTCTGTGGAATGGTTGATGTTGATGAAGGAAGAGTTGGGGAATAGCTGGCTGGACAAGAGTTTGTTCCGGTTGGGCGCCAGCAGCATGCTGGGGGATATCGAGAGGCAGTTGGAGTTTCATGCGACGGGAAGATATTCGGCGGAGCACCGGCATCCGTTGGCGTGAGGAGAGATTTGCTCACCCGGCAAAGTTCGTTCGGAATGACAGGTTCGGTTGACAAAAGTTTCGCGGAGGCGATTCATGGGAAAGCGTGCCACGGCGCAAGACGCCCAGTTGATTATGCAACTGTACGATTTGCGGCGCGAGGTGGAGATGCGGAAGGCACGGTTCTGGTGGATGTCGCAATTTTGGCCGGAGACGGCTGAGGACTTCCTGAAAATTTCGTATGCGGTGGGAACGCCGGAAAATAACTGGCTACGGCAAGGGCTGAGTTACTGAGCGATGGCCGCAGCGTTCGTATTGCAGGGAGTGTTGAACGAGGACCTGTTTTTGCGGCCGTCGATGAGCGGGGAGATGTTCGTGATGTTCGCGAAACTGCAACCCTTTGTGAAGGAGCTTCGGGAAAAGCTGGGCGATCCGGAGGCATTCTCGGATATTGAGAAGGTCATCAGGCGAACGAAGTGGGGACGAGAGCGCCTGGAATTCATGGTGAAGCGCGTTGCGATGTGGCGGGAAAAGGTAAAGCAGAAGGCGTAGAGACAGGAGCGCGAAGACGAATGAGCGTCGCAGATAAATTTCGGACGATGGAATACGGGCCGGCACCGGAAGATGCGAAGGAATCGGTGCAATGGTTGGACCAGCACAAACGAAAGTTCGGCCATTTTATTGGTGGCGGCTGGAAAGCTCCGGCGGAGGGCAAGTATTTTGAGACGAGCGATCCGTCAACGGGCGAGAAGATCGCGGATGTGGCGCAGGGGAATGCGGCCGATGTCGATGCAGCGGTGAAAGCGGCGCGGGCGGGGCTGCGGGGATGGCAAGCGCTCAGCGGGCACGAGAGGGCGAAGTTTCTGTACGCGCTGGCACGGGAGGTGCAAAAGCATTCGCGGCGGCTGGCGGTGCTGGAGACGATCGACAACGGCAAACCAATTCGCGAGAGCCGTGACATCGACATTCCGCTGGTGGCGAGACACTTTTACTACCACGCCGGCTGGGCGCAACTGGTGGAACGGGAATTTCCGGGCTACGAAGCATGCGGCGTGGTGGGGCAGATCATCCCATGGAATTTTCCTCTGTTGATGCTGGCGTGGAAGATCGCTCCGGCCCTGGCTACGGGAAACACCGTGGTGCTGAAGCCGGCGGAGTACACGCCGCTGACGGCGCTGGCGTTTGCGGAACTGTGCAACGAAGTGGGGCTGCCGAAGGGCGTGGTGAATATCGTTACAGGAGACGGAGCGACCGGCGAGGCGCTGGTGAAGCACGCGGGCGTGGACAAGATTGCGTTCACGGGATCGACGGAAGTCGGGCGTGCGATTCGCAAGGCGACGGCGACGACGCATAAGAAGCTGTCGCTAGAACTGGGAGGGAAGTCGCCGTTTGTCATTTTTGAGGATGCGGATCTGGATGGAGCGGTGGAAGGGCTGGTGGACGGGATCTGGTTCAACCAAGGGCAGGTTTGTTGCGCAGGCTCGAGGTTGCTGGTGCAGGAGAGCGTGGCCGAAAAGTTGACGAAGAAGTTGCAGGCACGCATGAGCACTCTGCGTGTGGGCTCGCCGTTGGATAAGGCGATTGATATTGGGGCGATCGTGGCCCGGGTGCAGTGGGAGCGCATCGACCGCCTGGTGAAGGAGGGAATTGCAGAGGGGGCGACTTGCTGGCAGCCGGAAGTGGCGATGCCGGGGCGCGGCTTGTACTACAAACCGACGTTGTTGAGCAACGTGCACCCGACATCGATTGTGGCGCAGCAGGAGATCTTTGGACCAGTGCTGGCGGCGATGACGTTTCGAACGCCGAAAGAAGCGGTGGAATTAGCGAATAACACGGCGTACGGACTGGCCGCGAGCGTGTGGAGTGAAAGCGTGAACGTGGCGTTGCAGACGGCGGCGCAGATCAAGGCCGGAGTCGTGTGGGTGAACAGCACGAATTTGTTCGACGCGGCGTGCGGATTCGGCGGCTATCGCGAGAGCGGCTACGGGCGCGAAGGAGGAAAGGAAGGGTTGCGTGAGTATCTGGAGCCAACATGGTTCCGGAAGGCTCCGGTTTTGACAAATGGTGCTGCAAAGCTAGGAGACGTGGCGGAAGTGGCGAATCCGACGGTGGACCGCACGGTGAAGCTTTACATTGGCGGGAAGCAGGCGCGGCCGGATTCCGGCTACAGCGTGGAGGTGCGCGCGAAGAACGGAAAGCTGCTGGGGGAATCGCCACTCGGAAACCGAAAAGACATTCGGAATGCGGTGGAAGCGGCGCGGAAAGCGGAAGGTTGGGCGCGAACGACGGCGCACAATCGAGCGCAGGTGCTGTACTACATTGCAGAGAATTTATCGCAACGGTCGGGGGAAATTGCGGGGCGGTTGGCGGGGGCGGTGGGAAAGAAGCAGGCTTCGCTGGAAGTGAAG
>Ga0335076_10003709_pt1 | contig 15374 bp, 12 predicted proteins | sample Lox_Sample_25_FD_206717 | JGI IMG/M metagenome (GOLD analysis project Ga0335076, IMG submission 206717) | Soil microbial communities from Loxahatchee National Wildlife Refuge, Florida, United States - Lox_Sample_2.5 | ecosystem: Environmental > Terrestrial > Soil > Wetlands | place: USA...
AAGGCCCGCTTTTCGATGGGGCTGGCCCGCGCACGCTTCCTGCCCCCCGCGAGTCGAGCCAGCCAGTCGGTGGCGCCGGTGCAACCGGGAACGGCGATCCCCGACCCTGGTCGGGGATCGCTGGTCTCAGCCGGCGTATGCGGGACCGCCACGCCGGGTCAGGGCAACTCCTGGCCCTTATAGGTCTGCTCGAAGCGGCGCAGGATCGTGTCGCCGCGCTGCACGGCTTCATCCAGACCCTGCTGGACGCTGGCCTTGTTGGCGAAGATCTCCTGCAGCCCGTTCGAAACCTCGCCGCGGATCTGCAGGAAGTTGCCGAGGCGGATGCCGCCGGGGCCCGAGCTGGTGGCCTCGACGCTGAGCGACGCGATGGCGGTCTCGCGGCCCTTGTAGGGTGGCTTGTCGTAGAAGCCGTGCGATTTCATGTACTCATAGCCGGTCTTGGTCACCGGGATGTAGCCCGTCACCGTCGACCAGAAGAGGGCCTGCTCGGGCTGCGCGATGAAGTTGAGGAAGGCCGCGGCCGCCTTGTATTCCTCCGGCGTGTGGCCCTTGAGCACCCAGAGCGAGGCGCCCCCGACGAAGGAGTTGTGCCGCGTCGTCCCGTCATAGACCGGCAGCATCGCGACGTCCCAGTGCATGTTGGGGTCGGCGGTGCGGCCGATGTTGCCGTGGTCGCCGACCGAGGTCAGCGTCATCTGGCAGTGGCCCGAGGCGAAGGCGGCGACGTAGTCCTCGCCGGTGTTGGGCGACTTGATCTTGGCCAGGCCCTGGTCGTACCAGCCCTTGAGGTCGGTGACGAACTGCACGAACTTGGTCTTGTTGAACGTTAGCTCGGCGTCGAGGCCGCCGAAGCCGTTATTCTTGGTGGCGATCGGCTCGCCATGCACGGCCGAGAACTGCTCCATCAGCTGCCAGCTTTCGTCCTGGCTGATGTCGAAGGCGAGCGGGCAGTCGTAGCCGGCGCCCTTCAGCGCCTTCATGTCGGCGGCCGCCTCCTCCCAGGTCTTCGGCGCCTCGGTCTTGCCGATCTTCTGGAAGGCGTCCTTGTTCCAGTAGAGTAGCGCCGTCGAGGAGTTGAAGGGGAAGGAATACATGTCGCCCTTCGAGCTGGCGTAATAGGCGCGGATTCCCGTGAAGTAGTTGCTCCAGTCGATGCTGTAGCCGTTGTCCGCCATGAGCTTGTAGGCGGGGTAGTAGGCGTCGGACAGCATCAGGTCGAGCGTCCCGACGTCGAAGACCTGGACGATCGTCGGCGGCTTGCCCCCGCGGAAGGCGGCGATCGTGTTCTGCACGGCGGCATAGTACGAGCCCTGGCTGGTGCAGACGACCTCGTAGTCGGGTTGCGAGTCGTTGAAGTGTTGGCACACCTCCTGCACGCGCTTGGAGATGTCGCCGGAATTGCCGTACCAGAAATCGATCTTGAGCTTGTCGGCAGCAGCCGGCTGGGCAAATAGAGAACCGGCGACGAGCGCGCCGATGGCGCAGAGCAGATTTAGCCGCATTTTGAGACCCCCTCCGAGAGCGACTTGACCACCGATGCCGTCTGCCGCGATCTTGCATGGCGACGCGCCAGTCGCGGCGATTTCGGGCCAGTGTCGAGACCCCAGCGATATAGCGGCGGGTCATGACAGTATGATGAAGTGCCCTTTGGACTTGCGCCGCGGTCACGCGCGTGTGAGATGACGCGGACGGCTTCCGTGCCCAGTATCCCGCCACCCGCGGCCGGTGGGTCGCAGCAAGCAGAGGGTATCCATGAGAACCAAGACACTCCTGGCCGCGTTGGCCGTCCTCGCCGTCGCGGCGCCGGCAGCCGCTCGCGCCGACGATCAGCCGGTCGAGATCCAGATCGTCGACGCGATGAACAAGGCCTTCGGCGTGCACCCCGGCTTCCGGGCCAACCACGCCAAGGGCGTGGTCGTCGAAGGAAGTTTCAAGGCGTCCCCCGAGGCGGCGACCCTGAGCAAGGCTGTGCTCTTCAACGGCAGCGTCATTCCCGTGACCGTGCGGTTCTCGGACTCGACGGGCATCCCGGATCTCCCCGATGGTTCGGGCGCGGCCAATCCGCACGGCATGGCCATCAAGTACCACCTGCCCGACGGCAGCGACACCGACATGGTGATCAACTCGCTCAAGTTCTTCCCGGTCGCGTCGGGTGCCGATTTTCGCGACCTGCTGCTGGCGGTCGCCGCGAGCCCGCCGGATGCGCCGAAGCCGACTCCGCTCGACCAGTTCGTCGCCGCGCACCCGTCGGTGCCGGCGGCCTTGGCCACCGTCGCCACCCCCGACAGTTTCGCCGACGAGACCTACTACGGAGTCGATGCGTTCGTGTTCATCAACAAGGATGGCCAGAAGCAGGCCGTGCGGTACCAGATGGTCCCCGAGCACACCGTCCACCTGCAGGAGGCCGACGCCGCCAAGCAGCCGCCCAACTTCCTGATGGACGAGCTGCCGCAACGCCTGAAGCAAGGCCCGGTGACCTTCCACCTCAAGGCGCAGCTCGCGACCGCCGGTGATCCCACCAACGATGCCACGAAGGCCTGGCCGGATGACCGCAAGGTCGTGGAGCTCGGCGTACTCACGATCGACAAGGCCGTCGCAAACAGCGCGGACGCGCAGAAAGCGCTGCTGTTCCTGCCGGGCCAGCTCACCGATGGAATCGAGCAGTCCGACGATCCGCTGATCGACGTGCGCAACGGCGCCTACGCCGAGTCGTTCTCGCGGCGCAGCCAGTGAGGCGGAAGGCGGGCGCGGTCGCGTAGCGGAGGAACGGCGGGCCGGGCAATGCCCTGGGAACGCCTCACGGCCGGCGCGCCCGCGAGCGAAGCCGATGCCGGCGTGGGCAGGACCGGTCCGCCGGCGTCCGTGTTCAGCGAGCGTTCGACTTCGCGAGCACTGGCCGAGAGGTACCTGCGGCTCTCGGGACAGGAGCTGATAGCTTTCTATTCCCGGGAGTCGCCGATCGAGATCGGCCTGAACGGCCGAACCTTCGTGCTGCCCGCGTCGTTAGCCTGGGCGCCCCGGGCGCACGGAGATCTCGCTCGTCAGGACCTCACCTTCACGGTGTCGGACACCCCCTTCGCCGTCGATCCACTCCTCGCCGACTATCGGGCGCCCGTCATACGCGATGCCGCCCACGACGATCGTCTTTTCGATGGGCGCGTCGTGCGGCTGGCCGACATCTCCTCCGACGGTGCCGTATCGCTTTGCCCGGCATCCTACTTCGACGCCCTCTCGACCAACTTCGCGATGGATCACCGCCCGGACGCGCGGCGGGAGACGCTGCGCCAGCTCCTTCACGGCGGCACCCGCGCCTTGGACCGGTTCTGCGACAGCAGGCTCGCCAACCACATCGGCGTCGTCTGCATGCTGGAGACCGCCGACGGAATGCTCGTCGCCCCCCGCCGCAGCGGCAACGTGGCCAATCGCCCCGGCAGCCTCTCCGCATCCGCAAGCGGCGCCTTGGATCCAGCGGATATCGGCCCCGTCGGGGTCGGACGTTTTGCCCTCTCGACTCTGGCCAAGGCGGCCTTTCGCGAGACGTTCGAAGAGCTGGGCGTCGATATGACGCAGCTGCGTTTTCTCGGGCTGCTTCGGGAGCTGCTCCGCGGGGGCAAGCCCGAATTCTACTTCTATGGCCGCACACCCGCATCCCTGCAGACCGTCTCGGCCAGGCTCCGCAAGGCCACGGGACGCGGGGAGACGATCTCCGTGACCGGATTTGCGCTCCACAGCGATCGCGTCGGCACGGACCCCGCGTCGCGCGCCGCATTCGAAAACCGCGTGCAGGCCGTTCTGGACCAATCGAGCGACGCGGCGAATCTGACGTTCGCGGCCGGCGTGCTCCTCGCCAGTGCCCATGTATTGCAATCGGTTGTCTGATTGCCGCGGCCCGGGGCCGCCCCGCGGTTGCCGCACCGGTGCCGCCCAAGATAAGATCGGATGATCAGAAGCGGCCGTCTCCCACGGGCTGCGCCACCCTCATTCCAGACGAGCAGCAGACGATGAATCCCCAGTCCCGCACAGCGATGGCGCCCGTGCCGCCAACCCGCATCGACTTCTCCGAAGCCGACCGCGAGTGGATCGCGGAACGGATCAAGGAAGTCCTGACCACGGGCCGCCTGACCCTGGGCCCCTACGGCGAGGCGTTTGAGGAGCGGTTCGCGGCCTTCGTCGGCGCCAAGCATGCGGTCGCGATCAGCAATGGGACGGCGGCGCTCGAGATCATCCTGCGCTGTCTCGGCGTTGCCGGGCGCGACGTCCTGGTGCCTGCGAACACGTTCTTCGCGACCGCCGCCGCCGTCATCAGTGCCGGCGCCCGGCCGGTCCTCATGGACACGGATCTGCGGACCCTCTCGACCGCCGCAGCGGAGATCGAGCGGCGGCTGACGGCCAATACCGCCGGCGCCGTCATCGTGCATATCGGCGGCGCCGTCACCGACGAGCTGCCGGCGATCGTCGATTTCCTCGCTGAGCGCGGCTTGTGGCTGGTCGAGGACGCCGCCCACGGCCATGGCTCGCGCCTCGACGGCAAGCATGCCGGCACACTGGGGGTCGCGGGATCCTTCAGCTTCTACCCGACCAAGGTCATGACCAGCGCCGAAGGCGGCATGATCGTCACCGATGACGACCGCTTGGCTCAGGAAGCGCGGTTCTACCGCGACCAGGGCAAGGCCAGCTTCAGCGAGAATTCCCACATCCGCATGGGAAACAACTGGCGGCTGTCCGAGCCGCACGCGATCATCGGCCTGCGGCACATGGAGAGCCTCGAAGCAATGGTCGCCAGCCGCCGCCGCCTGGCGGCGAGCTACGACCGGGCGCTGGCGGAGCGCGACCTCGGCCTCGAGCCGATCGCTGTTCCCGCGGGCAGCCGGCCGAACTTCTACAAATACATCGTCAAGCTGCGCAACGGCGTCGATCGAGTGGCATTGAAAGAATGGCTGCGGGCGGAGCACCAGGTGATCCTCGCCGGCGAGGTCTATGCAACGCCGCTGCAGCTGAGCCCGGTGTTCAGCGAACTGGATACCGGCGACCTCGGCGGCTCGCTGGCCGCCTGCAGCCGGCACGTCTGCCTCCCGATGTTCGCGAGCATGACAGACGCCGAGGTCGGCCGCGTCGTGACCGCCCTCGGCGCGGCGCGGTCGGCGAGCCGGCTGTGACGACTATCCCGCCGCCGGGGCGCGCTCGCGCAGGCTGAACCAGCCGCCGATCGCCAGCCCGAGGAGCGACCACAGGAGCTCGCGCGCCCGGCGGATCAGGGCCGCGGCGAGGCCGAGGTGGGGCGACCCCGTGAGCAAGCCGCAGAAGAACGTGATCGCGCCGTCCTGGGCGCCGAGGTGGCCGGGAACGAAGAAGGTCGCCGAGCGGACGAGCACGACCATCGCCTCGATGAGCCAGCAGTCGGCAAGAGCGAGCGGCGCGCCGAGAAAGTGCAATATGAGGTAGAGTTCGACCGCCCCGCTTGCCCAGTTCGCGAACGCGAACAGCACGGCGACGGCGAAGCGGCCGGGGCGCTCACGGACGAATGCGGCAAGTTGCTCTTCGATCGCCTCGAGCGCGCTTACGGCATCCGCCAGTCGCCCTCCCAGCCGGAAGTTCCGCAGCCAGCGGGGTAGATGCGACAGCCAGCGCGCGTGCAGGGCGACGAGCACCAGCCCCATGAACATCACCACCGCGGCACAGGCGGCCGTGATCGCCGTCGCCAGCGCCGGCGACAATATCTCGCGCCGAAGCATGAGCGCGACGCCGATCACGACGAACGGCACCTGGGCGAGCGAGTTGACCGTCTGGATCAGCAGCAGCGACGTGGTCCCGTCGCGGTAGGACACGTCGTAGTGGCGCTTGAGCAGCAGCGCCTTGAACGGTTCGCCGCCCAGCGATCCGAACGGCGCCACGATGTTGAGCGCCTCGCCGACCATGTTGACGAGCCACAGCCGGAGCGTCCAGAGGGCCGACAAGGCGACGCCAGGCACGGTCAGATGCCAGCTGAAGACGTCGGCCTGAAACCCGATGGCGAAGGCGACGAGGATGGCGAGCGCGCCGAGCCAGCCGAGTTGGACCATCGACCGGGCGACGGCCGCAAGATCCGCTTGTACCAGCAGCCAGCAGAACAGGGCGAGCCCGGCAACGAGGACCGCGATCGTGAAGGCTTTCATGGCGTTTCCGCCATGGCCTTGCGCCCGCTCACCCACGCCAGCGTGTCCGCCAGCCCCTCCCGCAAGCCGACGGATGGCCGGAAGCCCAGTAGGTCCCCGGCGCGGTCCAGCGTGGTCACGGAATACCGGATGTCGCCCGGGCGCGCCGGCGCGTGATGGATGGCACTCCTTGAAGCCGTCAGATCCAGGATCAGTCGCGCCAGCGCATCGATGCGCGTCTCTTCGCCGGTGCCGAGATTGATGACGGCGCGGTCGCCGACGCCATCGCGGCATGCCGACGCGATCGCGCGCGTGACGTCGCGCACGTGCACGAAATCGCGCGTCTGACCGCCGTCTCCGAAGATCGTGATCGGCGCGTGCGCCAGCGCCTTGTCGAGAAAGATCGAGATGACTCCGGAATAAGCACTGTCCGGATCCTGCCGCGGTCCGTAGACGTTCATGAATCGCAGCGCCGTGTAGTTCAGCCCATGGATGCGCGCGTGGTAGTCGAGGAAGAGTTCGCCGCCCAACTTGCCGATCGCGTAGGGCGACGACGGACGCACCGGCGAGTCCTCGTTGACCGGGACCGCCGCGTCGTCGTCGAAGACGGCGGAAGACGAGGCGAACACGACCTTCTTGACGGCGTGGCGCCGGGCATAGTCCAGAACGCGCACCGTGCCTTCGATGTTGACGCGAACGTCGTGGACGGGATCCGTGATCGACAGCGGCACCATCGTTTGCGCCGCGAGATGGACGATCCGCTCGATGGGACCGACTTGCGCTGTTGCTGCGTCCAGAACACTGTCGAGGTCCGCGGTGATATCCGCCTCGACAAAGACAAATCGAGGATGACCGTCGCACTGCGCGAGGTTGCTGCGATGGCCCGAGCTGAGGTCGTCGATGCCGAGCACGCGGTAGCCGCCGGCCAAGAGCGTGTCGACCGTGTGGCTGCCGATGAAACCGGCGCAGCCGGTCACCAGCACCACCGGCTTTGGCGTCATGGCGGACCCCTCCTAGCTGGTCCGTTCGCGCGGCACGATCCGGCCGGCGGGCGTCAGGCCGAAGCGGTGTCCCCGCCAGACGAAACTGCGCTTCGACAAGGCGATCGACCAGGAAACGATGGCCAACAGATCCCTGAAGGGCAGCATCCAGATGGTGCGCAGGCCTTCGCGATCGCCCAGGTAGAATCCGGCGATCGCGGTCGCCGTCCCGACCCTAATCGCCACGGTAAGAGCGAGGACGGCAAGGCCGGTCGGGTCGGGCCGGCAGAGGGCGTAGAGCAGCGCGAAGGGGACGGCGCGCGTCAGGATCGTCAGGAAGAACCCGACGGGATGGGCGACCTTCGTGTTCTGGTCCCAGTACACTTGGTGGTTCCACCACCGAGGCGCATCCGGAAAACCCACGAGGACTTCGACGGCGTGGGTCACGAGCACCATCCGCTTGCCGAGGCCGACGAGGCGTCGGCCGAGCTCATAGTCCTCGACGAGGTAGTCGCCGAGGCCGGCCATTCCGCCGACGGCCTCGAGATCGCCGCGGCGAAAAGCCACCGAGGCCCCGAGGCAGAAGGACGCGACTCCGGACCAGTAGGAGAACACGACTCCCGGCACGAAGTCCGCATTGATGCTGAGCAACTCCATCTTCTCGAACCAGCGGTCCGCCTGCGCCGCGCGGTAGAGCGTGCAGACGTAGCCGACACCGGGATCGGACAGCGGGGCCATGATGGCCGCAAGATAGTCGGGGCGCACGCGCACGTCGCTGTCGCTGATGACGAGCAACTCATGGCGCGCGACGGCGAGCGCATTCACGAGGTTCTGCACCTTGCCGTTCACGACCGGCTCGCTCTGCTTGACGACCAGGGTCACGCGCGCCGGATACTCGGCGGCAAGCCGCCGCAATATCGTCAGGGCCGGGTCATCCGTCCGCTGCACCGACAGGACGATCTGGTAGTCGGGATAGTCCTGTTCGCAGAGCGTCCGCAGATTCGCCTCCAGTCCCTTGTCGATCCCATAGATCGGTTTCAGGACCGTCACCGGCGGCTGGAACGGGCGCGCGATCGCGGCCGTCGGCCGCAGTATGCGGTGCGCCGCCAGCAGGCAGGCAGCCGACAAGACACTGCCGCCCAGAACGGGAATCAGCAGGGCGATTTGCAGTGATAGCGGGGCCACGTCCGCCCGGGATGCCAGGTATCCCGATCGCCGCTAGGCCGCGCCGTGCTCGCGGTCCTCGCGCTTGGTCAGGAACTTGAAGAACTCCACGCCTTCGCGGAGACGCCGCTTGGTCAGCTCCCAATCGGACAACATTTCCGTCGAGAGGTCCCACATCTTGCGCGGCCGGAAGTAGAACTTCTTGTAGAACTCACCGACGGCCTCGAAGATCTCCTCGTGCGACAGGTGGGGATAGCTGATCGAACTGACCTGAATACCCTCGTCGGCCACGAGGCCGCCGTTGTCACGCTCCATGAGCCAGCCGCTCTGCTTCGCCTGGTTGTAGAGGTAGGTGCCGGGGTAGGCGGCGGCCAGCGACACCTGCAGGGTATGCGGATTGACGTCCTGGGCGAAGCGGATGGTCTCCTGGATCGTCTCCTTGGTCTCGCCGGGCAGGCCGAGGACGAACGTCCCGTGCATCTTGATCCCGAGCTTGTGGCAGTCCGCAGAGAAGCGCCGCAGCCACTCGACGCGGATGCCCTTCTTGATGTTGTGCAGGATCTGCTGATTGCCGGATTCGTACCCGACGACGAATAACCGCAACCCGTTGTCCTTCAGGACCTTCAGACTCTCGTAAGGGACGTTGCCCTTGGCGTTGCACGACCAGGTGATGCCGAGCTTGCCCAGCTCCCGCGCGATCGCTTCGGCACGCGGCAGATCGTCGGTGAAGGTGTCGTCGTCGAAGAAGTACTCCTGCACGTGCGGGAAATACGCCTTCGCCTTCGCCATCTCCGCGACCACGTCGGCGACGCTGCGCGTGCGGTAGCGATGCCCGCCGATCGTCTGCGGCCACAGGCAGAACGTGCAGCGGGACTTGCAGCCGCGGCCCGTATAGATCGAAACATAGGGGTGATAGAGATAGCCGATGAAATAGTCGTCGATCGTGAGGTCGCGCTTGTAGACGTCCACCACGTGCGGCAGCCGATCCATGTTCTCGAGTATCGCCCGCGGCCGGTTCTGGGCGATTTCGCCGCCGGCGCGACGATAGGTCAGGCCGTCGATGCTGCTCAGCGGCAGGCCGTCGGCGACCTCCTTGACCGTGAAATCGAATTCGCCGCCGGCCACCCAGTCGAGCGCGGTGGAGGCGCGCAGCGACCCGTAGGGATCGACGGCGACATGCGCTCCCACCATGCCGATGGATGATTTCGGGTTGCGCTGCTTGAGCGCGTCCGCGACGCGCACATCGGCCGGAAACGACGGCGTGGATGTGTGCAACACCGCGAGTTCGTAATCGTCGGCCATCGGCAGAACGTCGTCGAGGGTCAGGCCGCGGGCGGGCGCGTCGACGAGCTTGCTGTCCGGCACCAGGGCGGCCGGCTGCGCCAGCCATGTCGGGTACCAGAATGAGCGGATCTCCCGCTTGGCCTGGTAGCGCGAACCGGCGCCGCCGTCGAAGCCGTTGAAGGACGGAGGATTGAGGAACAAGGTCTTCAGCATGACGGCGTCAGCCCTTTGTCAGAAACGGATGATCCACGGCAATTCCTCGAGCACGGCGCCCAGGGATCCAAGGTTGCCCTGGCGCGTCAAGGCCCGCGCGCTGTCGCGCACGCGGCCCTGCCGTAGCGCCTTGTACGCATCGTGCACCGAAACCGCGACATGCTGCATTACGCTCGAGTCGCGGTAGCAGTCGATCATGCAACGCGTGCAGTTATCGCGCACGAGCTTGCTGTCGTCAAACTCGTAGATCGAGCACATCGGCGCCTCCCAGTAGTGGCAGCGCCACATCATCAAGTCCCAATCGAGGTAGAAATACCGGTAGCCGCCGAGGCAGGGGAATCGCTCCGGCGCCCCGTCCAGATGCCGCCTCATATCCGCGATCGAAGCGCTGGGATTGACCACGCGGAAGCGCTTCTTCATGGCTTCGACCTTGGCGAACGCCGCCAGCAGTTCGGCCTTGTCGTAGTCGACCAGGTTCGATTCCGAAAACCCCAGGAAGTTCGAATTGAGGTGCGTCAGCGGGTACGAGAACGTGACCGCCGTGAAGCCGAGGGACGTCAGGAAGTCGGGCAGCGCGTCGTAGTCGACGAGGCGACTCATGGTGACCGAGGCGGTCGCCTGCACGCCCAGTTCCTTGAGCACCGCGACGGCCTCGCGGATCTTGTCGCAGACCCCGGGGAGCCCGCGGTTCTGCTCGTGCAGCTCCGCCGACGCCGCGTCGACCGAGATGATGAAGCTGGAGACGCCGGCGGCATGCAGTTCGCGCAGCTTGTGCGGCTTGAACAGCCCGGCGTTCGACACCAGCATGACCTTCATGCCCAGGCCGGCGCCGTAGCGGGCGAAGTCGACGATGTCCGGGTGCAGCGTCGGCTCGCCGCCGGTGAAGAGCAGATAGCGGATGCCCTGCCGGTACATGATGTCCATCGCGTCGAAGGCACCCTGCCGGTCGACGAACTTCCAATGCGACTTCGGCAGGCTGTCGCGCGCGAAATTGCAGAAACCGCAATTTGCGTTGCAGGCGTTGTTGAGGGCGAACTGGCAAAAGCCGGGCCCCCCCTTGTCGAGTACGAGCTGCAGAGTCTCGAGCCAGGGCCGGCGCTTCGCGCCCGGCGGCGGCGTCTCCCGCTGGGCGTCGTCGATCTCGCGGAGCGAGGTTGCCGTCATGGCCTGGCCGGAGTCGGTTGAGGATGCATTGACGATCGCCACTTGTTTCACCAGATTGCCACCCACTGTATCGTTTTCAAGCGGGGAAGAAAAATCCCATGTGGCACACGCGAATCGCGTCGGCGATCGTCTCGCTGATGCTGCTCATCAGCGTTCCCTCCTCGGCCGCCGACACCGCCGCGGCCCAGGCCGACCCCGTCGCGACGCCCACGGCCACCGTCGAGCGGCTCCACTCGGCCCTCATCGACGTGATGAAGGAGGCCGGGACGCTCGGCTTCGAGGGCCGCCGCCAGCGCCTCGATCCGCTGATTCGCTCCAGCTTCGACCTGCCGTTCATGGCGCAGATTGTGATGGGACCGGCCTGGCGATCCCTGAAGCCGAGCGACCAGGCCGCCATCGTCGCGGCTTTCTCCGATTGGACGGTCGCCAACTATGCCAGCCAATTCGACGGGTGGGACGGCGAGCAGTTCGCCACCGGAACGGAGAAGGACGGCGGCCGCGGCACGGTGATCGTGCAGACGCAACTGAACGCCAAGGATGGCCCCGTCGCTCTCGACTACCGCCTGCGCAAGAGCGCGACGGAATGGCAGATCATCGACGTCTATGCCGACAGCTCCATCAGCGAGCTCGCGACACGGCGCAGCGAATTCTCCGCGATCCTGGCGCAGAGCGGCTTTACCGGGCTGCTCGACCGGATTCGCCAGCAGACGCAGGCTCTGGCGCAGCGCGGGTAGTCTCCCGCCCCTGCGGCGGACCGAGCAGCGCCGGCTGCACGATCAGCGTCGCCAGAAGCGTGAAGCCGAGCGCGGTGGTCAAGAGGATGCCGAGCTCGGATGTTCCCGGGTGCGTCGAGAACGCCAGCCCGCCGAAGGCGGCGGCGGCGGTCAGCGCGCTGTAAAGCATGCCGCGGGCCATCGGCGAGGCGAGGAGCGACGGTTCGCCGCTCCGCCAGGCCGACACGAAATAGATCGGGAACGTGACGCCGATGCCCAGCAGCAGCGGCAGGCCGATGATGTTGGCGAAGTTGATGGGCAGGCCGAGCAGCGCCCACAGGCCGAGCGTCCACGTCGCCGCCAGTGCCAGCGGCGCCAGCGTCCGTAGGACGTCGGCGAGCCGACGCTGCGTGATTCCGAGGAGCAGAGCGATCGCGACGACGGCGAGCGCGGCCGCCGTGGCGAAGGCGCCGGTCACGATCCGGCCGATCTCGTAGATCACGACCGGCGGCCCGATGGCCGTGGGCGCGGCGGCGCGCACGGCGCTCACGAACCGCGTCAGGGTGTCGATTTGTCGCGCGTCGCCGGACGGATACAGCTGAACGCGGTAGCGACCGTCCGCCGCGACCCAGCTCTGTAGCAGATCGGCCGGCAGGTCGCCGACACCGACCGCGCCCGCCGTCAGCGCGTCGGCGAGCGCCGTCCGCTCGACGTCGAATCCGTTCGTCAGCCCGGACAGGAGCTGCACCGCCGGCGGCGATGTCTTGGCGGCGAGAACGTCGCCGACGCCGGCCACGAGCCGCTCGGTGGCCCCCTGTATCGGCTCGGCCGCGTAGGACGAATCGAGATAGCGCTTGGCCGCGGCCACCATGTCGCCGGCCGCATCGCCGATTTCGGCAGCCGTCGGCGCCGGCTTGGCGGTGGTCGGGGCCAGAGTCGGCCCCAGCAGGAGGTCGAGATCGTCCAGTATCGCGAGCTTGGCCGGCTGATCCTCCGGGACGAAATCGAAGACCGTCATCGCCTGCCTCACTTCCGGCAGCTTGGCGAAGCGCTCCGCCAGCGCGCGGGCCGCCTCTGCCGACGGCGCCAGAACGTTGAGCGTGTTGGGGGTGGCCCACGGATCCTGCATGAGTTCGAGCAGGGTGGCCATGGACTCGGTCTTCGGATCCTTCAGCTTGAGCGGGTCGAAGTCGAACACCAGCTTTGGCAGCGCCAGTCCCGCCATGACCGCCAGTGCCGCGGCGGCGCCGAGAACGAGACGGCGGCGCGCCAGGAGCCAGCCATTGATCGGCCGCGCCCATTGATAGCCGACCGGCGCGCGGCGGACCCGCGGTCTTGCGAGGACCAGGAGCGCCGGCAACAGGACGAGGGTCAGGACGAAGGCGATCACGATGCCGCCGCCGGCAATAATCCCGAGCTCCGCCACGCCCCGATAGGCGGTCGGCAGGAAGGAAAAGAAGCCGAGCGCAGTCGCCGCCGCCGCCTGGGCGAGCGGCAGCGCCATCGCCTGCGCGGCGGCGTCCAACGCGGCGTGCAGATTCCCGAGCCGGTAGCGCTCCTCTTGGACGCGCAGGCAGAACTGGATGCCGAAATCGACGGCGATCCCCACGAACATCACCGCGAAGCCGATCGAAATCAGGTTGAGCTCGCCGACCGCGAGGGCGGCCCAGCCGGCCGTCGCGAGAAAGCCGCAGACCAGCGTCGAAAGCACGGCGGCGACGAGCTTGACCGATTCCAGGGCGAGGAACAGCAGGATCGTGACCAGGCTGATCGATATGAGCCCAGCAAGGCCGGTCCCCTGGGCGACGGTCACGAATTCCTCGTCGGAGAGCGGCACGCTTCCCGTGAGCCTTACGCGAAAACCGTTGGCCGCGGTCAGGCCGAGCTCGTCGGCCGCGCGGCGCAGGAACGCCGTCGCCGCCGCGCCCTGCTGGAGTGCCGATCGATCGAGCGTCGGCTTGGCGAGGACGAAGGCCTGGTGCGGCATAGAGTCGCGTCCGAGCCCGGAGAACAGGCCCGCCCAGTCGATCGTCGCCACCGCCCCGCGATGGGCGCGCGCCGCCGCCGCGGCCAGTTCGTCGACGAGCGGCGTAAACTGCGTGGCGGCCGTCTCCCCGGAAGCGGCCGCATCGAACATGCGCGCCATGAGCTGAAACAGGCCGCGGGCGCTGGGATCGGCCGCCAGCGTTCCGAGCAACGGCTGGGCGTCGACCAGCGTCTTGGACAGCGACTGAAGGTCTTCGGCCGAGGCGTAGAGGAGGCCGTTGCGCCGGAAGAATTCGCCTCCCGTGGGTTCGCGAACCGAGGGGAACAGCGTCGGCACCGTGGCCAGGCGCGCGGCCAACCGGTCGGCTGCACGCTCAGCCGCCGCCGGCGACGGCCCGTCGATGACGACGAGGATGACGTCGGCCTCGCCCGGGAACAGGCGATAGAACTCGTCCTCGGCCACGCGAAACGGCAGATCCGGGGCGAAGAGCGCATCCGGCTCGGTGTTGAAGTCGAGCGTCCGCGCCGCATAGCCGGCCGCGGCGACGCAGATCGCGATCGTCAGGAGGAGGGTCCGCCACGGGGCACGTGCGCTCGCGCGCACGATGGAGCGGGTCAGCGCCGTCAGCATCCGGTACGCGAAAGCAGACCGGATCTAGTAGCCGTCGTCCGCGGACCAGTGCGCCTGCCAGCGCGGATCGGAGGGCGCGTCCGCACGCAGGAAGCGGATATCCGTCGATACCCGCATCTCGTCGATCTGCGCATCCGTCGAGGCGTGCACGATGTTGGGAGAATGCAGCACCACGTCGCCGGCCAGGTAGTCGGTTCCGAGCCACCGGCGGCCGGTCGCCTCCGCCAGCCACTGGAGGTCATGCGTGAGGGGCCGCCGGTCTAAGGGCCGGTCCGTCGGCGCCACCTCGCGGCTCAGGTCTTCGATCGCGGGATCGGCATGCGATTTCTCCAGATAGAGCAGCCCGCCCGCGCCCTGCGCGCAGTCGCCCAGCGGCACCCAGATGGTGACGCAGGATTCGACGTCGCATTGCAGATAGGTCCGATCGACATGCGCCCGCGATGCAACTTGCCTCCCCGGGATGAAGTGTCGCAAGGGCGTGCGCCACACCGGCTTCACCGGGCCGCCGAGCAACGTCTCCGCCATCGCCCGGAACGCCGGCAATTGCCGGAAGGCGATGAACGCCTCGCTGCGCACAAAGTCGTAGGCCGGATGCCCCTTCGTGCCGTGCGACGGCAGGCCGGCCGGCAGCGTTCCCGAGAACCGGCCGCGGCGGGCGTCCCCGTCCTTCAGCAGGCACGGATCGAAGCGCCGGAAATAGGCCTCGCGCAGGGCCAGGACCGTCTCCCGCGGCACCGCGTCCCGCACCAGCAGATAGCCGTCCTCGGCGAATCGCGTCCGGGCGACGCCCTCCGCGAAGGCGGCGGGCGTGCTTTCGCGCAGCCGCCCGAGGTACTCGCTCGCGTGGGACAGACGCGTCCCGTTTGAAGTCAGCGCAGTGTCAGTCACATCCATCCATCCCGCTTGGTTCAGACGATCGCTGGCCCATCATGGATAACCCAATATCGCGGAATTTATACATTTCCCTGACGCCGGTGTGCATCGCTCGTCGGTCGGGCGAAGTCAATGACATAGTATCCCCGGATGCAGCCGGCGGTTGCAAGCCGCTTAGCCGAGGTCGGCAAAGCCGGTCGGCCGCAGGCCGAGGGTATGCAGCCGTTCCGCC
>Ga0335076_10003710_pt1 | contig 15373 bp, 16 predicted proteins | sample Lox_Sample_25_FD_206717 | JGI IMG/M metagenome (GOLD analysis project Ga0335076, IMG submission 206717) | Soil microbial communities from Loxahatchee National Wildlife Refuge, Florida, United States - Lox_Sample_2.5 | ecosystem: Environmental > Terrestrial > Soil > Wetlands | place: USA...
GCTCTTGAACGCCGGGTCGCTGATCGTCCGGGTCGGCGCGTAGACCACGGTCATCAGCCCGTAGCTCGACAGCCCCGCGAAGTTCTTGTCGATCAACTGGCGGGCCTGTACCGACTGCGATGCCGTCGTCTCCCAGCCGGCGCCCGACAGCGCGCTCTCCACCCTCGGGGCGAAGAACCCGAGCCCGAGCGCAACCACCAGCCAGCCGACGAGCACGACCCGGAAGTGCGTCGCCGTGTACCGGCCGAGCCGACCGATCGGCCCGACATTCACCGCATGGGGATACTCCTCGGCCGGAGTCTGAGTGGCGGGGCCAGGCCCGTGTTCTGCGACTGCCATCAGACCGTCACTCCCGGGCGGCGGGCGGGGCAGGTGCCGGCGATCGCGTAGAGCCACTGGTTGGCGCCGACGAATGCGGTGAGGCGGAGAAACCAAGGCGAGACGATCGCGGCCAGCGCGGCCGAGACCAGCGTCACGGTGCCCGCGAGCGCGAACAGCACGCGCTCGAGCGTCCACTTACGCGAGGGAGATCGATTCATGGTCCAGGCCCCCCGTCACGCGGCGACGGCTTCGGTCGAGGCGAGCCGGTCGAGTTCCTGCACGAGTTGATCGGCGCTGACGACGCCGGCCTGGGCGGCGATCGGCCGGCCCTTGAGCAACACCATCAGCGTCGGGATCGGGCGGACGCCGTAGGCGGCGGCGAGCGCCGGCTCGACGTCGACGTCGACCTTCGCGAAGCGATGCTGCGGACGCAGCGCCGTGGCGCGCGCGAACTGCGCCGCCATCGCTCGACACGGGCCGCACCACCGCGCCCAGAAGTCGATGACGGCCAGCCCCGGCCCGTGCGCAGCGGCCTCAAACGTCTCTTCGGTCGGATGCTCGATCGCGTCCATCTCTATCCCATCCCTTCGGGCAGTGGTATTGACGACTGCACAACTGTAAAGTCGTGAATGCGTGCGAGCATAACGAGTCTTCCGTCCATCGTCAAGCGTACAACTGTGCAGTTGTGCTATCTTTCCTGGTATGCCACGCAACGCCGCACCTCAGCGTCCCCTCCCCGAGCCTCTGATCGAGCTCGTCGCTCAGCGCTTCCGCGTGCTCGGCGAGCCGATGCGGATCAAGCTCCTCGACCGCCTGCGCGAGGGCGACGCCACGGTCGGCGAGCTCCAGCAGGCGCTCGGCGCCTCCCAGCAGAACGTCTCAAAGCACCTCGGCATCCTCCACGCCGCCGGCATGGTCTCCCGCACGAAGGAAGGCAACAGCAGTCGCTACGCGATCAGCGACCCCAGCGTGTTCGATCTCTGCGACCAGGTGTGCGGCGGCGTGCGCCGCCAACTCCAGGAGCTCGACGCGATCCTCCAGCCGATCACCTAGGCCGACGGCCGGGGGTACCGACTCGAGCTAGTCGTGCTAGACGTCCAGCGAGACGGGCGCGTGACCGAGGAGAAACTCCTTCTGCTCCTCGTGCATATTCTCCGGGAGCGCCTTGAACCACTGCCCGCGGGGCGGGCCGTCGTCGAGCGGCTCGGCGCGGAACACCAGCCCAACCGGCGAGTCGAGCCCGCTCTCGTAGTGGCTTGGGTACTCGATATAGCCCACCAGCGGCCCCGGGCGGACCCGAATCCCAAGCTCGCCGGCGGCGACCCGCCTCACCGCTTCGACCAGCCGCTCACCGAACCGCACCGTCCCGCCCGGCAGATTCCAAGTTCCGCGGCAGGGATCGACGTCGCGAAGCGCGAGTAGTACTCCCCGCCGCTCGGCGGTGATCAGGACCTCGACGGTCAGGCGAGGGACCTTTTTGAAGATCCGGTCAAACTCATCCTTCGGTAGAGGATCGCTCATCCTTGCACGGTAACGGCCCCTGCGGTCCGAGCCAGCGACTGTCGCGCAGCCGGAGCAGTGAAAGCCCGCCGGCTCATTGGTGGTTTCCCCGGATGAGGACCGAGGCCACTCCGCCTACGTTGTCACGCTGATGCCGGCACCGACATTGGCCGAGTGAGATCCGGGATGTGCGTGAACCTTTCCATGGTCACAGTCAAGGAGTCGCGCCCGAAATGAGCCGGGTCGTAGTCCTGGGTGCCGGCATCTTGGGACACACTGCGGCGACATTTGCCCGCAAGTGGCTCAGTCGCGACGATACCGCGACGGTGTTGTCGCCTTGGCCGGAGTACCACTGGGTACCGTCGAACATCTGGGTCGGGGTGGGGCTGCTCAGTCCGGCGAAGGTCCCGTTCCCGCTCGCCCCGGTCTACGCGCGGTCCGGGATCGAGTTCGTGCAGGCTGCCGCCCGAGAGACCCATCCCGAGGGCGACCGCGACACGCCCTCCGCCTACGTGGTGGCCGAGGTCGCGGACGGGACGCGCGCGAGGATGCCTTACGTGATCAACCTGAAGATGATCGACACCATCCGCCGCAGTCACCGAGACGAGCGCGGGACGTAGGCCATCGCGGTGGCCTGCCTGTGACATGACTGATGCAGCGAGCAGCGCGGCGACGACGGTTTGGGACCGGGTGGTCGGCGCGATCGACCCGACCCGGGCCAGCGTCCACGCCGCCCGGACGGCCGCCGCGCTGATGCCGCCGGCCGCGACGCTCACGCTGTGCGCGGTCGTCGGTCACAAAACCTCCGGGCCGACTGCGGTCGTCGATCGGGCCCTGACCCGTGAGGCTCAAGATCGGTTGGACCAGGCCCAGGCGGAGATTCAACCCGTCCGTGACGCCGAGCTCCATCTGCGCGAGGGACCACCAATCGGCCGACTCCTGGACGAACTGCACGCGGAGCGCGCGACCTTGGTAACCGTCGGCCGTCCCGGGCGCGCCCGGGCGGCCGGCATCGGGCTCGGCAACGTCACCACGGCGATGGTGCAAGAGGCTCCGTGCTCGGTCCTGATCGCAGATGTCAGCGAGCGTGCCGACGGAGAGCTGGTGGTTGGCTACGACGGCTCCGGTGGTGCCCGCCGGGCGCTTGCCGTCGGTCGCGAGCTGGCCGACCGTCTCTCGCTGACGCTGCGTGTGATCGTTGCCACGGGCGATGCTCATCCACCTGGACCCGGATGGTCGCGCCGGGAGCTGGGGTCAGAACTTTCGGTCGCCGAAGACCCCCGCCCCGCAGTGGAGGCGCTAATCGACGGCTCTCGCTCCGCGCGGCTGCTGATCCTGGGGAGCCGTCACTTGCGCGGGGTCATGGCGCTCGCAAGCGTCAGCGAGAATGCGGCGCTTCGGGCGACCTGTCCGGTGCTGGTCGTCCGCTAACCGTCCGGCCCACCGCTATCGAATGGCCGAGAGCGACTCGCCGTCGCGCGCAGCCGGCCTGCTGGACCAAAGAGCGGAGCGCGCCCGCGGTTGCCGGTCTCCTGCGGAGAGATCTCACCGAATGGGACTTCGACGTTGACATCGATGAGGACGCTCGAGCCGGAATCCGTTCGCCTACCTGCCACCGCAATCCGTTGGCTACTCGCTACGGAGCTCATCGGCGGCGAGTGCTAAGAATGCGCGCGCTGCGGCAGACAGGGGTCCTTCGCGGTGTATGAGCCCGACCGTGCGCATGATCTTCGGCCGGGCGCTGCGCACGGTGGCGCCACGTCGTCGGGCCTCGGCGGCGAGCGGGGCTGGGAGAAGGGCGGCGCCGGCGCCGGCGAGGACGAGGGGGACGATCGCCTCGCGCGCGGCGGTCTGGACGGCGATGTTTGGTGTGGCGCCGATTGTGGCGAGGGCTTGCTCCAGGAGCATGCGTGTCGAGGTGCCAGGTGGGCTGACGACGAGGGGCGTGCGGGCCAGTTCGCGGACGCCGAGCGGGCCCTCGTCCGCATCCGCCTGCGGCGGTAGGACGAACTGGAGCTCCTGCTCGCCGAGGGCATGCGCGCTCAGCTTGTCGCGCGACAGTGGCAAGTGTGCTGCGCCGAGTTCGCAGGCGCCTTCGCGGACCAGCGCGCTTACGCGGTCGACGCTTTCGGGCTCGAGCACGCGGACCTCGACACCTGGGTGCGAGGCACGGAAGCGGCCGATCAGGCCCGCCATCGGATCGACCGCGAGTGTCGCGAGCGCGGCGATTTCGAGAGTGCCCGTTTGCAGTTCGAGCACGCCGGTGATGGCGTTGCGGGCTTCGTCGATCGCACGCAGAATGTGGCGAGCCGGGCCGACTAGCGCCTCCCCGGCGGTGGATAGTCGCAGGCCTCGGCCGATGCGGCGAAACAGTTGTACGCCGAGTTCTGACTCGAAGGCGCGCAGCGCCTGAGACAGAGATGGCTGCGCTACGTGAAGCCGCTGCGCGGCAGCGGTGACGCTGCCGTGATCCACCACGGCAAGAAAGTACCGGAGGCGACGCTCATCCATAGGAGATCACAGCCAATCTTATCCAGTAATCATCTTTGACCTATCTCAGATGGAGCGGTGAAATAAGGCTCTGAGCCACTTCATCGCTAATTCGCCCTCATTCGGCTCGGTCCGTCGTCGATTGTTGACCGAGCCGAGCCGGCCCGCCGCGATCCGTGCCAGTCCGCGCGCACACTGGTATGTGGTCGGGACGGTCTGCATCGGCGCCTTCATGGGCCAGCTGGACGCGAGCATCGTCACGCTGGCGCTGCCGCGACTGAGCCGGGAGCTGCACGCGAGCGTGGGAGTGGTCGAATGGGTGGCTCTCACCTACCTGTTGGTGCTCGTCGCAACGGTGGCCACGGTCGGGCGCCTCGCCGACGCGATCGGGCGCAAGCTGCTGTACGTCTACGGCTTTGCGGTCTTCACCGCCGGCTCGGCCGTGTGTGGTCTGGCGCCCACACTGGCTGTGCTGATCGCAGCGCGAGCCGTCCAGGCGGTCGGCGCGGCGATGCTGCAGGCCAACAGCGTCGCGCTGATCACGGAGGCCATGCCGCCGCGACTGCTTGGGCGCGGCATCGGCGTGCAGGGCACCGCCCAGGCGCTCGGGCTCGCACTCGGGCCGGCGATCGGCGGTGCGCTGCTCGCTCTCGGAGGTTGGCGGTTGATCTTCCTCGTGAACCTCCCGGCGGGGGCGATCGGCCTCACGCTCGGCTGGTTCCTGCTGCCGCGCAGCCGCTCGCGACGCGCAGTTCGCCACAGCGATCGCCCGGGTGCCGTGCTCCTCGGGCTCGCCGCTGCAGGACCGTTGCTGTACCTATCGCTCGCGGGGCGCGCCGGATACGGCAGCCCGTCGCTGCTCCTCGCGCTCGTCGTCGGACTGGGGGCGGCAATCGGGTTCGTGCGTCGCGAACGCCGCGTCGACGATCCGTTGATCGACCTCTCGATCCTGCGACGCCGTGCCGTGTCGGCCGGCTTGAGTAGCGGACTCGTGTCCTACCTCGTGCTGTTCGGGACTCTGTTCGTCGTTCCCTACTACCTCTCCGCGAGCCACGTCAGCACGGCGCTGATTGGACTCGAGCTCGCGGTGCTGCCCATCGCGATCGGCGTCGCCGCGCCGATCGGAGGGAGGCTGTTGAATCGCCTCGGCGCGCGCCCTCTGACCGGCGGAGGCCTGCTAGTGACCGGCATCGGGCTGCTCGTTATCGCCCTGTGGCACGACACGGGCGGGCTCCTCGCCGGACTCATGATGGCGGGATTTGGGCTCGGCACGTTCACGCCCGCCAACAACGCCACGGTCATGTCCGCCTCACCCAAGGGCTACACGGGGGTCGTCAGCGGTGTGCTGAACATGACTCGCGGCGCCGGCACTGCGCTCGGAGTTGCGCTGACCAGCGCGCTCTACATCGCGGCGTCCGGCGTGAGCGGTCCGAGCGCATCCCCGGCCGCCGCCGGGAGCGGGCTCACCGTCTCGCTAGCAGCGCTCAGCTCGCTCGCGCTCGCCACCGCGCTGGCGCTCTTCCTTCTACCGGTGACTGCTGGGGCGAGTGAGCAAGGTCACAACGAGGTGCAGGCTCCGCGCCCGGCTCGCGATCACAGTCCGCCTGATCCCGGTGGAGATGAGGCGTCCCGGCCTCGACCCGCCGGGGTCCCGTCGCAAATAACGCCCATTACGGAGGCCAACACATGAGCACTTCGCTCGATCCAGTAATGCAGCATCAATGCGACCGGATGGTCGCTGACCTGTGCTCCGAGTTCGCCGGGGCCTTCGACCGATCGCAGATCGAGGACGTGATGGGCGACTCGGTCGACCGAGTGCTCGAGACCGCGACCGTGTTCGATTTCGTGCCCCTGATGGCCTATCGATTCACGCGTGAGAGGCTGAGTGCGATCAAGCGTGCCGGCGGAGACGACGCCCAAGACACCTGGGACGTCGTGTTCGTGAGTCTCAGCGGCGGTGGGCGCGGGCAGATCGCAGCAGCACTGACGGCGAAGCTGTCCGACCGACGGGTGTCGGTCCATTCGGCGGGAACCGCGGCGCGCGCCCAGATCGACCCACACGTACGAATAATCATCCAGGAAATCGGCCTCGGCCCGGATGACGAGTTCGTCCGACCGGTTACCGACGAGGTGCTGGGCGGCGCCGACGTGATCGTCACAATGGGCCACAGCGTTGGAGTTGTGGATATCCCCGACGGCGTGCGACACGAGGACTGGCGCATCGGCGATCCGATCGGCGCTCCGATCGATGAGATACGACGAGTGCGCTCCGACATCGAGTACCGCGTCCGGGCCCTGCTGACCGAGCTCGGCGTCGTCAGCGCAGACACTACGACGGCCGGATCGGTGCGATAGGCCGCGTGGCGCTGGTACTCAACCGGCTGCTGGGCTATTGCCTCGATACCACCGCGGCGCGGTTGTCGGATGAGTTCCGGGGCGTGTTCTCTCTCGAGACCGTGACCGAGTACCTCACGGCCTTCTACGAGCAGATCCGTGATCGCGCCTTCGTGGGCCCGAACTTCCTGCCGGTCATCATCGAGCGCTTTGCGCGCGAGCAGCTTTGGGCAATCGCCCAGGCCGACGGGAGGATCGACAAGCAGCTGCCAGCGGTACTGTTTGTGTGCCGGCACAACGGAGGACGAAGTCAGATGGCGGCATGCGTGGCGCACCATCTGTCCAACGGACGGATCGCGGTTCGCTCAGCCGGGCCACATCCGGATGATCAGATCGACCCGGAGGTTGTGCAGGCGATGGCGGAGATCGGACTCGACGTCCGTGGGGAGTTCCCCAAGCCGCTGACCGACGCCGTGATCCGCGCTGCCGACGTCGTCGTCACGCTGGGCGGGGATGCCTGTCCCGTGCTCCCGGGCAAGTGCTATCACGATTGGCAGGTCGCGGACCCGGCGGGTCGGCCGCTCGAGGCGGTGAGACGGATCCGCTATGAGCTCTACCACCACGTCTGGGAGCTGATCGAGACGCTCGTGCCATCGGCCAATCTGTTTGACCTGCAACAGCGCACAGGAGACCTGCGTTGAGCGGGGCGCGTGATAACCAACAGCCGCGGCGGCCTGTCGGCGCTCCACGCAGGCCTCGAGGCGGTAGCGAACATCCGCAGGTCACTAAGGTCGCGGTCCGCACCGACCTACGACGCCATGTAGGAAATCTTGGCGTCCGCAGTGTGCGCGCTACCAGCTCAGCCATTGCGCGGCGCGCTCGCATCGGTCGGGCTGGTACAGCTGTGGGAACGCTCGCGGCACGGGTGACATGACCGGCGATCGAGGCGAGGACGGTTGCGGGGGTGGTGGCGGATGCGCGCCTCGGAGCTGATATCGCCTGATCCGACGGGACGGTGGGTGAGCCGAACGCGGTGGCAATGTCCGGTGTGTGGCGCCAACAACCGTCGAGAGTGGCTGCACTGTCAGCGGTGTCTTCGGAGCGTCCGCCCTGTTGCCGACGAGCCGATCAGACCACTCGATCCACTGGATCTCATCGGTCCCGGTCGGTGCTCCAGCCCGCAAGTGGGGCAGTCCGAGGTGCCCGCGAGACGCCTGCGGTGGCCAAGGTGGGCGAGGCTGTTGCATAGGATGCTGTGGCCCAGGCGCAGGGTCTAACCCATCGCGGCTGGCTGAGGCACTGGTTTCCACGCCACGACCAGAGCTACACCGGCAGCGGGACCGAGGGCGCTGCGGTGGGCAGAGGCCCGCATCGCGCGCTCAGCTAGAGCTGGCCGTCCGTGGCAACATCGATGAGCGCCAGGAGCACTCCGACAGCGAACGTGACCGCAAGCGTGACCGCCAGGGCGGTGGTGAACGGCGCCCTTGATCTCGAGCGTCTGATTCGAGCGCCTTGCCCCCAGAGCATCAGGCTCGCAGCAGCGAAGTACGTGGCGACGAGCAGATCTCCCGGCGCCCAAGCAGGACTCGTGACCGCCGACAACACCCCGGCGCCTACCGCCGCCCCGAGTGTCACGCGCGCCGTCAGCTCCCAATCAGAAGCCCGGTCCCTCAGAGCTCCCTCACCGCCAAGCACGTGCGGCCATCGCATCCCCTGGAACCATACAAGCGCAGCCACGCACTCCGACGTGATCTCCCACACGGCAGCGAGACCTATCGGGAGCAGAGCGACCCGAGATCGGCAACCGTCCTCAGATGGCGACCGTCACCACGATTGCCGTCGCCGCGACCAACACGGTCGCCACCGTCAACACGCCGAACGCGGTCGTCTGTAGTCGTTGGGGCATGGAAGGCTCGCGACGCTCACGGTAGATCGCCTGCCCGTTGCGCCATGTGAGCACGGAGAGGGTTGCCATCGCAACCGCAATAACGACGCCGAGCTCGGGCAGATCCCCGACAAACGCCGCGCGCGCGACCAGCACACCGCTCGCAGCCATGGTCAGGGCCGACCGCGTCCACGCAAGCGCGGTCCGCTCGCGCGCCAGGCCCGGATCGTCCTGATCGGGCGGCGGTGTGACGGTTCCACCCATCGGCTGAGACGGCGGGCGATTCAATGGATCAGTCGGTCGACCACCGCCAGGATGCCCCCGCAGACGGCGATCACCGCGATCCCGCCCGTGAGCACACGCGGCATCCACGAGTAGCGAAGTGGCTGCCGCAGTCGCATCGCCCGCTCGCTGTCCTCCCAATGCAGGTAGCTCGCGAGCGCGAGCGCCGCGCCGAGCACGATCAGCGGCACCGCGATTATGAGCCGCAGTCCGTGCAAATTGAACTTCAGGAACTGCGCCGCCGCCAGGCCGGCGGCGATGAGCGCCAGCGCGGTGCGGTTCCAGGCCAGGAACGTGCGTTCGTTGGCGAATGTAAACCGCGGATCGGGGTCGCTCCCGGTTTGCTCGAGCCGCCGCTCACGCCGCGCGCTAAAGCTGAGCCACCGTCGCAGCAGATGTTCCTCGCTCGCCGCCGCGTCGCGCCCAGCAGCGTTCGGCCCGGTCGCGCCGGCGTTCGAGCTCGTCTCGGCATGCGTTTCAGCCCGGCTCTCGCCCATCACGCTGATTCTCCTACCTCGAACGTCCGGGCGACGTGGGACGCCTCGTGAGGTCGGCCGTCCGAACTCAGCCCCGACGCGTCCCGGCGGGTGTCCGCCCGGGCATCGCTCTGCGGATCACTCACACCCGCCGGCTCGACACGATCCGTCGGACCTGCAAGTCGTTCCGGAGACGCACGGGTTGATAACCAACTCTCGGGTGTCGCTGCCGGTGCGGTCCTCCAGGACGCATGCTTCGCGCGCGTGTGGGAGCTCCTCGACCACGGTAGGCTCGCGGTCTGCTGTCAGAACGGCGACTCGTGCGCGCGGCGCGGGTCGTGCGTTGGGATCGGGGTGAACGTGTTGCAGCTGGAGTGGGACCGCCGTCTTTCGCGTCTGTGGGTCTCCCGCGCGTTCGTGCTGGCGCTCGCCGGTCTGCTGTTTGCCGGTGTGTTTGCGTTGCGGGTTAGCGCCGGCGGCCAGAACGACGCGGTGTTCGTGCTGTTCGTACTGCCGATCGCCCTCGTAGCGGCGCGGTTCGGGACACGAGCCGGGGTCGCCGCCGCCGCGCTCAGCACCGGTCTGGTGGCGCTCCATGCCGCGCTCATCGGTCCGCAGTTGAGCGCGCTCGGATACGCCACGCGCATCGTGGCATTCTTCTTGCTCGGCGCCGGGCTTGGTTACGTCAGCGAGCGTGCGAGGCGCGCAGAGCAGGCCGAGCGCGACCTGATTGCTACCGCTCCGGATGCGCTGGTGCAGGTGGATGGGGCGGGCCGCATCGTGCTTGTCAACGATGCCGCGGAGCGATTGTTCGGCTATGGCCGGTTGGAGCTGCTCGGTCAGCCTCTCGAGATCCTTGTGCCCGAGCGCCTGCGCGTGTCGCACGAGCGCCAGCGGTTGGGTTACATGGCGGATCCCGAGCTGCGGCCGATGGGGGAGGGTTTGCTGCTGCGCGCGCGGCGACGGGACGGAACGGAGTTTCCGACCGAGATCAGCCTCGTTCCGCGTCACTTGCCCGCAGGACCGCTGGTGACTGCCATCGTCCGGGACGTCAGTGCCCGTGTCTCTTCGCAAGCGGAACTGCAGGCGAGCGAGCGGCGGTATCGAGCGTTGCTTGAGCACGCGCCCGACGCAATCGTGGTGCTCGATGTGGCGAGCCAACGGTTTGTCCAGGTCAACGAGGAGGCGGTGCGACTGTTCAATCTGCCGCGCGACCGGCTGCTTGAGCTCGGGCCGGTTGAGTTGAGCCCGCCCGTGCAGCCGGACGGCCGTCCATCAGGCGAGGCGGCGCTCGAGGTGATCGAGGCGGCGATCGGCGGCGCTACGCCGCGGTTCGAGTGGGTCCACCGCAGCGGCGAGGGACGGGACATTCCCTGCGAGATTCGGCTTCTGCGCCTCCCGGATCCTGACCGCGTGCTCGTTCGCGGGAGCATCATCGACATCCGCGAGCGAAAACAGGCCGAGCGCGACCGCACCCGTGTGGCGATCGAGCGCGCCGCGGCCGACCGCACCCGCCGGTTGCAACAGGTCACTGAGGCCGCTCTCGCACACCTCGATCTGGACGATCTGGCTCGCGAGCTCGTCACGCGGTGCCGCGCGGTCCTCGCCGCCGATACGGCCGCGTTGCTGTTGCTCGCCGCGGACGGTCAAACCCTCACTGTCCAAGCTGCAGCCGGATTCGCTGGCGAGACTGTCAGCCGGGCGAGCGTCCGCGTCGGTGAGGGGTTCGCCGGCCGGGTCGCGGCCACGCGCCGCGCGATCGCGGTCGAGAACCTCGACGCGAGCGAGATCACCGGTGACGCGGCGCGCGAGCACCCGGTTCGTGCTGTCGCCGGCGTGCCGCTCACAACCGGTGAGCGCGTCCTCGGTGTCCTCGAAGTCGGCTCGGTCACTGCCCGACGCTTCACCGAGGAAGAGCTGGAGCTGCTTCGACTGGCCGGGGAGCGAATCAGCCTCGCGGTCGAGCACGCGCGGCTGTTTGAGCGCGAGCGCACGATCGCCCAAACGCTCCAACGCAGCCTCCTACCTGACCGGCTCCCGGAGATTCCTGGCGTCGCGGTGACCGCACGATACGAGCCTGGCGGGCAAGGCGTCCAAGTCGGCGGGGATTTCTACGACATTTTTCCCGCCGGCGCCACGAGTTGGCTGATGGTCATTGGCGATGTGTGCGGCAAAGGTGAGCAGGCCGCCGCGCGCACCGCACTGGCGCGTTACACGCTCCGGGCCGAGGCACTGCATGACCCCCGGCCCGCGGAGTTGCTCACCCGTCTCAACGCCGCGATGCTCGCGCAGCCGGCCGACATCGTCTACCTCACCGCCGTCTGCGCACTCCTCGACATCCGTGAGAGCGGAGCGACTCTCGCGCTTGCACGCGGCGGTCACCCGGTCCCGCTCATTCTCCGTGGGGACGGCAGCGTCGATCAGCCAGAGCTCGCCGGCCCCCTGATCGGCGCGTTCCAGGCCCCGAAGTTTCAGGAGGTCACCTTCACACTCGGGCCTGGTGACACGATCCTGTTCTACACCGACGGTCTGCTCGAAGCACACGCCCCCAAGAGAGTCGTCGACACCCGCGAACTCGCAAACCTATTCGCGGCCGGACCCCGCCACGACGTCGAGCAGATACTTACATCGCTCCTGAAAGGCACGGGCGCAGCTGCCGCCGATTGCCGAGACGACATCGCCCTCGTGGCAGCCCAACTCACACACGCTCCCGCCGCCACGGGCGCGATCGCGGCAGCGCCGATCGCTCACCAGCTGGCCTAGCCCAAGCCCAATCCATCGAGCGAGAACCCGGTGGCCCTCTGGCACGTGCTGATCAAGCGCTCGTGCCGACAGGGCGGAGTTGCCCTTGGTCGCCGGGGCGGTCGTGCGCTTAATCCCACATCGGGAGTGCGAAACGATCGCCCGGGACGGGCGGTCCGCTGCGATGACCCTCGATAAGCCGACGCCTGGCCTCGAGGCGGCTTTCTATCCCCGCCGGGTTATCCCCGTGACCTCCCATATCCGGCCAAGGGCGCTGCCGTAGAAAACGACAATCAGTAGGACCAAAGCACGTTGCAGCGGGGGGCGCATCGAGCGTTGGCGGTAGGAACAGCGCGAGGTGCTCGCACCGCGGACAAGTGCGGACACCGACTGGCATTCCACGCTGGACCCGGTCTCGTGGCGACGAGTCAGCCGTGTAGGGCACATACCACTGCGGGAGAATCGCACCGAGGCGAGCCTCGTGGCACATCGGGCAAATCGGGCCCAACATCGGATCGGTCATGCCCGCTCCTTTTTTGGGGGTCAGTGTGCGAAGCGTGAGCCTCCGACGAGCTCGCGTACCGGGAGGGAAACGACTCTTGGCGACGTCAGCCGATCACCGCGCGGGGCCCCTGGTTCTCGATCAAACCGCCGCTCCGGCCTCATCCGTCCGGAGTGTCCGGCGCGCGACGTGTCAGCCTGAGAAAAGGGGGTCCAGCATCCGCTCGTTGGGCACGCCGATCGACGCGTGGGTCTGCACCATCTTCCACTCGCCATCCTCTTGATGAACGACGGCGGTTATCCGCACCGGGACGCGCTTCCCTCCTATCTCGAAATACCCGTGCCCGGCGGCCCAGCCCGCGGTGCCCTCTGCGAATGCCTTGACGTCATCGAGACCGGCGGTTATGCCGATCTCGGCGTCAGGAGTCGAGTCACGCATAAGTCGCATGATCTCGTCGTAGCCCTCGCTCCATTCGGCGGGATCGGATCCGATGGCGACTGCGCAGGGGTCGCGGGACGTCCGCCGCCCGATCTCGTCGAGGTCCGAGTTCGCAATCGCCTCCACAACGTCGCGCAGGACCCGCTCGATCTCAACTGAGGATTCAGGCATTCTCGCCCCCTTTTCGCTCGTTTGAGCGATCCTAACCGCGCGCACCGTTCGAGTCGAGTTCGCTCCTGTCGCCTTGCAGCGGCAGCCTGACGCTCATCGATCAAAGGAGCACGTGGTCCTGTGCGAGCTCGGTCCACTCTGATCTAGTATTTATCGGTTGACGATAAGGGTTGGGTTGACCGCGCGCCCGGCGACGAGAGGATGAGTGACGATGGAGGAACACGAGGTCGCCACGAAGGACGGACGCGTACTGAAAGTGCTGGAGGATGGGGATCGCGTGGGCCGGCCGGTGCTCGTGCACAATGGCATGCCGAACTCACGGCTGTTGTTCGCTGCCGATGTGCGAAGTGCGCAGCGGCTCGGCATTCGCCTGATCTCGTATGACCGACCCGGCTACGGTGGCTCGACCCGGCGGCCGGGACGCAGTGTGGCTGACTGCGCCGAGGATGTGCGAGCCATCGCTAGGGCCCTGGACATAGATCGCTTGGGCGTCTGGGGCATCTCCGGCGGTGGCCCGCACGCTATCGCTTGCGCAGCCGTGTTACCTGACCTCGTCATGAGTGTCGCGGTGTTGGCGTCGGTCGCGCCTTGGGGCGCGGACGGTCTCGACTACTTTGCTGGGACGGGCGAGTGGAACGTGGAACAAGTCTCGCTGATGCTCGAGGATCCGGCGGCCGCCCGCGCCAAGTGCGAGGACAACCGCATTCAGATGCTCACTAAGACGCTGCCGGAGCTGATGGAGTTCCACAAGACGCTTCTGGCGCCGGTTGACGCGGCAGCGCTCACCGGCGAGCTCGGACAGTATGTGATCGACGCGACCCGCTCCGGGATGGCGACGAGTTCAGATGGTTGGTGGGACGATGGCCTGGCGATACTCGAGCCCTGGGGCTTCGAGTTCGACTCAATCGGCATTCCGGTCCTGCTGCTTCACGGCCGGCACGACCGCTTCGTCCCATTCGCCCACGGTGAGTGGCTCGCGCGGACCATCCCGGGCGTCGAAGCCAGGCTCACTGACGTCGACGGGCATCTGACGCTGACTACACACCATCTGGACGAGGTTCACTCCTGGCTGCTGGAGCGCATGTAGGCACCAGCGACCGAACGGAGGTCGGAGCTGCCGCTGCTCGACCGAGGCGGTGGCTCGACTCGACTGGGCGCGAGGACTGACGTAGCCTCCGACTTGTGGCGAGAGACGATCAGGCGGCTCGGCCGACTTTTGATCTTGAGCCCCGCGGGCCGAAGCTGTCTCGTCAGACGATCGGGACCCTCGCTCGTGTCGGAGGCAGGCTCGCCGGCGCGACCGTGGACGGGTCTGTCCGCACATGGCTCACCGACGGCAACGGGCAGCGAACTCTGGTGACGTGGCCCGGGGAACTTCTGAGCCCGTTTCGACCCTCTGGAGGTCATCAACCACCATCGCGACGTGATCGAACGCGGTGGAAGTTCGTGCCCGTGGCCGGCCGGCCATCTCAAGCCTGGTGATCCTCGCTCGCGTGGCCAGGAGCGAGTCTTCTCAGCGTGGCAGGTGTCCGACGCCGACGCGCACATGATGAGTAAAGCTCGCTTCCGCTTCGGGCCTAAAACCGACAGCGGCCGCGTCGCGCATTGGGACGGCGGACGGTGCGTCGAATCGCTTCCTCCGGCCGCCGAGTTCGGCAAGCACGCCGAAGCACGAAGGCCGGTGTGTTGTCGATCCCCGCGGGGCCCGTCGTGCACTTGTTGCAAGACCCCGACTTCGTTGATCGCATTCGCGAGCGCCGCTCCGCACGGCTTGGTAGCGCCGGGTGGTAGCGCCGGTCGAGCTACCGCCTGTTCGCGCCGTTCGACCAAAGAAAACCCGTAACCGTTCAGTGGTTGGGGCCAGCTCAGGCGAGTTGGGGGAACGGGTCGCCGCGGTTGTGTGCGGGGATCAGGTCGCTGAGGTAGGTGAATAGCGAGCGGTGTTGCCGGCGGCAGGTGGCCGCGGCGGAGAGCGCGCGTTCGGCGAATCGTTCGCCGTCGTCCGAGCGGGTGCCGTGGGAGAGTTTGCGGTGGATGACCGGTCCGCGGAGTGCTCGTTCGGCGGGGTTGTTGGTCGGTTCGATCCCGTCGATCAGGGTGAAGGTCCAGAGCGCGGGCCAGACCTTGAGCAGGTTGTTGGCGAACTGGCGGTGCCAGCGGTTGCGCGCCTTTTTGGGCGAGGCGTTCTCGAGCAGTTGGCGTAGCTCGGTCTGGATCGGTGCGATCTCGGCC
>Ga0335076_10003712_pt1 | contig 15372 bp, 13 predicted proteins | sample Lox_Sample_25_FD_206717 | JGI IMG/M metagenome (GOLD analysis project Ga0335076, IMG submission 206717) | Soil microbial communities from Loxahatchee National Wildlife Refuge, Florida, United States - Lox_Sample_2.5 | ecosystem: Environmental > Terrestrial > Soil > Wetlands | place: USA...
GGCGTTGCCGTTCGGCGCCACCGCCGTGTTGCCGACCGAGGCGAAGAAGCCGCACTCGTCCTCGGTGCCCATGGCCGCACGGTGGTCGACTGGCGACAGGATTCGCACCGGATCTATGGCGCCCTTAAGCGCACCCACGGCCCGGGCCAAAGCGACCGACAGCGCAGCATGGACCGTGGTGTCATGGAACCGGGCCACCTCCCTCAAGCGCCGCGCCAGCGTCGGCACGACGGTCCGGGTCGTCACGATCGGACGCCGGTCCATGCCCCGGCCCCAACGGTTCTCGGCGGGCGCGCCGGCCGGAGAGCTGGAAGTCGGCTCGCCGTCCGCCGACGCTTCGGACTCCGGCAGTTCCAAGGCCGCCAGCCGCTGGTCCATCGAATCGGCGTCAAGGAAGGGATCGAGCCCCTGGCCGTTCAGGGCCTGCAGGAAGTCCCGGATCAGGAACACCGCGGACTTCCCGTCCGACATGCTGTGATGGAAGGTGAAGAAGAGGCGCGTGCTCCTCGCCTCGGGCAGCAGGCTCACCTGCAGCAGCGGCCCGTTTTCCACGTCGAAGCGCCGCCGGATCTCGAGCCCGGCGACTTCCTGCCAGGAGACGACGCCCGGCGCGAGTACGTCGAGCGGAATCGGCCCGCCGCTTCGCACGAAGCTGCGCCGGCCGGCGGCGTTGCGACGGATCCCGACGCCGAGGAGCGGATGCCGCGCCTGGACCGCGGTGAGCGCGATCTCGGCCTCGGCCGGCCTGATCTCACCCTCGATCTCGGCCATCACCGAGAAGGTGATGGATGCCGCCTCGGCATACGCCGCCACCAGGTTCTCGAGGGCGCCCAGTGGTCGCAGTTCCACCGCCTCGGCGGTGTCGATTGCAGAGGCCGGGGGCATCCGCCTCGTCCGGAGCTGTTGCATGGTGATCCTCATGTTGCGTGGTCGGAACCACGCCAGGATCACCGCCGCGCCCTACGCCCCGGTTGCGGAAAGCCGAATCTTCATTGCAGTTGCAACAGAGCGAAAGGCCTACTCGCCCCAGATCAGGAAGAGGCCGATGTCGCCGGGAAAGCCGCCGGGGAAGTCGAGCACCCGGGCGCCGAGGCGGAAGCCGCGGCCTTTCAATTCGCTCTCCCAGCGCAGATAGACCTCGGCCGCCTCGCCGCGCAGGGTCTTCGGCCAGGTCGGCTCCGGCACGTTGACGGCGCGACCACCGTCGCTGCAGAGGTCGTGGGGAAAACGCAGCAGCAGGTACTCCTTGGCGCCGTGCTGGGCTGCCTCGCGCGCCTTGTGCAGCATGTTCTTCCAGGTCTCGTCGCCGATATGCGTGTCGATCAGCTGCTGCACGGTGCGCTGGCGGGCGGCCGCCTCGGCGCGGTTGGCCTCGATCCGTCGCGCCACCTCCTCCTGCTTCGAATCGACCGCCAGGGCGCGGAAGTGATCGACGTCGAGCGTGTCGCCGGAGCGCCGCGCGGGTTGCGGTTCGGCGGCTGGGGCCTCGGCGGTCGGCCGGCGGATCTTGTTGAGGCGCTGCTCCAGCGAAGCGAGGGCCTCCATCGGATGCAGGATGCTCGGCCGCGTCCCGCCCGGCTCGCGCCGCTCGGCGCCGGAATCGAAGGCGCGGAGCAGATCGACGCGGCTGACGATGCCGACGACCCGGCCGTCGCGCACCACCGGCACGCGCTTGATGCGATAGGAGTTGAAGAGATGCGCGAGCTCGGCGACGTCGGTCGCCTCCGTCACCGTCACCACCGGCGACGACATGATATCCCGGGCGGTCTGGTCCTTGGTGCGGAGCTGCGCCAGGTATTCCTTGTTCAGGGCCTCGCCCTCGGCCAGCATCTCCAGCCACCAGGCACGGCGCGCGGTGCGACCCTCGTCGTCCCGGCGCAAGAGGTCGCCTTCGCTGACGATCCCGAGCGGCGCGCCGCCGGCATCGACCACCGGCACGGCGCTGATATGGTTCTCCAGCAACAGCTTGGCGATCTCGCTCGCCCGTGCGTCGGGCGACACGGTGACGATGCCGGCGGTCATGATCTGGTCCGCGCGGATGCGCGGTGCGTCTGGGGCGAAGATGGTGCTGTCGTTCATTGCTGCCTCACGTAAGAGCCGGGCGCATCGGCTAGCGGCGGCAGGCCGTGCGCCGGAGCACCCATGGTCGGTGGCGCGACGTTCGCGCCGGAATGCTGGTCGAGCCATTCGGACCAGGCCGGCCACCACGAGCCTTCGCGCCGCTCGGCGCCGGCCGCCCAGGTGTCGGGATCGAGATAAGCCTGGTGGTCGCGCCGCGTGCCGATGCGGAACGAGCGATGGGGATGGCCGGGTTCGCTGACGATTCCGGCGTTGTGTCCGCCGGTCGTCAACACGAAGGTGACCGGGGCATCGGCCATCAGGTGGATCTTGTGCACCGAGCGCCAGGGCGCCACGTGGTCGCTCTCGGTCGCCACCACGAACAGCGGCCCCTCGATGTCGGAGAGCGCCACCGGCCGGCCCTCCACCTCGTAGCGGCCCTCGGCGAGATCGTTGTTGAGAAAAAGCTTCCGCAGGTACTCCGAATGCATGCGATAGGGCAGCCGGGTCGCGTCGGCGTTCCACGCCATCAGGTCGTTCATCGCCGGCCGTTCGCCCATCAGGTATTCCTTCACCATCTGCGACCAGATGAGGTCGTTGGAGCGCAGCAGCTGGAACGCGCCCGACATCTGCCGCGTATCGAGGAAGCTCTGCTCCCACATGATGTCCTCGAGATAGGCGACCTGGCTCTCGTTGATGAACAGCATCAGCTCGCCCGCCTCGGTGAAGTCGGTCTGCGCCGCGAACAGCGTGACGCTGGCGAGCCTGTGGTCCTCGTTGCGGCCCATCGCCGCCGCGGCGATCGCCAGCAGCGTCCCGCCCAGGCAATAGCCGCAGGCATGGACCTTGGACGCGCCGGCGATCTTGCCGATCGCCTCCAGCGCGTCCTCGACGCCGAGCCGGCGGTAGTCCTCCAGGCCGAGATCGCGCTCCTCGATCCCGGGATTGCGCCAGGAGATCATGAAGACCGTATGGCCCCGCGCCACCAGGTGCCTCACCAGCGAGTTCTGCGGCGAGAGGTCGAGGATATAGTACTTCATGATCCAGGCCGGCACGATCAGCACCGGCTCCGGCCGCACCTCGGGCGTCGTCGGCGCATATTGGATCAGCTCGATCAGTTCATTGCGATAGACCACCTTGCCCGGCGTCGCCGCGACCTCGCGCCCGACCTGGAAGTTCTCGGTGCCCGCGGCCGGCCGGCCGGCGATGCTGCGCTCCCAGTCGGCGATGAAGTTGGTGAAACCGCGGGCGAAGTTCTGCCCGCCCTCCTGCATCGTCTTCTGCAGCACCTCGGGATTGCTCCAGGGGAAATTCGAGGGCGACACCACGTCAAGGAGCTGGCGCGCGGTGAAATCGACGATCCGCTCGTTGACTGCCGAGACGCCGCGCACGCCGGTCATGGCGTTGTGCAGCCATTGCTGGCCCAGCAGGAAGGACTGGTAGATCGCATCGAACGGCGGCTGCTGCCAAAGCGGATCGGCAAATCGGTTGTCGTGAGGCAATGGCTCGATGCAGGGCGGCAGCGACGGATCCTGCGACCGGCGCGCGAGATAGAGCATCAGGCGGGTCCATTTCCGCGCCGCCTTCTCCATCAGCTGCTGCTGCTTGCCGGGGGCGTTCAGCATCTGCATGCCCCAGTCGGTGAAGGCGAGCCGGAGCGCCGCCGGCGAAATCGAAGCGGTGAAGCGCGCTTGCCAGGCATGGGTCAGGCGGTCGAGCGTGTCGGCCCGCGTGTCGTTGACATCCACCGGTTCCGAGAGCGGCAGTTCCCGTGGCCGCGGCGGACGCTTGCCTTGCGACTCCCCTGCCCGGCCATCGTCATTCGCCGCCGGTCGCGCCTCGTCCGTCGCGGCTTTGGTCTTCGGCGTCGCCATAGTCATCGCTCCTTGCGGGGAAATCGCATCCGGTGATACGTCGCGCCGGCCGAGAGCCGGCGCCTCAGCGACCACTGGCCGCCGCCGCGCCGGCGCCGTTCCGGAGCGGATGGGTCATCACGAAATGCCGCAGCACGGCCTTGAGGACGTTCGCGTGATGCTGGTCGCCGCGCGCTTCCGCAGCGGCGATATCCTCCAGGATGTAGCGCCGGATGCAGCGCTCGCCGGCATCGTTGCTGCAGAGATAGTTGCCGAGCTCGGCTGCGACGATCGGCGGAATATGCTCGTGCTCGGCGATCGCCTCCACCTCGCGGCGGTCGAGGCCACAGAGCGCGATGACGTCCAGGTAGGTCAGCATGGCGGGCTTCCTTTTCCGTTGGGAGAAGTCTGCCACCGCCGGGCCGATGGGGAATTGATTTGGAGCAATCCTCAGTCCCCCCATCCCCAGGAAATTCCCGGGGAACTCCGGCCGAAATCAAGCATTTATCCCGTGAACCCGGCCCCGCATCTCTGCTGGATGGAACGATTGCCGAATCTTCAACCGGGGCGCCGGGCCGGTGCCCTGTTCCTCTTACTCTTACTCCTACCCCTCCTGCCGATCGCGCCCGCCGCCGCGGACGACGACAAGCCGCGTCGATACGGCCGGGTCTCGCTGCTGGAGGAGAACGATTCCATCTACACCTGGGACGACCGCTATTACACCCAGGGCTTCGAGTTCACCTATCTCTCGCCGCAGGTGACGCCGGGCAGCGCCTTCGACCGGCCGTTCAATGCCTTCTCGGACGGCTGGGCGACGCCCTTCGGCACGGCCGGCAAGTCGCATGTGCGGCACTACGAGTTCCTGTTCGGGCAGAGCATCTTCACGCCCAACGACATCCATCAGGAGCATCCCCCGGCCGAGGATCGGCCCTATGCCGGTTGGCTCTATGGCGGCGTCGCCATGGACCAGGACACCGACCACCGGCAGCTCGACCATGTGGAGCTGCTGGGCGGCATCGTCGGCCCCGACTCCCTCGCCCGCATGGTGCAGAACGACTGGCACCAGTTCATCGGCATCGGCAAGGCCCAGGGCTGGGACTACCAGATCCGCGACGAGCCGGGCGTCATGCTGACCTGGGAGCGCAAGTGGCGCTTCTACCAGCCGCTCGGCGCCGGACAGGAAGTGGACGCGATCCCGGAGCTCGGCGCCACCCTCGGCAACGTCATGACCTATGGCGAGACCGGCATCACGCTCCGCTTCGGGCAGAACCTGCTGGCCGATTACGGCCAGGCGCGGATCCGCCCCGCCAGCTCCGGCACCGCCTATTTCAATCCCGATGTGATGGAGAGTCCGTTCGGCTACTACTTCTATGTGGCGGCCCAGGGACGCGCCGTCGGCCACAACATCTTCCTCGACGGCAACACCTTCGCCGACAGCCGCAGCGTCGATAAGAAGCCGCTGGTCGGCGACGTCTCCGGCGGCCTCGCGCTGTTCTGGTCCGACCGCGTCCGCCTCGACGCCTCCGCCACCTACCGCAGCAAGGAGTTCGAGGACCAGAAGGGCAATCAGATCCTCGCCGGCCTCAACCTCTCGTTCGGGCTGTAATTCCAACTGGATCATGCCGCCCTGGCCGTTGCCGGCTTGAGGCGGCGACGGTGGCGCATGCTATGGTGTCGCCGCAGGAATTGTGGAATCGGGAGAATGTCCATGGCGGAACGGCCGAAGGCGATCGGCACCAAGCAGATCGAGAACGACCGGGTGATCGTCACGGAATGGCGCTTTGCGCCCGGCGCCGAGACCGGCTGGCATCGCCACGGCCATGAATACGTCGTGGTGCCGTTGCTGAACGGCAAGCTGCAGATCGACGATGGGAAAGAGAGCCGGTTCGCCGAGATGAAGGCCGGCGCCTCCTATACCCGGCCGGTCGGGGTCGAGCACAATGTGATCAACGCCAACGACTTCGAGTACGCCTTTGTCGAAATCGAGCTCAAATCCGCCTGACCGTCCTCGGACCGTTCGCTCCAAGCGGCAGCGGCGGAAACCGAATTCGGATGAAACCGCGCCGCCGGCAAGGCACGGCGGCAAGCAGGTGCCCTTCCCGACCAAGGAGCAGGTGCTGGCCTTCATCCGCGAGAGCCCGACGCCGGTCGGCAAGCGCGAGATCGCCCGCGCCTTCCACCTGAAGGGCAGCGACCGGATTCCGCTGAAGGCCCTGCTGAAGGAGCTGGAGCGCGAGGGCGCCGTCGATCGCGGCCGCAACCGCCGGCTCGGCGCGTCCGGCGAGCTGCCGGAAGTGACCGTGGTGCAGATCATCGGCCCCGACGCGGACGGCGATCTCTGGGCGCGGCCGGTCGATCTCCGCCCCGACGACGCCGAGCCGCGCATCCTGGTGATAGAAGCGAAGCGCAGCGATCGCCCGCAGTCCGGCGCCGGTGGGGCGGGTCTCGGTCCCGGCGACCGGGTGCTGGTGCGCCTGACCAGGACCGACGCCGAGGAATACGAGGCACGGCCGATCCGCAAGCTGGAGAGCCGGGCCGCCCGCGTCGTCGGTCTCGTCACCCGCGGCTCCGACGGAACCCTGCGCATCACCCCCGCCGACAAGCGGATCCGCACCGAGTTCGCCGTCGACGGTCGCAGCATCCACGGCGTCAAAGCCGGCGAGATTGTGGTGGCCGAGGTCGAACCGGGCAGACAGGGCCGGCACATGGGGACGCCGCGCGCCCGCATCGTCGAGCGGCTGGGGCGCACCGGCGAGGCGCGCTCAGTCAGCCTGATCTCGATCGCCACCCACGGCATCCCCACCGACTTCCCGCCCGCCGCACTGACCCAGGCGCGGGAATCCGGGCCGGCGGCGCTCGGCCATCGCACCGATCTCCGCAACGTGCCGCTGGTCACGATCGACGGCGAGGATGCCCGCGACTTCGACGACGCGGTCTATGCCGAGGCCGATTCCGATCCGAAGAATCTCGGCGGCTGGAAGCTCTTAGTGGCGATCGCCGACGTCGCGCATTACGTCCGCGAGCACGACGCCCTCGACAAGTCGGCGCGCGAGCGCGGCAACTCGGTCTATTTCCCCGACCGCGTGGTGCCGATGCTCCCGGAGGAGCTCTCCAACGGCTGGTGCTCGCTGAAGCCGGACGAGGACCGCCCGGTGATGGCGGTCGAGATCGTGATCGACGCCGAGGGGCGCAAGCGCCGCCATCACTTCCTGCGCGGGCTCATGCGCTCGGCCGCCCGCCTCACCTATGAGCGCGCCCAGGCGGCGATCGACGGCCGCACCGACGCCGTCACCAACCTGCTGCTGGAGCCGGTGATTAAGCCGCTCTACGGCGCCTTCAAGGCGCTCTTGAAGGCGCGCGAGAGCCGCGGCACGCTGGAACTCGACCTTCCCGAGCGCAAGGTGCAGATCGACAGCCATGGCGAGGTGCTGAAGATCGAGGCGCGCGAGCGGCTCGATTCCCATCGCCTGATCGAGGAGTTCATGATCGCCGCCAACGTCGCGGCGGCGGAGGCGCTGGAGAAGCGGCGCTGGCCCTGCATGTACCGGGTGCACGACCAGCCGGACCCGTCGCGCATCGAAGCCCTGCGCGAGTTCCTGGAGGGCCTAGACCTCCGCTTGCCGCGCGGCCAGATGATCCGCCCGGCGCATTTCACCAAGCTGCTGTTGAAAGCGGCGAAGACGCCCTATGCCGACATGATCAACAGCCTGGTGCTGCGCGCCCAGTCGCAGGCGGTCTATGCGCCGGAGAACATCGGGCATTTCGGCCTGGCGCTGCAGCGCTATGCGCATTTCACCTCGCCGATCCGCCGCTACGCCGATCTCCTGGTGCATCGCGCCCTGATCGCCGCCTATGGCTTCGGCGAGGAAGGCTTGGCCCGCGACGTGACCGGCTTCAAGGAGCTCGGCGAGCATATCAGCGCCACCGAGCGCCGCGCCGCCGCTGCCGAGCGCGAGGCGGTCGACCGCTACACCGCCGCCTTTCTCTCGAAGCGCGTCGGCGAGATCTTCTCCGGCAGGGTCTCCGGCGTGATTCGCGCCGGCCTCTTCGTGCAGCTCGACGAGACCGGCGCCGACGGCATCATCCCGGTATCGTCGCTGCCCAATGATTTCTACGACCACGACGAGCAGCGCCACGCTCTCGTCGGCCGTCGCTGGGGCCAGGTCTATCGCCTCGGCGACCGGGTCCAGGTCCGCTTGGTCGCCGCCCAGCCGCTGACCGGCGGTATCACCTTCGAGCTGATCGAAGGCGGCGGGCATGAGGAGATGACGCCGCTGTCACGACCCGGCAAGCACAAGCCGCGCCCCAAGACCGGCACCCATTCCCATCTTCGCAGCCGCAAACTTGACAAATCTCGCGGTCGCCACGCCCGAAAACGGAACTGATACGGCGGCCAAAGCACTACTCACGACAAGAGAGTGCCGGAATCGGATCTTCCGCATGCGAGATGCAGCCATCTATCACCGGCGCGCTGCGGAATGCCGCGAGCTGGCAGAGCAGAGTCCCACTGCCGCCCACCGCGCGACCTGGCGCGAGCTTGAGCTGCTCTGGCTACGGCTCGCGGCGGAATCCGAGCGGCGTGCCATTCCTCCCGACGCGGCGGATCCCCACCTCCCGGCCGCTGGGGGATCGGCTGCGGCGTCTGGCGGGGTCGGGACGGTGGTGTTCGTTTATTCCGAGCCGGATCTGCGCCGGAAGGACACGGCCGATGCCGGGACCGGAACGGACCGGCCGACGTCCAATCCAGACGAACCCGCCGTGGACGACTCCGACCCGGGCAAGCTGACCGACCATTGAGGCTTCGCGGCATCATCGCCGGAAAATGCGCCGTTTCGGGTGTTCGCAGAGGCAATTCTTAACCATTCCTCAACCTCTGCCAGCCTTTGATGGCGCTGCGATTGCCCTTTGATTTCAGGGCCTTTGCTGCTCCTGCAGCCAGAATGCCACTGGCGGGGGGAAAGAATTCTGGTACAGTTAACGTGATCGGCTGAATCCGCGACAGGGTGGGAAATTTTCCCTCTGGTTGCCCTTTGTTGGGTTCCGGCCAACGGGATTGCGGATGCCAGACGTGCGTTACCTGCGTGGAGCCGGTGCCGGGACATTGCCCGGGACCCGTTTCTTCCTGTTGCTTGTCGCGGGTTCGGTCCTCGCTTTGGCCGCCTGCTCCAGCACGGGCACCCTTTCCCCGTCCGACGCCTCCCGGCAGCTCGACCACGACATGTTCGTGACCGGCTTCGAGGACATCGACGAGGTCTACATCACCCGCCCCGATATCGGCGCCATGGCGCTCGCGAGCGTGCAGCAGCTTTCGGCGATCGATCCCGACGTCACCGCCCGGCGCGAAGGCGACACCTTCGAGCTCCTGGTCAAGGACAGGCCGGTCGAGAACATCGCGGTCAGCGACGGCATGGACCCGAGGCACTGGGGCGAGGCGACCGCTGACCTCCTGGACGAGGCGCGGGCCGATTCCGACAAGCTCGCGGCGACTTCCAGCGAGAAGCTCTACGAGGCGATGTTCTCCGGCATCATCGCCAAGCTCGACCAGTTCTCGCATTACGCCTCTGCCGCCAACGCGACCGACCTCCGCGCCCAGCGCGACGGCTTCGGCGGCGTCGGCGTCACCATCTCGGTCGAGGACAACGAGGTCCGCGTCGTCTCGGTGATGCACTACACGCCGGCCGACCGGCTCGGCGTGCGCCGCGACGACCTCATCACCGAGATCGACGGTACGCCGACCGGCGGCATGACCCAGCGCGACGTGGTCGATCGCCTGCGCGGCCCGGTCGGCAGCCGGGTCAACCTCACCCTCCAGCGCAAGGGCCAGGACGACCCGATCCAGGTCTCGCTGATCCGCGCGCTGGTCGTGCCCGAGACGGTGGCCTATCAGCGCGAGGGCGACGTCGCCTATTTCCGCATCTACAGCTTCAACTCCGGCACCACCGAGACCTTGAAGCGCGAGCTCCGCGACGCCAAGGCCGAGATCGGCGAATCGCTCCGCGGCTACATCCTCGATCTCCGCGGCAATCCCGGCGGCCTCCTCAACCAGGCAGTCTCGACCTCGAACCTGTTCCTCGACCACGGCCGCATCGTCTCCACCATCGGCCGCCATCCCGACAGCCACCAGTTCTTCGAGGCCTCGGAAGGCGACATCGCCGACGGCAAGCCGATCATCGTCCTCATCGACGGCAACTCCGCTTCCGCCGCGGAGATCGTCGCCGCCGCGCTGCAGGACAACGAGCGCGCGGTGCTGGTCGGCACCAACTCCTACGGCAAGGGCACGGTGCAGAACGTGATGACCTTGCCGAACCGCGGCGAGATGGCGCTCACCTGGGCCCGGTACCACGCGCCGTCGGGCTATACGCTGCATCATCTCGGCGTGCTGCCCACGGTCTGCACCGCCGGCCAGCATGACGCCGGCAAGCTGATCGCCGACCTCGCCGCAGGAAGGCTGCAGCAGGTGCCGACGGTGAAGCGCAACACCGTGGCGCCCGACGACATCCCAGGCATGGATGCGCTCCGCAAGACCTGCCCGGCGCGCCGCGAAGCCGATCCCGTCGACCTCGAGACCGCGATCCGCCTGCTCAATCGCCCGACGCTGTTCGCCGAGGCGATCCAGCTCGCCGCCCCGCCGGTCCTCTCCGCCAGCGACCCCAACGCCGCCGCCAAGCAGGAACCCTACCTGCAGCCGTAAAGAAGGCTGTTGTTGCTGTGGCCGTGAACTTCGCCTAAGCGATCTTCATGGCTGATCCCGCGCGCAATCTTTCATCCCCCGTCCGTCCCGCCGACGCCGCGGGGCTGGTGCTGATCCGCGCCGCGCGGAACGCCGAGCCGGAGATCCTGCTCGGGCGGCGGCATATGCGGGCAGGCTTCCTGCCGGACATCTACGTGGTCCCCGGCGGCCGGGTGGATGCTTCGGATAGCCGGCCCAGCGGCTTCCCGGAATCCCTCGCCCCCGGCGTCGCCACGTCGCTGGCGAGCGGCGGCAGCCGGCGCCCTGCTCTCGCCTTCCCGCGTGCCGCCCTGCGCGAGACCTTCGAGGAGACCGGGCTGCTGGTCGGCACGGCCGGCACCGCGGCGCGCACGCCCGCGCTGCCGGTCTGGCAGGCTTACGCCGCCGCGCGCCTCGTCCCGGACTTCGCCCAGCTCGATTTCATCTGCCGGGCGATCACCCCGGTCACCTCGAAGCGCCGCTACAACACCCGCTTCTTCCTCGGCGACGGGGCCTTGGCGCGGGGCGAGGTCCGTGGGGACGGCGAGCTCGAGGACCTCGGCTGGCGGCCGGTTTCGGCGCTTTCCGGGCTCAACATCGTCGATGTGACCGAATACGTGCTCCAGGAGGCCCTGCGCCGCTGGCGGGCCAGGGCCGAGGGAAACGGCCATCCGGCCGGCATCGAACCACCCAAGTTATTGAATTATCGAAAAGATATCATGACCCTCTCGCGCCATCGGGCACGCCCCGGTTGAACCCGGCAGGCTTGACTTGGCCGGAACTCCCGCTATGTTGCCGCCAACTTTTGAACCTTTAGCTTTCGAGATCGCATCATGGCGAAGCAGGCAACCATTCTGGTCAAGCTGGTGAGCACCGCGGACACCGGCTTCTACTACGTCACCAAGAAGAATCCGCGCTCGACCACCGAGAAGCTGGAATTCCGCAAGTACGATCCGGTGGTGAAGAAGCACGTCGCGTTCAAGGAAGCGAAGATCAAGTAGCATCGGTCCGGCCCTGCCGTGCTTTTGCAAAAGGGGCGGTCACGCCCCTTTTTGATTTCAGGATCCTTCTTCCGATGATTGCGCTCTCCCCGCTGGAGCAGGTTCCGCTCGGCATCGACCGGCGCGAGGTCGAGCGGCTGTTTACGCCCTTCACCCGGGTCGACGATGTCGCCTGGCAGCGCCGCTTCGAAAAGCGCAACCGCAAGGTCTGGCGCCAGTATCTCAACCGCCGCCTCTTCCCCTGGCGTGGCGAGGGCCGCCGCATCGGCGCCGCGGTCGCGCGGGAATATGGCGCCGAATGGCAGAGCATCGATCACCGGAGCTACAGCCTCGACGCGCCGCCGGAGCCGCGCAGCCTCTGGCACTGGGGTGACCGGCGCTGGTTCGCCAGCAACCGCGGCGGCACCCGCGTCCGCCAGCTCCTCCTCATCCGCGTGCTCGACCTCCTGAAACCGCGCCGCGTGCTCGAGGTCGGCTGCGGCAACGGCATCAACCTGCTGCTGCTGGCGGGCCGTTTCCCGGAGGTCGCGTTCGCCGGCATCGATCTCACGCCGGAAGGAATCGCCGCGGCGAAGGGCGTGCAGGAGCATCCGCTGCTTCCGCCGCATCTCCAGGCCTTCGCGCCGTTGTCTCTCACCGACCCCGCCGCTTTCCGCCGCGTCGACTTCCGGCAAGGCGATGCAACGGCACTTCCTTTTGCAGCGAAGAGTTTCGACCTTGTCTTCACCTCGCTGGCTCTGGAGCAGATGGAGCACGTCCGCCCGCAGGCGCTCGGCGAAATCGCCCGCGTCGCCGCCGGCAATGTCTTCATGATCGAGCCCTTTCGCGAGGCGAATGCGAGAGGCATCGCCCGTCGCTACGTCGTCGCCCGCGACTACTGGCGCGGCCGCATCGCCGACCTGCCGGGTCACGGCCTCGAGCCCCTCTGGGCGACGACCGACATGCCGCAGGAGGCGTTCTTGAACGCCTGCGCCGTGCTGGCGAAGGCGACCGGATAGCAAATCCCGATCTTACGGCATCCGTTCGCTGATCTCGGTCACGAACTTCCGGCGCATCGCCCGGGCGAAGTCCTGATAGCCCTGGGCCGGCAGGGTGAAGGCGGACGGGCCGCCGATCACGTTCTCCTTGTACCAGCCCTCCAGCGTAAGCGCCTCGTTGCCTTCCAGGATCGGCATGCCGTTGATGGTGATGCCCGACGCCACCAATTGATCGCGCAGGGCATCGACCGGCGGCGTCAGGTTGCAGTTGTCGCGGCCGTCGGAGGAAACATCGACCACCTGGCGCGTCGCCGGGGCGGGGAGGAACGGCAGCACCTTGTCCTGCACCAGTTCGAGCGCCCGCGACATGCAGGTGAAGTCACTGCCCTGCCGCGGCGCATGGCGCACCTTTTCGGCAAAGGCGGCGGCATCCTCGCCGCGCGTGATGAGGGTCCAGGGCACGCTCACCACGGCCCGGTCGGACCACTCCACCAGCGTTACGAACATCGCGTGATGCGGTCCGGCGAGGATCGCCTGCTCGACCTCCACATCGTCGAACGCCTTGGCGATGCCCTCCATCTGCAGCTCATAGCGCTCGTCATCGACCGAGCCTGAGACATCGACCACCAGCACCAGCGCGGTATCGACCATCTCCGTCGCGGCGCGGGCCGGCGCCGGCACATAGGCGAGCGTCGCCGCCACCAGCAGCGCCGATTCAATAGATCGCCCGGTCCCGGTTCTTGGCATGATCCAACCCCTTGGCTTGGGTGAGACCGACGACGCCGCGGAGGACCGCACCGTCGAGATCGGCGCCGGTCAAATCGGCACCGGTGAGGTCGGCATCGGTCAGATCGGCGCCGGAGAGATTGGCGCCGGTCAGGATGGCGTCGCGCAAGTTCGCCTTCACCAGCTTCGCAAAGCTGAGCCGCGCCGAAGAAAGCTCCGCCCCGGAGAGGTCGGCGCCGGTGAAGTCGCTGCCCGAGAAATCGTTCCACAGGATCCATTCCAGGCGCGCACGTTCACCGCTGGTCCGGATGTGGCTCAAGTTGGCGCCGCGGAAGTCGACCCGTGCCAGCGGCGCCATGATGAGCGCGCCCGAGAGGTTGGCGCCGGCGAAGGTCGGCGCCTCGGAGCGGTTCGCGGCATCCAGCGTCGAATAGGCCGCGGCGCCATAAAGCGTGGCGCGCGCCAGGTTGGCGCCGGTGAAGTTCGTCGTGGTGATGATAGTGTGGTCGAGGCTGGACCCGGAGAGATCCGTGCCGGCGAGATTCGCGCGGGCGAGGTTTGCGCCGTAGAGATCGGCGCCGCTGAGCTTAGCCTGCTTGAAATCGAGATCGCTGAGATCGAGGCCGCTCAACTCGGCATGGGAGAGATCCGGCGCCGTGCCGCCCGTCGCCTTCACCAGGATTTCGGAGATTTGCTTGACCGTCAGCGTATCGGCGGCCGCAGCGCCGAGCATCGTCGGCGCGCCGAGCAGCAGAACGAGGGCCGATGCGAAACGTGCGATGCGTGCCATGCTGCCCGCGCCGATCGGAATATGCCGGCAAGCTTAGCCGATCCGACCGGGCACTGCCATCCCGGGCGGGCTGTCTCCTCCGTTGGAACGAGGCGAAGCGGGTTAGAGCAGAGACCCGGGATCGGCGACCGCCTGGTTCCGGCCGCCTTCCTTGGCGCGGTAGAGGGCGGCGTCGGCCATCTTGATCAGCTCTTCGCCGGGCATCTCGATGCTGGTGGCGGCGACGCCGACCGAGACGGTGACGGTGAGGCCGCCGTTGGGCGCGCCCTCGACCTGCATCGGGGTTTCGCCCACCTTCTTCACCAGGCGCTCGGCGACCCTCAAGGCCGTCTGGCCGTCGGTGTCGGGCAGGAAGGCGACGAATTCCTCGCCGCCCATGCGAGCCAGCATGTCGATGTTGCGCATGCAGGCGGTGGCGCGCTGGCCGAACTGCTTCAGCACCTCGTCGCCCGCGGCATGGCCGAAGGAATCGTTCACGGACTTGAAGCGGTCGAGGTCGCAGACCAGAACGCCGAGGGTCTTGCCGGTGGCGGCGACCCGCCGCATCAACCCGTCCAGGTGCCGCATCGCGTAGCGCCGGTTATAGAGCCCGGTCAGGGAGTCGGTGAGGGCCAACGACAGGCTGCGCTCGTAGTTGGCACGCAGGCGATCCTGGTAGCGGCGGCGGCGGATCTGGATCCGGACCCGCGCCAGCAGCTCGTTGGGATCGATCGGCTTCATCAAGTAGTCGCTGGCGCCGATGTCGAGCCCCTTGATCAGGCGCGGCATGTCGTAGTCTTCGACGATGAGGAGGATCGGCACCTGCCGCGTCTCCTCCTGAGAGCGGAGATGGGAGCAGAGCCGGAGCCCGTCCTCCCCGGCCACCTGGATGTTGGTGATGATGAGGTCATGGCGCGCCTTCGAGGCTCCTTCCATGCCCTTGCCGATCGAATCCGCAACCTCGACCTTGTTGCCGTCGCCCGCGAGCACGTTGACGATCCGTTGCGCCGCCGGCTGGAAGCTCTCCACGAGGAGGATCTCGGCGTTGCGGTCGTCCTCGGGAGCAGGCTCGCTGTCGCCGGTCAGGATGTCGAACTGGCCGGAGGTCTGCTCGCGCATCCGCCATTCGTCCATCATCATCTTCAGGCGAACAAGGCTGCGCACCCGGGCGAAGAGTGCGAGGTCATTCACGGGCTTGGTCAGGAAATCATCGGCCCCGGCTTCAAGCCCGCGCACGCGGTCGCTGGGATCGCTCAAGGCGGTCACCATGACGACGGGC
>Ga0335076_10003713_pt1 | contig 15370 bp, 14 predicted proteins | sample Lox_Sample_25_FD_206717 | JGI IMG/M metagenome (GOLD analysis project Ga0335076, IMG submission 206717) | Soil microbial communities from Loxahatchee National Wildlife Refuge, Florida, United States - Lox_Sample_2.5 | ecosystem: Environmental > Terrestrial > Soil > Wetlands | place: USA...
CGCGCGCATGCGGTCCTGTGCCTTGCGCATCTTGGAGGCGGCGACCATTTCCATCGCCTTGGTGATTTTCCGGGTGTTCTGCACACTCCGGATCTTCATCCGTATTTCTTTGGTGCCGGGCATGGCCGTTCAGCTCAGTAGGATCCGTTCTTCTTCCAGTCTTCCACAGCGGCCTTGAGCGCCTTTTCGTCGTCACCCGTGAGGTCGTTCGACTTCTCGATGCGCCCGATCAGGTCGGCGTACTTGCCCTTGACATAGTCGCGCATCGAGCGTTCGGCCGCGAGCGCCTTCTTGATGTCGATATCGTCGAAGAAGCCGTTGTTGGCCGCGAAGAGGGTCAGCGCCATCTCCCAGACCTGCAGAGGATGGTACTGAGGTTGCTTCATGAGCTCGGTCACCATGCGCCCGCGCTCGAGCTGCTTGCGCGTGGCTTCATCGAGGTCCGAGGCGAACTGGGCGAAAGCTGCGAGCTCGCGGTACTGCGCGAGTGCGAGGCGCACGCCGCCGCCCGTGTCGCGCCGCTTCATGATCTTGGTCTGCGCGGCGCCGCCCACCCGGGACACCGAGATGCCGGCGTTGATCGCGGGGCGGATGCCGGCGTTGAACAGGTCGGTCTCGAGGAAGATCTGGCCGTCGGTGATGGAGATCACGTTGGTCGGCACGAACGCGGTCACGTCGCCCGCCTGCGTCTCGATCACGGGCAGCGCGGTCAGCGAGCCGGTCTTGCCCTTCACGGCGCCCTTGGTGAACTTCTCGACGTACTCCGGATTCACGCGCGCGGCGCGCTCGAGCAGGCGCGAGTGCAGGTAGAACACGTCGCCCGGATAAGCCTCGCGGCCCGGCGGGCGGCGCAGCAGCAGCGACACCTGGCGATAGGCCCAGGCCTGCTTGGTCAAGTCGTCATAGATGATGAGCGCGTCCTGGCCGCGGTCGCGGAAGTACTCGCCCATCGTGCAGCCGGAATAGGGCGCGATGTACTGCATGGCGGCGGATTCCGAGGCCGAGGCGGCGACCACGATCGTGTAGGCCATGGCACCGTGCTCTTCGAGCTTGCGCACGACATTGGCGATGGTCGAGGCCTTCTGGCCAATGGCGACGTACACGCAGAAGAGGTCCTTGCCCTTCTGGTTGATGATCGTGTCGACGGCCACCGCGGTCTTGCCGGTCTGGCGGTCGCCGATGATGAGCTCGCGCTGGCCGCGGCCGACCGGCACCATGGCGTCGATCGCCTTGAGGCCGGTCTGCACCGGCTGCGACACCGACTGGCGCGCGATCACGCCCGGCGCGACCTTCTCGATGACGTCGGTGAGCTTGGCGTTGATCGGGCCCTTGCCATCGATCGGCTGGCCGAGCGAGTTGACCACGCGGCCGAGCAGCTCCGGGCCGATTGGCACCGACAGGATCTTGCCGGTGCACTTGACCGTGTCGCCCTCCGTGATGTGCTCGTATTCCCCCAGGATCACCGCGCCGACCGAGTCGCGCTCGAGGTTAAGCGCCAGGCCGAAGGTGTTCTTGGGAAATTCCAGCATCTCGCCCTGCATCACGTCCGAGAGGCCGTGAATGCGGCAGATGCCGTCGGTCACGGACACCACGGTGCCCTGGGTGCGCATCTGCGCGCCTGCGTCCAGGTTCTGGATGCGGCTCTTGATGAGTTCCGAGATTTCGGAGGGATTCAGTTGCATGACTGCTCCTTTATGCCTTCAGTGCGGTCTCGAGCGCGCCCAGCTGCGCGCGCGCGGTACCGTCGATGACCTTGTCGCCGATGACGATCTTCACGCCGCCGATCAGCGACTTGTCCACGCTGACCTTGGCGCGCACCTTGCGGCCCGTTTTCTTCTCCAGGCGCGCGATCAGGTCGGCGGTCTGCGCAGGGTCCATCTCGAACGCGCTAAGCACCTCGGCCTCGACCACGCCTTCGCGCTCGTTCTTGAGCACCTCGAACTGGTCGCGGATTTCCTCCAGCACCTCGAGCCGGCCGTTCTCCGCCAGCACGCGCACGAAGTTCTCCTCCTCGCCCGAGAGCTTGCCCTGAAGGATGGCGATGAAGAGGCCAGCCACCTTGGCGGCGGACAGGTTCGGATCGCTCACCGCGGCGCGCACGCGCGCGTCGGCCGCGACGGCCGCGAGGTTCCCCAGCGCCGCCGACCAGTCGGCGAGCTTGCCCTGCGCGTCCGCGAGCTTGAAGGCCGCTTCCGCGTAGGGCCGGGCAATGGTGCTGGGCTCAGCCACGCCTTTTCCTAAAGTTCATCCAAGGTTCTTACAGTTGGGTCTTGATGCCGTTCAGCAGATCGGCGTGCGCCTTGGCGTCGACCTCGCGCTTGAGGATCTTTTCCGCCCCCGCGACGGCGAGCGCCGCGACCTGCTCGCGCAGCTGCTCGCGCGCGCGCTGCGCTTCCTGCGCGATGTCCGCCTTGGCGGCGGCCTTCTCGCGATCGCCCTCGGCCTTGGCGGCGTTCTTCGCCTCCTCGACCAGCTGGGAGCCGCGCTTCTCGGCCTGCGCGACGATCTCGGCCGCGCGGCCGCGCGCTTCGGCGATCGCCTGCTCGGCCTGCTTGGCCGAGACCTCGAGGGACTTCTTGCCCTGCTCGGCGGCAGCGAGGCCGTCGGCGATCTGCTTCTGGCGCGCCTCGATCGCGCGCAGCAGCGGCGGCCAGACGAACTTGACCGTGAACCAGATGAACGCCGCGAACACCGCGGCCTGGGCGAACAGCGTGATGTTGATGTTCATGCGCGCGCTCCCGCGGGACGACGAAGGATCAGCCGAGCCTCGCGAGCAGCGGGTTGCCCGTGGCAAACCACAGCGCAAGGCCCACGCCGATGATGAACGAGGCGTCGATCAGGCCCAGCAGCAGGAATACCTTGCCCTGCAGCGAGTCGGTGAGCTCGGGCTGGCGCGCGGCGGCCTCGAGGAAGCGCGAGCACATGATGCCCACACCGACGCAGGCGCCCAGTGCGCCCAAGCCGATCATCAGGCCGATGCCTACGCCGGTGTAAGCCTGCACCATGGCGATGAGTTGCAGTTTGTCCATCTTGATTTCCTCTCTTGAGAAGCAGGTATCGAAAAGCGGGTTAGTGGTGTTCGTGCGCCATCGAGAAATAGACGATGGTGAGCATCATGAAAATGTAGGCCTGCAGTACGACGATCAGGATGTGGAAGATCGCCCAGCCCCAGGCGAGGATGAAGGACAGTCCGGCCCAGCCGATGCCGGCGGCGGCGAGCAGCCAGAGCAGGAGGAAGATCAGCTCGCCCGCGTACATGTTGCCGTACAGCCGCAGCGAGTGCGACAGCGGCTTGGAGATGTACTCGATCATGTTGAACAGGAAATTCGCCGGCAGCATCCACTTGCCGAACGGCGAGAAGAAGATCTCGTGCAGCCAGCCGCCCAGGCCCTTCGCCTGGATCGAGAAGGCGATCATGAGCACCCAGACCGTCAGCGCCAGCGCGAAGGTGGTGTTCACGTCCGCGGTAGGCACGATGCGGAAGCCGTGCTCCGAAATACGGTGCGTGCCTTTCGCGATGATGTCGACCGGGAGGAAGTCCATCGCGTTCATGAGCAGCACCCAGACAAACACCGTGAGCGCGGCGGGCACCACGAACTTGTTCCGGTCGCCGTGCTTGAAGATGCCCTTCGCCTGGTCGTCGATGAAGCCGAACAGCCACTCCACGAATGCCTGGCGCTTGCCCGGCACCCCCGAGGTTGCGCCGCGCACAACCCACCAGATGAAGCCGAGGCCGATGAAGCCGAGCAGGATGGAAACGGCCAGAGAGTCGACGTGCAGGGTCCAGAAGCCGCCATCCGGCGTGAGCGGAACGGCGTCATGGGTCAGGTGATGACCGATGTACTCCGTGGGATTCATTTCGCCTTCGGCGGCCATCGCAGATCGCTTCTAGTGTTCGCGGACAAAAAAAGCCATCGAAAAAATCAGCGCCGTCGCCATGAAGGTTCCGAGGAACGCTATCACCACGACTTCGTCGTACACCGCGAGGACCGTGCCGAGCAGGACGATGATCAGGCCGATCTTCACCGCCTCGGCCGTCAACGCACCCGTCAGAACCTCCCCCGCGGACCTCGCCTTGCCCCTTGCCGCCACCACCCCGGACGCCCATCCAGCGCAAAGGCTGACCGCGCCTCCCAGCACCCCGGATAGCGCGCCCTGTGCGCCGGCCAGAAATCCGGCCAGTGAAGCCAGTGCGACGGTGGCGATGAGCTGCCAGCGGAGAACGGTTCGGATCGGCTTGCTCAGCAAGCGGGAGCCCCCTTTCCTGCTCCCGAACTCTTGCGAAGCGCGAAGATTATATTTGGACGGCGCACTGCGGGTCAACGTGCTGCGGCGCAAAATCCCATGGCCGCGCGCTAGCGCAGCTTCTTCAGCAGCTGTTCGAGATGGTCCAGTCCGGAGTAGTGCACGACGACGGTACCGCTACCCTTGCGCCCGGGCTTGATGTGCACCGTGGTGCCGAGCTGCTCGGAGATTTCTTCCTCCAGGCGAGCCAGATCGCGGTCGGACTTGGGCTTGCGCCGGGCGGCCGGCCCGCGTGCGAGCCGCGTCGCCAGCGCCTCGCTCTCGCGCACCGACAGGCCGCGCGCCGCGATGCGATTCGCGGCCTCGATCTGCCTCGCGCCGTCCAGCGAGAGCAGCGCCCTAGCATGGCCCATCTCCAGACTGCCCTCGAGCAGCATCGCCTGCACCGGCTTGGCGAGCTTCAGCAGCCGCAGCAGGTTTGTGGTGGCGCTCCTCGAACGGCCGATCGCCTCGGCCGCCTGCTCGTGCGTCATGCGGAACTCGTCCACCAGCCGCTGCACGCCGGCGGCCTCCTCGATCGGGTTCAGATCCTCGCGCTGGATGTTCTCGATGAGCCCCATGGCGAGCGCGGCATTGTCCGGAACCTCGCGCACCAGCACCGGCACCTCGGCAAGGCCGGCGATCTGAGCGGCGCGCCAGCGCCGCTCCCCGGCGATCAGCTCGTAGCGGTCCTTCTCCACCGGGCGCACCAGGAGCGGCTGCATGAGGCCCTGCGCGCGGATCGAGGCGGCTAGCTCGTTCAGCGCCTGCTCGTTCATGCGCGTGCGCGGCTGGTATTTGCCCGGGCGAATGACGTTCACGGGCAGGGTCGCGGTCGCATCCTTCTCGCGGCGCGGCGCGTCGTCCCCGCCCAGCAAGGCATCGAGGCCACGGCCCAGTCCCTTCGGTTTGTTCATGCGTAGCCCTTGAGGATTTCCTCGGTCAGGGCGACGTAGGCTTGGGCGCCCTTCGAGGTCTTGTCCCATATCACCGCCGGCGCGCCGTAGCTTGGCGCTTCCGCGAGGCGCACGTTGCGCGGCACAAGCGTGCGATACACCTTGTCGCCGAAGTGCTGCTCGAGCTGCTGGGAGACCTGGTTGGCCAGCGTATTGCGGGGATCGAACATGGTGCGCAGCAGCCCAGCGATCTCGAGGCGCGGATTGAGGTTCGATCGCACGCGCTTGATGGTCCCCACGAGGTCCGAAAGCCCTTCCAGGGCGTAGTACTCGCACTGCATCGGGATCAGCACCTGCTCCGCGGCCGCGAAGGCGTTCACGGTCAGCAGGCTCAGCGAGGGCGGGCAATCGATCAGTATGAAATCGTAGTCGGCGGCCAAGCGCTCGAAGGCGGCGCGCAGCCGGCCTTCGCGGTTCGGCAGGTCCACCAGCTCGATCTCAGCGCCTGCCAGCTCGCGATTGGCCGGGATCAGGTCGTAGCCGCTGTCCACGCGCACGCGGATATTGGCTGCATCGCCGAGGCCGAGCAGCACGTGGTAGACGGTGCGCTCGGCCTTGCCCTTGTTGACGCCGCTTCCCATCGTGGCGTTGCCCTGCGGGTCGAGATCGACGAGGAGCACGCGCTTGCCCGACTGCGCGAGGCCTGCGGCAAGGTTGACGCTCGTCGTCGTCTTGCCGACGCCGCCTTTCTGGTTCGCGACCGCGAGGATGCGCGCCATGCCTAGCCCCGCGCTCGGCACAGCACGAGGTGGCGCTCCGCGCCCAGGAACGGTACCTGCAGCCTGCGCACGTCGCCGCAATCGCTGTCCGGCGGGATGCCGGCGAGCTCTTCCTCCGGATAGATCCCCTTCATCGCCGCAAGCACGCCGGCCGGCGCGACCAGATGACGGCAGGCGTTGAGGAAATCGACCAGGCTCGCGAAACCGCGCGAGATGACGACGGCAAAGCGCTCCGCCGGCCGCCAGTCCTCGGCGCGGCCAACGTGCACGTCGGCGTTGCTGAGGCCAAGCTCGATCACGGCCTGCCGCAAGAAGGCGCCTTTCTTTTCGCTCGCGTCATTGAGCGTCACGCGACGGGCGGGATCCGCGATCGCAAGAGGAATGCCGGGCAGCCCGCCGCCAGAGCCGATGTCGGCCAGCGCGCCAGCGCGATCGGACAACTCGCGCAGTACTGCGAGCGAATCGAGCAGGTGATGGCTCACGGCCTGGAGCGGATCGCGAATCGCCGTGAGGTTGTACGTCTTGTTCCACTTGGCGAGCAGCGCCGTGTAGGCGAGAAGCTTTTCCGTCGCGCCGGCCGGCAGCGCCACGGCGAGCTCGGTCAGCCCGAGCTGCAAGGCCGCTGCAGGCGTCATGCGCTTTTCTTCTGCGATGAAGCGAGTTGCCGATGGCGCCGCAGGTGGACCAGGAGCAGCGAGATGGCCACCGGGGTAATCCCCTGCATGCGCGCCGCCTGCCCTATGGTCTGGGGCCGCTGGCGAGACAACCGCTGGCGCACCTCGATCGAGAGGCCGTGCACCTCGCCGTAGTCGAGGTCGTCCGGCAGGGGCAATGCCTCTTGCGCCTCTCGCCGCTCGATTTCATCCCGCTGACGGTGGATATAGCCTTGGTACTTGGCCTGGATTTCGACCTGCTCCGCAGCTTCATCTCCTATATCATCTTCAGGAGAGGAAATTAACGAAAGTGAGTGATAGCTCACGTTTGGTCGGCGCAGCAGTTCGTACAGGGTGTACTCGCGCTCGATCGACTGTCCTAGAACGCGCTCGGCGATCTCAGGCGGCAGCGAGCGCGGGTTCACCCAAGTGGACTTCAGTCGCTCAGTCTCCCGCGCAATGGTGTCGCGCTTACGGCTGAAGGCCGTCCAACGCTCATCGTCCACCAAGCCGAGCTGCCGTCCAATGTCGGTCAGCCGCAAATCCGCGTTGTCTTCCCGCAGCATGAGGCGGTACTCGGCGCGGCTGGTGAACATGCGATAGGGCTCGCTGACGCCGCGCGTGACAAGATCGTCGACCAACACGCCAAGGTAGGCCTCGTCCCGGCGCGGGCACCAAGGCGCCTTGCCCTGCACCTGCAGGCTGGCGTTGAGACCGGCCAGCAGTCCCTGCGCAGCCGCTTCCTCGTAGCCCGTAGTTCCATTGATCTGACCAGCAAAAAACAGCCCGCACACGCTCTTTGTCTCGAGCGAGCTCTTCAGATTGCGCGGATCAAAGTAGTCATACTCGATGGCGTAGCCCGGACGGACGAGATGAGCGTGCTCCAGTCCCCGAATCGACCGGACCAGATCCAGCTGCACATCGAAAGGCAGGCTGGTCGAAATCCCGTTCGGATAAATCTCGTGGGTCGTCAGGCCCTCGGGCTCCAGAAAGATCTGATGGCTGTCCTTGCCCGCGAAGCGATGAATCTTGTCTTCGATGGAAGGGCAGTAGCGTGGGCCGACCCCCTTGATGACGCCGGTGAACATGGGGGAACGATCCAGGCCGCGGCGAATGATTTCGTGGGTTCGCCCGTTCGTGTGGGTAATCCAGCAGGAAAGCTGCTGGGGATGCATGTCCCGCCGCCCCAAGAACGAGAACACCGGCGCCGGGGAATCGCCCGGCTGCGGCTCCATTACCGAGAAATTAATGGTCTTGCCGTCCAGGCGCGGAGGGGTTCCCGTCTTGAGCCGCCCTACCGGCAACTGCATGTCTCGCAATCTGGCCGCTAGCGTCACGGACGCAGGGTCGCCCGCCCGACCCGCCTGATAGGTCTGCAAACCAACATGCACCTGCCCAGCGAGGAAGGTGCCCGCAGTCAGTACAACGGTCCGGCCCTTAAATCGCACACCAATCTGCGTGACGATACCCACTACGCGATCGCCTTCCAGCAGGATGTCGTCCACGGCCTGCTGGAAGAGGGTGAGGTTCGGCTGTGCCTCGAGGCGTGCGCGGATGGCCTTGCGATAGAGGACCCGGTCGGCCTGGGCGCGAGTCGCCCGGACGGCCGGTCCCTTAGAAGAGTTGAGGATCCGAAACTGAATCCCAGCCTCGTCCGTGGCCAGCGCCATTGCTCCCCCCAGCGCGTCGACTTCCTTCACGAGATGCCCCTTGCCAATGCCACCGATCGACGGATTGCACGACATCTGGCCGAGGGTCTCGATGCTGTGGGTCAGCAGCAGGGTACGCGAGCCCATCCGGGCGGCCGCTAACGCGGCTTCGGTGCCGGCATGGCCGCCGCCGACCACGATGACATCGAATTCGGTGGGAAACTGCATGGGGACTGGGGCCCGAATGATACGGCAATGTTCCACGTGGAACCAGACAACCGCGAAGCGCCGGGCTTGTTTCACGTGGAACAGCGGCAGCTTAGCATTATTGCTGCACCGCAACAATATGGGGTGCCGTGCGACAATCCGGGCCCCGGTGCTTTCCCTCGCCCGCTATTCCGCGCTGCTCTCGCAGCCATCGCTCCGCTCTCTCATTGCGGCCTCGATCTTGGGCCGCCTGCCCGTTGGTATCACCGGACTTTCCGTCCTTCTGCTCGGCCAGGATGCGACGGGAACGTTCGGCCGCAGCGGCGTGCTCGCCGCCTGCTATGTCGCCGGCCTCGCCACCTTCGCGCCCCTGCTCGGCCGCCTGATCGATCGCCAGGGTCCCCGCTGGCTTCTACTGGTCTGCGCGTTTGCCTTTCCGAGCGCGCTCGCCGCGCTGGTGTGGCTTCTGCACGCCGGCTATTTCTCGATTGCGCTGCTCCTCGCCGTCGCGGCCGGGACCTGCTTCCCTCCCATCACTGTTTGCATGCGGACCTTTCTCCGGCAGCGACTGAAGGAGGAATCGCTGCTGGCAACCGCGTATTCCCTCGAGTCGGTGTTGATCGAAACGATCTTCATCGTCGGTCCGGTTCTGGTGTCGATGTTCGTCGCGCTCGCTTCTCCGTCCGCGGCCGTGCTCTTTGCTGCCGCGTGCGGCTGCGCAGGCACGCTGCTGTTCCGGCGCGCGCACGCGCTCGAGGACTGGCGCATCGAGCCGCGCAAGAGTACGAGCCTGTTCGGGCCGCTGGCGGAGCGCGGTTTTCCCGCACTGCTCTTGGTCGTCGTCGGCTACGCGAGCGCGTTCGGACTGGTCGAGATAGCCACTACCGCGTTCGCCACGGAAACAGGCGCTCCCTCGCTCGCAGGCGTCATGCTCGGCGTCATGAGCATCGGCAGCGCTGCAGGAGGCCTTGTCTACGGCAGCCGCACCTGGCGGCTGCCCCTGGATCGCCAGTTTCCGCTGATGCTCATCCTCATGGGCGCAGGCATCGCGCCCCTCGCGCTATTGCCGGGCGCCTGGTCCTTCGGCCTGTGGTGCATACCTGCCGGCATCGCCATGGCGCCGGCGCTGATCATGCAAGCCATGCTGGTGGCAAAGATTGCGCGCGCTGAGCACGCGACCGAAGCGTTCACCTGGTCATCGACCAGCCTGCTGGCAGGCGTGGGCCTCGGCCTGACCGGTGGCGGCGCTTTGCTCGAATATGCGCGCTCCCCCGCCGCGTTCGCCGCGGCAGCGGGGTTGTCTGTCGGGGCGGGCGTGCTAGCCCTGCGCCTCGTGAAGCTAAGGAACTAGGCGGCGAGCTTCTGATGCATGGTGCCGCGGCGCTTCTCCAGCGCCTGCGGCAGGTGCGCACCCAGCTTGCCGAAGAGCTCGTCGTGCGACTTGAGCTCCTCGCCCCAGGCCTTGTCGTCCACGCGCGCGATTTCCTCGTAGCGCCCGCGGTCGAATTTCTCCAGACCCGTCCAGTTGAGATCCTCGAAGCGCGGAATCACGCCGAGCGCCGTTTCCGCGCCCTGCGCGCGGTTACTGCAGCGATCGACAATCCACTTGAGGACACGCATGTTCTGGGCGAACCCCGGCCACATGAACTTGCCCTGGGCGTCCTTGCGGAACCAGTTGACGCGGAAAATGCGCGGCGCCTTTGCCGCTGCCTTGCCGACCCTGAGCCAGTGCGCGAAATAGTCGCCGATGTTGTAGCCGCAGAACGCGAGCATCGCCATCGGATCGCGCCGCACCACGCCCACCTTGCCCGTGATTGCCGCGGTCGTTTCGGACCCCAGCGTAGCGCCCATGTAGACGCCCTCCTCCCAGCCCGGCGCCTCGACCACGAGAGGCACGGTGCTCGAGCGCCGCCCGCCGAAGATGAACGCCGAGATGGGCACGCCTTTCGGGTCTTCCCAGCGCGGATCCATCGAGGGGCATTGCGAGGCGGCGACGGTGAAGCGCGCGTTCGGATGCGCTGCCGGGCGACCGCAGCCCGGCGTCCATTCCTTGCCTTGCCAGTCCGTAAGCCGCGCCGGCGGCGTCTTGGTCATCTCCTCCCACCACACGTCGCCCTCAGGCGTGAGGGCGACATTGGTGAAGATGACGTTCCTAGCCAGCATCTTCATCGCGTTCGGATTCGTCGATTCGGAGGTGCCCGGTGCCACGCCGAAGAAACCCGCTTCCGGGTTGATGGCGTAAAAGCGCCCATCCTGACCCGGTTTGATCCAGGCGATGTCCTCCCCGATGGTCGTCACCTTCCAGCCCGCAAAGCCGGCGGGCGGGATCAGCATGGCGAAGTTGGTCTTGCCGCAGGCGCTCGGAAACGCCCCCGTCACGTAGTGCTTCTCACCCTGCGGCGATTCCACACCCAGGATCAGCATATGCTCGGCGAGCCAACCCTCGTCGCGCGCCATGACCGATGCGATGCGTAAAGCCAGACATTTCTTGCCGAGCAGCGCATTGCCGCCGTAGCCTGAGCCGAAGGACCAGATCTCCCGCGTTTCCGGGAAATGAACGATCCATTTCTCCTTCTCGTTGCACGGCCACGCGACATCCTTATGTCCCGGGGCGAGCGGCGCGCCGACGGAGTGCACGCAGGGCACGAACGCGCCGTCCGTACCGAGATGCTCCACGACCGCGCGGCCCATGCGGGTCATGAGCTTCATGTTCACTGCGACATAAGCCGAATCAGAGAGCTCGACGCCGATCTGCGCAATGTGCGAGCCGATGGGTCCCATCGAGAACGGCACCACGTACAGCGTGCGTCCACGCATGCAGCCGTCGAACAGGCGCGCGATCGTGCCGCGCATCTCCGTCGGGTCGACCCAATTGTTCGTCGGGCCGGCCTCTTCCTTGCGCGCCGAGCAGATGAACGTGCGGTCTTCCATGCGCGCCACGTCGGTCGGGTGCGAGCGAGCGAGGTAGCTGCCCGGGCGCAGCTTCTCGTTCAGGCGGATGAAGGTACCGCTTGCCACCAACTCGCCGCACAAGCTCTCGTACTCGGTCTCCGAGCCGTCGCACCACACGATCCGCCCGGGCTTCATGAGGCTGGCCATCGTCGCCACCCACTCGCGCAGTTTCGCGTGGCGCACCCACGCAGGGGCGGCGGAAGCGTCGGCGGGGCGGGAGGAGGGGTGGCTCATCAAGCAGGCTCCTGTAAAACAAAACGGCCCTAGGCGGGCCGGTGTGTTGTTATGGGCAGGCATTCTACCCCTGTTCGGACAGGTGAGAAGATCGCCCAGATATCAGAATAGACCATTTAAAACAACATGTTATTTAGGTCGCGGGACGACCCCCTAAGGAGCGCACAAAACGATAGATCGGCGCTGTTGTTGTCATGAGAACCACCACGCGCGTTACGTGGGCAGCCGTGACCAGGGGCACGCCCAGCTGCAATACCTTCGCAGTGATGCACATCTCGGCGATACCCCCTGGCGCGGTTGCCAGGACCAGGCTCGCGGCAGGCAGGCCGGCGACATGGGCGACCCCCACGCCGAAAGCGGCAGCCAGCGCGATGGCCAGCACGATGCTCGCGAACACAGCGCCGACGTAACGCGCAACGCCCGAGAGAAACTGCTGCTCGAAGCGTGACCCGAGAGCGCAGCCCAACAGCAATTGCCCGACGCTTGAGAGCCAGCCGGGCACCGACGAGAATTGCACTTCGTTGGCAGTCAGCAAGACCGCCACCAGCAGCGGCCCGAACATGAAGGGATTCGGCACGCGCGCCACGCTCAGGAGCGCGCCCGCTACGGCGGCCACGCATAACATCAGCGCAAGCGCCGGCCACGAGAACGGTACTGCGATCGGACCGTAGGCATCCGACCCATGCACGCCGGAATAGGTCAGCGCGAACGGCACGACGATCACCACCACCAGGATCCGAAGCGATTGCGCGAGCGCGATGCGATCGACACGTGCGCCATAGCGCTCCCCGAGGACGGCCATTTCCGCCGCGCCACCCGGCACGCTCGCGAAGAAGGCCGTGGTGCGGTCCGTGTCGGTAACGCGCGACAGGAACCAGCCGCATCCCCAGGCGAGAAAGATCGCGAACAGCGCGGCGATCACCAGCAGCGGCCAATAGGAAGCCACCTGGCGCGCAACCACCGGTGTGAAGTACAAGCCGAGCGCCGTGCCGATGATCATCTGGCCGAGTTGCCGGCTGCCCGGGACGGAGCGCAAGCGCGCGCCGGCGAAATTGCTTCCCGCCATGGCGAGCAGCGGCCCGATCATCCAGGGCAGCGGCGTCCTCAGCCAAGCGAACAATGTGCCAACCGACGCGCACATCGCGAGCGCGAGCACCGGATTGATCCACGTGTCGCGCGCAGCCCTCATTTACCGATGCAGAAGCGCGCGAAGATCTCGCCCAGCAGTTCGTCGGCGCTCACGCGGCCCGTGATCTCGCCCAGCGCTTCCTGAGCGAGCCGCAGTTCCTCCGCGAAGAACTCCCATTGCACCTGCTGCTCCGCCGCCGCCGCGAGGTGGATCTCCGCGCGCGCCAGCGCGCGAAGATGGCGCTCGCGCGCGAGGAAGGTCGCCTCACCCGAGGATCGCCATCCGGCCGCTTCCAGGATCGCCTGTCGCAGCGCGTCCATGCCAGAGCCGGTCTTCGCCGACACATGGATCGCGTCTCCCTGCCGGCCCGGCCGCGCATCCGCCACCAGATCGATCTTATTGACGACCGTGATGCGCGCCACCCCTTCGGGCAACCCGCCTTCAGGTGCCGCTTCCGTGCCGGCCTCGACGACGAGGAGCACGATATCCGCCTGGCCCATCTCGCGCCGCGTGCGTTCCATGCCGAGTCGTTCGATCTCATCGTGGGAAACCCGCAGGCCTGCGGTGTCGACCAGGACGATAGGCACGCCGTCGAGATGCAGCGGCTCGCGTAGCGCGTCGCGCGTGGTCCCGGGTGTCGCGCTGACGATGGCGCGCTCTTCGCCCGCCAAGCGATTGAGCAGGCTCGACTTGCCGACATTCGGGAGCCCCGCAAGCACGATGTGGATGCCATTGCGCAGGAGGCTCCCCTGGCGGCTCCCACGGATGAGCTCGCGCAGCGCCCCCTGCAGCGCGCCGAGCCGGTTTCGCGCATCGTCCCGATGCAGCGCATCGATCTCCTCCTCGGGGAAATCGAGGATCGCCTCAGTCAGCGCGCGCAGCTCGGTCAGTCCCGCGACCACGCGATCGATCGCCGACGAGAACTCGCCGCTCAGCGAGCGCAGCGCCGAACGCGCGGCCTCGCGGCTCGCCGCGTCGATCAGGTCGGCGACCGCCTCGGCCTGCGCAAGGTCCAGGCGGCCGTTCAGGAACGCGCGCTGCGTGTACTCCCCGGGCCGGGCGAGCCGCGCCCCTGCATCCAGGACGGCCGCCAGCAGCGTCTGCATGACGACCGGACCGCCGTGCCCCTGCAATTCGAGCACGGCCTCGCCCGTGTAGGAGTGCGGCGAGGGAAAGTAGAGCGCGATGCCCTTGTCCACCCGCTCGCCGCGAGCATCCACGAAGGGTGTGAGATGCGCGGTTCTCGGCGCGGGCAGGCCACCCAGTACCGCGGCCGCGATCTGCGGCACGTTCGGGCCGGATATGCGCACGATCCCGATCCCGCCACGGCCCGCCGGCGTGGCGATGGCCGCTATCGTCTCGGCGGCCGGCTCACCTCTTCGCATGGGCAGGCTTGTCGCGATCGAACATGCGCTGGATCTGCCATTGCTGAAGGATGGAAAGGATGTTATTGACCAGCCAGTAAAGGACCAGGCCCGCCGGGAAAAAGAAGAAGAAGATGCTGAAAATGAAAGGCATGAATTGCATCACCTTCGCCTGCACCGGGTCGGGCGGCGTCGGGTTCATCTTCGTTTGCAGCACCATCGTGGTCGTCATCAGGATGGGCAGCACGTAGTACGGATCGAGCGCCGACAGGTCGTGGATCCAGAGCATGAACGGCGCGTGGCGCAGCTCAATCGCGGCAAGCAGCACCCAGTAGAGCGCGATGAACACCGGAATCTGCACCACGATCGGGAAGCACCCGCCCAGCGGGTTGATCTTCTCGGTCCGGTACAGCTCCATCATCGCCTGGTTCATCTTCTGGCGGTCGTGCTCGTGCATCTCGCGGATCTTCTGCATGCGCGGCGTGATCAGCTTCATCTTCGCCATCGACTTGTAGCTCGCCGCCGACAGCGGGAAGAAGACCAGCTTGACCGTGATCGTGAGCAGGATGATCGCGACGCCCCAGTTGCCCGACAACGAGTGGTACTTCTGCAGCAGCCAGAATAGCGGCCAGGCAATCACCGTGAGCCAGCCGTAATCCACCACGAGATCAAAGCCGGGCGCGACCGCGGCGAGGCGGTGCTGCTCCTGGGGCCCGGCGTACAGCGACACGGTTGTCGCCCGGGTCGCACCCGGCTCGATGGTGCCGACCGGCATGCGGATGTAGCCGGCGTAGTCGCCGTTCTCGCGCTTGAGGAGCTCGAACTGGCGCGCGCCCTTGCCGGCGGGCACCCAGCCCGCGACAAAGTAATGCTGCACATAGGCGAGCCAGCCGTCGGGCGCCTCCTTGAGGTAGTCCGCCTTGTTCTTGTCGATATCAGTCAGGTGGACCTTCTGGAACTTCTTCTCATCGGTGTAGATCGCGTAGCCGTAGAAGCTCTGCGCACCGAACGACGAGGCGACCGCGTTCGCGTTGCCCGTCGGCCTGCCATCGTGCGTAAGCTGGTAGTACGCAGCCGGCGCGACTGCCGCGCCGCCGACGTTCTTCATTTCCAGCGTCACGTCGATCAGGTAGCTGTCGCGCTTGAACCGGTAGGTCTTCGCGACCTCCAGCCCGCCCGGGCCCTGCGCCGTGAGGCGCACGTCGAGCGTGTCCTGGCCGGGC